>OHAN01000936.1_pt1 | contig 26508 bp, 20 predicted proteins | sample 1577121 | NCBI WGS metagenome assembly OHAN01 (sample SAMEA3541554, study PRJEB24748) | human gut metagenome | biome: human gut; feature: human-associated habitat; material: faeces | place: China | collected 2012 | reverse complement strand
TCAAATATATATAATTACCCAAGGGGAAGAGGGTGCCACACAAACAATAATTTTACGGACTGTGAATTGTAACTGTTTGGAAGATGAAATTAAAACTAAAATACAAAAAATCTTGCAAAATTCGTCAAATTATAATAGAATAGAAAGCATAAACAGATAAATAATAAAGAAAAAATAAATTATATATCACAAAATGTAAAAAACTTTTTTAAAATCACTTTCTAAAAAAGACAAAAAATACAAAGGACAAGTAGTAAAATGATGCTATAAAAGTTTAAGAGGTGGTAAGGATGTTTCAAAATATAAATGAAAGCACAATAGACAATCAAAGCTATGAAGAAGAAAAAAAAGAAAAAAAGAAAATAGACATATTTTCAAACGTATTTTCAATAAAAAACATACCAATATATGCAATATCACTAATGATATCAATGGTAGGAATAACAGGAGAAGTTTCACCATTTAGTATCAGTATATTGGGAGCATGTATTTCAAATTCAGTTCCATTACTAGGGATAGTGGCATTTGCAATAATAGGAAATGCAATAAAATTTGGGATAAGTGGAGCACTAACATATATATTAACAGCATTGGTACTAATAGTAACAATGTTTATAATAAAGCCTAAATATAATACAGAAGATCAAAACGAAAAAGTAAATCTAGCAAAAAATATATTTATATCAACATTAATAATTCAACTAGCAAAGGTTGGAATGTCAGGTTTTACATTGTATGACGTGTTATCAATAATATGTTTTTCAATAATAACAATAGTATTTTATAAAATATTTGTAAACTCTATAATAGTATTTAGAGACTTTTTTGAGGCAAAAGCATTTTCAATTGAGGAAATTTTAGGTGCAAGTCTAATGTTAGCAATATCAGTAGGAGCATTTGGAAATTTAAGTGTTTTCGGATTTTCAATTAGAAATATTTTAAGTATATTAATAGTTCTAATATTAGGTTGGAAAAACGGAGTATTAGTAGGAACAACAGCAGGTGTCACAATAGGCGTAACACTAGGTGTAATAACATCATCTGAACCAATAATGGTAGCAGCATATGCAATTTCTGGAATGATAGCAGGAATATTAAACAAATTTGGAAAACCAGGTGTAATAGTAGGATTTTGTTTAGGAAATATTGTTTTAGCATATGTATCAAATGGATACACAGTTGAATTAATACACTTTAAAGAAATATTAATAGCATCAATTGGATTACTTGCAGTACCAAAATCAGTACAAATAAATATAAAAGAATTTGTTGGAAATTCAAAACTATTACCAGTATTTCCAGACAGAGCACTAAATAAAAGTAAAGAAACAGCAGAAAGACTAAATAATGTCTCAGACACAATTCAAGAGATGGCAAAAACATATAAAATACAAGAAAATGAGCAAATACAAGAACCAATACAATCAAACAAAGACATATTTGTTTCAGAATTATTGGATAATTTAAGTGGTTATGAAAATAACATGTTATATGAAGACATTTTAAAAGTAGATGGACCAATCGTTGACGAAATATTTAAAACATTAGTGGACAAGCAAGAAATGACAAGAAAATCTTTATTAGAAATATTTGCAAAATGTAACAGTTACATAGTAGGATTTGATGATAATCAAATAAGTGAATATTTAGAAGAAAATATTTCACAAATGGTAAGAGTCATAAATATGTCATACAAAATTAGTAAATCGAACTTTGTATGGCAAAAGAAATTTGAAGAAAATAAGAAAAATATAGAAACACAATTAAAAGGTGTTTCAAAAGCAATTTCAAATATAGCAGAAAACATAGAAAAGAATATAGAAAACGAAGAACAATATACAAAACAGAAAAAGCAAATTGTTGAATTATTAAAACAAAAAGACATAGAAATACAAGAAATTTCAGTACAAAGAGAAGATAGATTTTTAGTAGAAATATATATGGAAAAATCTAATATCACAGATACAGACTACATTGAAAAAATACTTACAGAAGTTTTAAAAGAAAAAATAGTTTTAAATCAAGAAGCAAGTATTGGAACAAGACTTAATTTTTTATCAGATGATAAATTTGTAATGGCAATAGGAAATTCTGAAACAACAAAAACAAATAGTACAATTTCTGGAGACAGCTTCTTAAGTATAAAATTAAAAGATGGAAAATATTTAGTAGCATTAAGTGATGGAATGGGTTCAGGAGAAGAAGCAAGACAAAGTAGTAATAAGGCTTTAAAAATGTTAGAGAATTTATTACTTTCAGGATTTGACAAAAAAACATCATTAGAGCTAATAAACTCAAGCTTAATAAATCAAAATGAAGAAATATTTGCAACTTTAGATATAGCAATTATCGATTTATATAATGGAAATATAGAATTAATAAAAAGTGGAGCATGTCCAACATACATAAAGAATAAAAATAATGTTCAACTTATTAAAGCAAATTCACTTCCAGCAGGCATTATAAATGAGACAAACTTACAAACATTTGATAGAGATATATCTTCTGGTGAAATTATGCTTATGTGTACAGATGGTATTTTAGATTCTAATGTTGAATACAAAAATAAAGAATTATGGGTTAAATATTTGTTTGAAGATATAGAAACCAATAATACTAAAAAAATAGCAGATTTAGTTTTAAATGAGGCTATTGATAATGGATATGGAACAGCTAAAGATGATATGAGTGTAGTTGTTTGTAAATTTTTAAATAAAGAATAAAAGGAGCTTTAAAGAGCTTCTTTTAATGTTTTATAATCGAAAAAATTGAAAATATAATTTGTGAATTGTAACTTTACATTATAACTATTTTAAAAATATTGATTGCAAACATTGAAAATACACTAATTTTATGATATATTCTATACTAGAAAAATATAGAAAAAAGTAAGGAGGCAAAAATGAGCAGAGGAAGAAGATATGATACAGAGCCAAAATTAAACATGAAAAAAGTATTTGCAGTAGCAATAGCAATAATAGTAATAATCATGTTTATATTTATAATAAAAGGATTATTAAGCAAAGACACAACAACAGGAAAAATAACAACGAAGAACTACTTTGCAATATATAAAGACAACAAATGGGGAGTAATAGACTCAACAGGAAATACAGTAATAGACCCATCATACAAAGAAATGATAATAGTACCAAATTCAAAATCAGGAGTATTTATTTGTACATATGACGTAAACTATGAAACAGGAGAATATAAAACAAAAGCATTAAACGAAAAAAATCAAGAAATATTTACACAATATGAAAAAATAGAACCTATGCAAAACCAAGATAAAAGTTGGAACATATGGTATGAAACAAATGTATTAAAAGTTCAAAAAGATGGAAAATATGGATTAATAAATTTTGATGGAAAAGAAGTAATACCAACAGAATATGATGAAATAACAGTAATTCCACAAATAGAAAATTCTTTCAAAGTAAAGAAAGATAGCAAATATGGAATAGTAGATAGTGACGGAAAAACAGTAATCCAAGCCCAATATGCCGATATAGATGTATTAGGAAAAGACAACAAATCAGGATTCATTGTAAAAACAGATAATGGAAAATATGGAATAGTTGATTACTCAAATACATTAATACTAGAAGCAAAATATGATTCAGTAGAAAAAGTCTATGGAAATGACATGTATGTTGTAACAGAAAACGGAAAACAGAAATTAGTAAACAAATCAGGAAATGACGTATTAACAGAAGGATTTGACTCAATTAAACAAATATTAGCTAATCAAGAAAATGCAGTAATATTCACAAAATCAGGCAAATATGGGGTAATAAAAACAACAGGAGAAATATTAATAGACCCACAATATGACAACCTAGAAGAAACAAAAGTAGGAACATTTATTGCAAGCAAAGACGGCAAATATGGAATAATAGATATAAACAAAGAAGAAAAAATACCATTTGAATATAATTCAATAACATTTAATGAAAAAGCGGATTTATATGTTGCAGAAGACAGTAATTTCAATGCAAAAATTCTAAATAGTAATTTAGAAACAAAAGCAGAAGGAATCTTATCAGAATTAAATGAAAACAAAGGATACTTAAAATTAAGAATAGATAATAATTATAAGTACTACAATTTCAAATTTGAAGAAAAACAAGAATCAGATATTTTTTCAAATAGAACATTATTCCTAAGTAAAAAAGATGGAAAATATGGATATGTAGACAAAAATGGAAAAGTAATTGTAGATTATATATATGATGACGCAATGGAACAAAACGATTATGGCTTCTCAGCTGTTAAAAAAGATGGAAAATGGGGAAGTATTGACAGCAAAGGAAATGTAGTACAAGAACCAATATATAACTTAGATAATTATTTATTAATAGACTTTATAGGAAGATGGCATTTAGGAACTGATATTAATATGAACTATTACAATCAGCTTGATAAATAAAAACGAACGAAGAAAGGAAAGAAATAAAAAATGGAACTAAAGACAAACTATCAATATACATATTTTATACATCCTTTTGTTGTAGCAGAAAATAAATATCAAAAATACATATTAAGTTTAATAAAAGATAAAAGATTTACATTAAAAGTATTTCAAAAAAATAAAGATATAGATTTATACAGCTATTTTTCACCTAAAACTAGAGAATACCTTTTTTCTAGTTTTTCGCACTCTGGTGCAAAATTAGAAAAATTGGAAGAATTACCAGAAGACACAAAATCAGCGATATTAAGCAAATATCCATGTACAATATTCGAATATAAACTAAAAGAAGATATACAAGGCAAAGCAGAAGAAAAAGGAATCTTTTTTAAAGTTAGAAAAATTGAAATTATATGTTTCAATTCAGGAATATGTTTTTTTACAATGAAAACAAACATAGAAGAGAGCAATAGTTTTTCAGATGTCTTAAACTTTAATTATAAATTCAGAGAAATTAACCAAGAAAATATTTTAAATAGTTATGACAAAATATATTTACAAACAAACACATTTGATGATGTAAACAAATTAACAGAATTTATAAAAGGAATAACAGGTTCTGATTTAGAAACAATGAAATTAGATATAGACACACAAAAATTTTTAACATATTCATATGTATGTATAGACAGAGAAGCATGGAATTCAAACAAGAATTTTGAAGATATAAAATATAATTTTAATAAATATGCAAATTTTTTACCAGCAGACAATTCAACAGATTTAGACCAAAATGAAGCAAAACAATTTTCAGAATGGAAATATGCTAAATTCGGATTTACAAAGCAGGGAGTAGTATTATTTACATCAAGTAGTGATATAAATAACTTTACAGATTTACCAGATAAATTTGAAAATGAATATTTTTATACATATATTTTAAACTTATATAAAAAAATATATCTAAAAAAATTAGAAGTAGAATTTAAGAAAACATCCAATTTGAAAAAGACAAGAAAAAAATTCATAGAATTTACTAGAAATATATGGATCTTAGATGTAACAGAAGATGATGTAGGGTCTAAAATAAACTATATATTAGGTAAAACATTTGAACTAGACAGATTATATAGTGAAATAAAAACAAAATATGATGTTTTATATAAAGAATCAAATATTGAAAAAAATTCAAAGGTAATGTTTGCAGTTGTTGTTATTTTAGTTATTTTGCTTATTTTTAATGTTTTAAATTATATAGAACTTATTAAATGATGTAAATCAAAAAAAACATATTAGGTAAGTAAGAGAGGGTATGTATTGTATGAATATAACATGTGGAACTGATATTATAGAAATAGAAAGAGTAAAAGAAAGCATAGAAAATATTGGTGAAAAATTTTTAAAAAGAGTATTTACAGACAAAGAAATAGAATACTGTGAATCTAAAAAAGTACAAAAATATCAACATTATGCAGGAAGATTTGCTGCAAAAGAAGCAGCATTTAAGGCAATTTCAAAAATATTAAAAGATAAATATTCTGTTTGTTGGAAAGATTTTGAGGTTATAAATAATGAACAAGGAAGACCATATTTAACATTATATAATGTTGATACTACTAAAATAGAAAGTATAGATGTGAGTATTTCTCATTGTAAATTATATGCAACTGCTAATGTAACTGTTTTGTTTAAGTAGAAGGAGAAAAATTATGAATTTATTTGATAGTCACAGTCACTTGAATGATGAAAAATTTGATAATGATAGAGAAAAAGTAATTAAAGAAATTTGTGAATCAGGAGTGACAAATTTTATAACAGCAGGTTACAGTGTAGAAAGTTCAAAAAAAGCATTAGAAATAGCAAATAAATATGACTTTATATACACAACTGCAGGTATTTCTCCAAACGATATTCCACAAACAGAGGAAGAGTTGTGGAAACAATTGGCAGAAATTGAGCAAATAGCAAAAGAAAATGATAAAAAAGTACGCGCAATAGGAGAAATAGGACTTGATTATTATTGGAATATAGAAAATAAGGAATTACAAAGAAAAGCATTTATAGAACAAATAAAAATTGCAAATAAATTAAATTTACCAATAGTTATTCATACTAGAGAAGCTTTAATGGATACATTGCAAATACTAAAAGAGAATAAAGTTATAAACATAGGGGTATTTCATTGCTGTCCACAAAATAGAGAACTAATAAAGGAGGGCTTAAAATTAGGCTTTTATATATCATTTGCTGGACCAATAACTTTTAAAAGTTCCAAAAATGCTGTTGAAATGATAAATTTAGTTCCAAATGATAGAATTTTAATTGAAACAGATAGCCCATATCTTGCTCCAGAACCAGTTAGAGGAACACGAAATACACCAGCAAATGTCAAATTTGTTGCACAAAAAATTGCAGAGGCAAAAGGCTTAAGTTTAGAAGAAGTTGAGAAAATGACATTTGAAAATACAAAAAGGATACTTTTTTAATATTCTATTGAAAAATTTAATATTTTATATAAACGTTTTGTTTAAATTTTAATATATGTGAATAATATATATTTTTTATATACTATTTGCATATATTTTTTTACAATTTTTATGAATTATTTTTCATATGGTGTTGACTTATTTCGTTTGTATATGTAAAATAAATACATGATATATTATGTTTTAGTAATAATATAACATAAAAAATACAAAGGAGGGAAAATTTTAAAAAATGTACTAGAGATAAGATTTTTGAGACATACTATAAATAAGAAAGTTTTAAAATTAAAATACATGGGAGGAGTTATAAAATAATGTTAAAGAAAAAATTTAAAAATTCAAATCGGAATTACTTTAGTTGCGTTAGTGATTACGATTATTATATTGTTGATATTAGCAACAATATCAATACAGTCATTGACAAATACAGGACTATTTAAAAATGCACAAAAAGCAAAAGATGAAACACAAAATTCAGCAGAAAATCAAGCAAAAACGTTGAATGAATATGAAGATGAATTAAATAAATATATATCAGGAAATGTTGAAAAAACATTTAAAGGAAAAACAGTTACTGATGCAATTCAATATGCAGATGTATTAAATAAAAATGATAATACAGAATTGCAAGATGCATATGGAAATAAAATAGTAGTACCAGCTGGATTTAAAATTGTATCAAATGATGATACAAGTAAGGCAACAACAGTAGATAAAGGAATAGTAATAGAAGATGCCACATCAGCTGCAACAGCTGGAAGTCAATTTGTATGGATACCTGTTGGAAAAATTTATACAGATACAGAAAGAACAGAAGCAAATGTAAAAGCAATTGAATTAAATAGATATACATTTGATGAAAATGGAATTTCAACAGCTCAAAATGAAAATATTGTAGAAAGTAAATTTCAAGAATTAGAAACATCTAATAAAGGAAACATAGTAGCAAAAAGTATACCAAATTTTAAAAATAGTGTAACTACAAATGGAGGATACTATATCGGAAGATATGAGGCAAGAAAAAATATAAGTGGAACAATAACAGAAGTGGGAACAGATACAGTATGGAATAGTATAACACAGCCAAATGCTGCAATACAAGCACAAAATATGTATAATAGTACAAAATTTACAAGTGATTTAATGAATAGTTATGCATGGGATACAGCAACATTATTTTTACAAACATGTGGAACAAATCCAACATATTCAAGAAAAAATAGTGTAAATACTGGTTCAATGGCACAAACAGGAACAAATAACCAAAGTACAAAAGATATACAATGCAATGTATATGACATGGCAAGTAATGTATATGAATGGACAACAGAGACGTCCATCGATTCCGACAGTCCTTGTGTTGGTAGGGGTGGCGCTTACGACTACAGCTACAATTACACGAGCAGTCGCAACAACGGCTCTGCTTCCGACAGCTATGGCAACGTTGGGTTTCGTCCACTTTTATTTGTAGGACTGAACTCTTAAGCCGTGAATAAGAATATAAGAGAGTGTTAAAATATAACTGTGTAAATTCAAAAAATAAAAATTGAGCTTGTTAAGTTAGCTGTATGTCAATTTTTGTCGAAAACTTTTTCTTGACAAGTTACATAAAACCATGTTAATATGTAGCCATGCAATTAATTAGACAATTGCATGGCTATAAATATTTAAAAATCAAAAGATTTAATTCAGACAACTTAGGAAATACAAAAAATAAATTAAGTTTTTAAATTATAATTCAAAAATAAAAAACAAATATTAAAATCAAAAACATTAAATCTAAAAATACCCATCAAAATTATAAAAAGGTATTAACCAAAGTATTATAAAAGAAAAAAAGTGTTGATAACTCTAATACACTTGCATTTAAAAGTATTTTTAAATTAAATTTCTAGTCTGTAATTGTCTCCTTAATTGTAAATATATAATAAATATTTACTAAATAGTATTGCCAAAAACAAAAATATTTAGTATAATTTAAAAAGAATAATAGAAAACAAATAATAATGATAAATATACTAGGAGTTGATAGATATGGCAGAAAATAAAAATGAAACATTAAAAAAAGCAAGAATAGAAATGAACTACTTAACAGGAGATGCAGAGGTAAGAAGACTTGCAGAATTAAGAGAAAAATGGGAAATGGATAGAGTAAGTGCTATTAATCATGCGACAAGAGTTGAAATGGAAAAAGGAATAATAAAAACAGCACAAAATTTAATAAAAATGGGTATGCCTATTGAGCAAATTGTAAAAGCTACAGGTTTAAGCGAGGAAGAAATAGAAAAAATAAAAAAATCTTAAATATTAATACTAAAAAATAAAAGACTCTATGTTTTGCAGTAGCAAACAATAGAGCCTTTTACTATGAAACAAATTATATTTCGATTTTATTATACATTATCTAATATTCCTCAAAGCTTCAATTCTATCTTCTGTACTAGGGTGAGTAGACCAAAGAGAAGAAGACTTCTTTTTACCCTTCTCGCCATTCTTCTTAAAAGGACTAATAATATACATATTAGCAGTAGCAGAATTAGCACTTTGCAACTCATTAGGATCACTCTCAAGTTTTTGCAAAGCAGAAATCAAACCATCAGGATTTCTAGTAAATTCAACAGCAGTGCTATCAGCCAAAAATTCTCTTTTTCTAGAAAGAGCAAGTTGCATCAAAGTACCAAAAATAGGTGATAAAATTAAACATATTAGACCTAATAACATTAAAATACCATTAGCCTTACTATCACTATCTCTATCTTTTGTACCACCCCAGAAAAGAATTCTAGAAAACATATCAGACAACATTACAATTAATCCAACAAACACTGAAACTACAGCACTTAAAAGAATATCATAATTTTTAATATGGCTCATTTCATGAGCTATAACACCTTCTAATTCATAATAATCTAACTTTTCTAGTAAACCAGTAGTAACACAAATTATAGCATGTTCTGGATTTCTACCAGTTGCAAAAGCATTGGGTTGAGCATCTTCTACAACATACAAATCAGGTTTTTTAGGTAATCCAGCAGTTACCATCAAAGCATCTAAAATATTAACAAGTTTTAAATCTTCTTCCCTAGTTGCAGGTCTTGCATGACATGAGGCCAAAACGATTTTATCACTATAATAATAAGATCCCCATGCGCTGGCAATAGAAAAAATTAAAGCAATTACTATAGAAAGTCCGCCTAAATCTAAAGCATTACAAATGTAATATATAATTAAAGTTATTACAAGTATAAATATTCCAATAATTAAGCCAGACTCAAATTTATTCTTCTTACTAATTTCAAACATAAAAACTCCTTTCCTGATAAAATAATATCAAACAATTATTAAATCAAAATTAAAATAGTAAAAGAGGTGCCAAAACTGACAACCCCTTTAAAATTAATTATGCATTTTTTCCAAAATCAACTTTTACATTTTTTCTAGCTTCAGCACTTTCTGCTGCAAATAATTCACGAGGTTGAAAATTAAACATATTTGCGATGATGTTAGAAGGGAAAAGTTGTAATTTTTGGTTATACATTGTTACACTGTCATTATAGAATTGTCTAGAAAAAGAAATTTTATTTTCAGTATTTCTTAATTCTTCAGATAATTCAGAAAAGTTTTGATTTGCTTTTAAATCAGGATAATTTTCAGAAACAGCCATTATTGTTTTTAAAGCTCCTGAAAGTTGATTATCTAATTCAGCTTTTTCAGCAACTGTTCCAGCACTTGCCCAAGAAGTTCTTAGTTTTGTTATTTTTTCAAAAGTTTCTGACTCATGTGTAGCATATCCTTTTACAGTTTCAACAAAGTTTGGAATCAAATCAAATCTTCTTTGTAATTGTACATCAATTTGGCTCCAAGCATTATCTACTTTTACTCTTGCAGATACTAAGCCATTATACATTGAAATTATTGCAATTACTAATATTACTACTATTGCTAATATAATCCATCCCATAATTTTGCCTCCTTTTTTATTATATACATTTTACAAATTGATAATAACATAAATTTGTTTTTTTAACAAGTAATTTGTTACTTTTTTTTATAATGTCAACTGTTTTAGTAAAAATATACTATATAAATCATTTTATGCAAAAAAAGAAAAATATTCAAAAAAATTTTGTACTATTTCCAAGGGTTACAGCATATACTATAATGAAACAGTTGTAACTCTAAGCTTGTACAAATTTGACAAAAACAACAAAATATAGTATAATTTAAATCGATGCCAAAAGGAGGTATTAAAAATTTATGAAAAAAGAAGAAAAAGCTTCAATTTCTATAATGAAAATCATATGTGTTAGTATAATATTAATATTAATTTCAGGAATAGGAGTAATGGCAGTAAGTACAAATTTGAAAGATATTAAAATTGTATTACAAAACGGATATGAATTAACAGTATTAACATCAAAAACAACTGTTAATGAAATATTAAATGAAAATAATATTGTATTAGATGAAAATCAAAAGACAATACCAGAAGCTAATGAAGAAGTAGCAGCAGGAGCTGTTATAAAAATAGTAGATAAATCATATAGCGAAGTTCAAATAGCAAAAGTTTCTGAAGAAGGTGTACAAACAACATTAAACGAACTACTAAACAACTACGCACCAATAACAGAAAAAATAGTTACAGAACAAGTTGAAATACCTTATGAAACAATAACAAAAAATTCAGCAGGAACAAGTACAGACACAACAAACAAAGTATTACAACAAGGAAAAAATGGCTTAAAAGAAATAACTTATAAAATTAAATATCAAAACGAAGTAGAAATTGAAAAAATACAATTATCTGAAAAGGTAATTACAGAACCAGTAAATAAGATAGTACAAGTAAATAAAGTAACATCAAGATCTGGAACGACAACTAGGGAAACAGCAACAACAGTAAAAAATAATGGCGGAAAATGGTCATATTCATCAGGAGAAATGGACTTATTATGTGCAATTACAGCACAAGAATCAGGTTCAAGTTATACAGGAGCTTTAGCTGTTATAACAACAGCTTGTAATAGAGCAGAAAGCAGAAAATGGAAGAAAAATGGTTCAGACCCATTAAGTCAATACAAAGCATCAGGACAATTTTGTTATTCTATAGACAGACATTGGAAAAAGAAATTAAATGGAAATTACCCATCATATGTAAAACAAGCAGTTACAGATGCATTAAATGGAAAAAGAAATCATAATTATTTATCATTTAGAGCAGCTGGAACACACTCAGGTACTTATATAGGTGGTAATGTATATTTTTAAAGATATAAATTAATTTAACATATGATTTGTAAGAACTCTAGAAATAGAGTTCTTTTACTATTTTGATTGCTATTTTATTGTAAATGTAGTAAAATAGAAATATATGTAAATAAAAAATATTAATAAAAGCGGATATAAGGAAGGAACAGAAAATGAAACTAATCTCATGGAATGTGAATGGAATAAGAGCATGTTTAACAAAAGGATTTGAAGAAGTATTCAAAAAAATGGATGCAGACATATTTTGCTTACAAGAAACAAAATGTCAGCCAGATCAGATTAATTTAGAATTTCAAGGATATACAAGCTATTGGAACAGTGCAGAAAAAAAGGGATATTCAGGTACTGCAATATTTACAAAACAAAAACCAATAAATGTAACATATGGAATAGGGATAGAAGAACATGATAAAGAAGGAAGAGTAATAACACTAGAATTTGAAAAATTTTATATGGTAGACATATACACACCAAACTCAAAAAGAGAACTAGAAAGACTAGAGTATAGACAAATATGGGAAGACGAAATAAGAAAGTATCTATTAAAATTAAATGAAACAAAACCAGTAATAATGTGTGGGGACTTAAATGTAGCACACAAAGAAATAGACTTAAAAAATCCAAAAACAAATAGACACAATGCAGGTTTCACAGACGAAGAACGTAACAAGATGACAGAATTACTAGACTCAGGTTTTACAGATACATTTAGATATCTATATCCAGAAAAAGAAAATGCATATAGTTGGTGGTCTTATATGGGACATGCAAGAGAAAAAAATATAGGCTGGAGAATAGACTACTTTATAGTATCAAAATCAATAGAAAAACAAATAAAAGAAGCAAAAATATATTCAGAAATAATGGGAAGTGACCATTGCCCAGTAGGGTTAGAAATTTTATTATAGGAGGTAAGTGTATGGAAGAAATAAAACAAGGATGGAAAAAAAGAATATCATGGCTATTGATAGCTCTAACAGTAGTAATTGTATATAAAATGTTAGATAATTTCTCAAATGTCACAGAATGGTTTGGAACATTTTTTAGAATATTAAAACCATTTTTTGCAGGATTGTTAATATCATATATATTATTTATGCCATGTAAAAAAATAGAAAATGCTTTATCAAAATCAAAATTGAAATTTGTAAAAAAGAAAGCAAGAGGATTATCAGTAATAGCAACATATATAATTTTTGTGCTAATAATGGTAATCATAATAAACTGTATATTTCCAGTATTAAAAGAAAGCATAGTAGAATTAGTTAGTAATATACCAGGGTATTATGAAACATTAGTTAATAAATACAAAGAATTACCAGAAGATTCAGTACTAAAAAGTGATGTAATAAAAGATAAAATGACGGAACTATCAAATATAGATATGAAACAATTTTTAAGCATAAACAATGAAAAAATAATAGAATATGTTAAAAATATAATAAACATATTCTCAGGAATTTTTGACGTATTTGTATCAATAATAGTTTCAGTATATATTTTACTACAAAGAACGGCAATAATGAAATTTTTAAGAAGATTTGCAAGGGCAATATTTAAAAAGAATACATATGAAGCTGTAAATAAATATTTTACAAAAGCAAATGAAGTATTTTTTACATTTATTTCAAGTCAATTGCTAGATGCAGTAATTGTTGGAATTTTAACAACTGTAGCTATGTTAATAATAAAAGTAAAATATGCACCATTAATAGGATTTACAATAGGATTATTTAACATGATACCATATATTGGAGCAATTGTAGCAGTTGGAATAGGAATATTAATAACATTTATAACAGGAGGACTTGGAAAAGCAATTGCTATGGCTATTGTTGTTATAATTTTACAACAAATAGATGCAAATATTATAAATCCTAAAATTATAGGTGTTTCTTTGGAAGTAAGTCCATTACTTGTCATTTTTGCAGTTACTGTTGGCGGAGCTTATTTTGGAATATTAGGAATGTTCTTAGGTGTACCAATTGCAGTTGTAATAAAAACAGTTTTAAATGATTGGATAGATAATAAAAATAAGTTTAGAGATGAACAAGAAAAATTAATAGAAAAAAGTGAATAAAAAAATATATAAGTTCTAAAAAGTAATATATATCTTAACTTTTTAGAACTTATATATTTTTATTATTTCTTTTTCTTTTTACCAATAAAAACCGAAATAAGTATTGCAACTAATATAACAGTAATAATTGCAATTAATCCAGGCCAACCTAAAACAGCAACAAATTTACTTCCTAATGACATTATTATTCCAGCTAAAATTACACCTAATGCAACAGCACTTACACTTGTTTTAAAATCAAGATTTAAAAAGCTTGCTGCAAGTGTTCCAGTCCATGCACCTGTACCAGGGAGTGGAATACCAACAAAAAGTAGTAATGCAAAGAAAATACCTTTATTTCCAGCAGTTGCTTTTAATTTTTCTCCACCTTTTTCACCCTTTTCTAAACACCAAGTGAAAAACTTTCCAATAATTTTTTTATCTTTTCCCCATTCAAGAACCTTTCTAGCAAATAGGTAAATTATAGGAACAGGTAACATATTAAATATAATAGCAATAGGGTAGTATATAAATATATTTAAACCTAACCCTTCTGCTATTGGAATAGCACCTCTTAGTTCTACTATTGGAACCATACTTACAAAAGCTACTATTAAATATTTTACTATAAGTGGTAAACTTGACATTTTGCTTTCTCCTTTCAATCTTAAGTATATTAAACTTTTTTGTATTTTACTATAAATATATTAAAAAGTCTATATATTTATAAAAATATTGCTAAAAACCTTGACTTCCGTAGGAAATTTATGGTATCATATAAAGTGAATTTATACGAAAATTTAACATCAAGTAAAAATTTAATTCAAAAGAAACAAATCAAAACACAACGTTAAAAATTTAAGAAAAGAGGAATTAAATATAACGAAAAATTAAGCTAATATAATTTGAAAAGCAGGCAAATTATAAAACTTAAAAAAGTAGATATATTCTAAGAAGGACTTTTCTTAAAATCAAATATAATTAAATTCTAAGTGTTAAACACACAATCCTAGAATTACAAACTGCTTCAAAAAAATATAAGGAGTGATTTATTTGAAAATTAGAGACATTCAATACGAAAAAGCTTCAAGAAAAGATTTCGCAAAAGTTGGAGATTTTATCGAAATGCCAAACCTAATTAAAGTACAAAAAGACTCATACGATTGGTTCATCAAAGAAGGATTAGGAGAAGTATTAAAAGACATATCACCAATAGAAGACTATTCTGGAAATCTAGTTCTTGAATTTTTTGACTACTACATGGAAGACAAAACAAAATATTCAATTGAAGAGGCAAAAGAAAGAGACGCTACATATTCAACAAGACTACATGTAAAAGTTCGTTTAATAAACCGTGAAACAGGAGAAATTAAAGAACAAGAAATTTATTTAGGTGACTTCCCACTTATGACAGACAGTGGAACATTTATAATAAATGGTGCAGAAAGAGTTGTAGTAAGCCAATTAGTACGTTCACCAGGATGTTACTATGCAGAAGTATTTGATACAAAAACAGGAAAAAGAACATATACATCAACAGTTATGCCTTTAAGAGGAGCATGGCTAGAATACGAAACAGATGGAAATGACATATTCTATGTACGTGTAGACAGAACAAGAAAAGTTCCAATAACAACACTTTTAAGAGCAATTGGATTAGTAACAGATGACCAAATAAGAGACTTATTTGGAAACGAAGAATTAATAGAAGCAACAATTGCAAAAGATCCAATTAAAACTCAAGAAGAAGCCTTAATAGAAATCTATAAAAAATTAAGACCAGGAGAACTTCCAACAGTAGAAGCAGCAAGAAGTTTATTTGATGGATTATTCTATGATAATAGAAGATATGACTTAGCAAAAGTTGGTAGATATAAATTTGACCAAAAATTAAGTTTAGCAACAAGAATAACAGGAAAAGTAGCTGCAAAAGACATAATGGATGGTGAAACAGGTGAAATATTTGTACAAGCAGGAGAAGTTATAACAGAAGATGCTGCACATGACATCCAAAACTCAGGAATCAATATAGTAGAATTAACAGTTGGAGAACATACAGTTAAAGTTATAGGAAATGGAACAGTTGATATTCATAAAGTATTACCTACATTAGATTTAGCAGAATTAAACATTAAAGAAAATGTAAATTATCAAATATTAAAAAGTATAATTGACACAACTGAAGAAAAAGATTTAGTAAAAGTTATAGGTGAAAGAATTGACGAATTAGTACCAAAACATATAACAACAGAAGACATGATTGCATCTATAAGCTATTTATTAAACTTAGCACATGGAGTTGGAAATGTAGATGACATAGACCATTTAGCTAACCGTAGAATTAGATGTGTTGGTGAATTATTACAAAATCAATTCAGAATTGGTTTAACAAGACTTGAAAGAGTTGTAAGAGAAAGAATGACAATTCAAGACTTAGATGTTGTAACACCACAAACATTAATTAACACAAAACCAATAACATCATCAATTAGAGAATTCTTTGGAAGTTCACAATTGTCACAATTCATGGACCAAACAAACCCACTTTCAGAATTAACACATAAAAGAAGAATTTCGGCATTAGGACCTGGTGGCCTTACAAGAGAAAGAGCTGGATTCGAGGTTAGAGACGTTCACTATACACACTATGGTAGACTATGTCCAATTGAATCTCCAGAAGGACCAAACATTGGACTTATATCAGCACTTTCATCATTTGCAAATATAAATGAATATGGATTTATAGAAACACCATACAGAAAAATAGATCCAGAAACACATAGAGCAACAGATATAGTTGAATATATGAGTGCAGATGTAGAAGACAATTACATAATAGCTCAAGCATCTGAACCAATGGATGAAAATGGAGAATTTATTAATGATAGAATTAGAGTTAGATACAGAAATGAAATTATAGAAGTTGATAAAGACAAAGTACAATATATAGATGTTTCACCAAAACAATTAGTTTCTGTAGCAGCAGCCATGATTCCATTCTTAGAACATGATGATGCCAAAAGATCTCTAATGGGTGCAAACATGCAAAGACAAGCAGTTCCATTAATGACAACAGAAAGACCAATAGTTGCAACAGGTATAGAATATAGAGCTGCAAAAGACTCAGGAATATTAATATTAGCAGAAGATGATGGAGTCATCCAAAAAGTTACAGGAGACGCTATTACAGTTAAATATAATAATGGAAAAACAGTTGTACACAAACTACGTAAATTTAAAAGAACAAATGGTGGTACATGTATAAATCAAAGACCTATAGTAAAAAAAGGTGAAATAGTAAAAAAAGGTGATGCAATAGCTGATGGACCATCAACTAAAGATGGAGAAATGTCTTTAGGTAAAAACTGTTTAGTTGCTTTCTCAACATGGGAAGGTTACAACTACGAGGATGCTATCCTTTTAAATGAAAGATTAGTAAAAGAAGACGTATTTACATCAATACATATCGAAGAATATGATTGCGAATGCCGTGATACAAAATTAGGTCCAGAAGAAATAACAAGAGACATTCCAAACGTTGGTGATGACGTATTAAAAGACTTAGACGAAAACGGAATAATTAGAATAGGTGCAGAAGTTAGACCAGGAGATATTTTAGTTGGTAAAGTTACTCCAAAAGGAGAAACAGAACTAACAGCAGAAGAAAGATTATTAAGAGCTATCTTTGGTGAAAAAGCTAGAGAAGTTAGAGATACATCATTAAGAGTACCTCACGGAGAAGCTGGAACAATAGTAGATGTTAAAATATTCACTAGAGACAATTCAGACGAATTAGGACCTGGTGTAAATCAAATAATTAGATGTTATATAGCAACAAAAAGAAAAATATCAGTTGGTGATAAAATGGCCGGACGTCATGGTAATAAAGGTGTTATTTCAAGAGTATTACCAGAAGAAGATATGCCATTTTTACCAGATGGTACACCAATAGACATCTTACTTAACCCATTAGGACTTCCATCTCGTATGAACTTAGGACAAATACTTGAAGTTCACTTAGGTGGAGCTGCCAAAGCTTTAGGATGGCACGTATCAACACCAGTATTTGATGGTGCTACACAAGAAGATGTTGAAGAATTATTACAACAAGCAGGAATGAGTCCAGATGGTAAATCAATTCTATATGATGGTAGAACTGGTGATCCATTTGATAAACCAATTACAGTTGGTGTAATGTATATGTTAAAACTACATCACTTAGTAGATGATAAAATACATGCTCGTTCAACTGGACCATACTCATTAGTTACACAACAACCTCTTGGTGGTAAAGCACAATTTGGTGGACAACGTTTCGGAGAAATGGAAGTTTGGGCATTAGAGGCATATGGTGCAGCATATACACTACAAGAAATGTTAACAGTTAAATCTGATGACGTTGTAGGTAGAGTTAAAACTTATGAAGCTATTGTTAAAGGTGAAAATATTCCTGAACCAGGAGTACCAGAAAGCTTTAAAGTTCTTATCAAAGAATTACAATCTTTAGGATTAGATGTACGTCTATATTCAGAAGATAACAAAGAGCTTGAATTAAAAGAAAATATTGAGGATGGTATTGAATATGATCCAGAAAAGGATAAAAAGATTCTAGCAGAAGATGAAGTTGTAGCAGAAGATGATTTATCTGATGGATATATTGAGGATACTGATAGCGATATTTTACTAGATGAAGAAGAACCAGAAGATAGTGATGAGCTTTTTGAAGATTTAGATGATGAGGGCGAGGATGCTATCTTTGACGAAGATGAATAAATAAAAAACGAATAAAAATAATTTAATAAATTTCAAAAAGATAGAAGCCGACAAGAAGGAATTGCTCGAGCGGTGGCCAGAGCTTCTACTCTGTTTTGAAATTACCTAAAAATATAATTAGGGGGAAAAATAGTGGACGAATTAGATATTTTTAATAAAATAAAAATAGGAGTGGCATCAGATGAGAAAATAAGAGAATGGTCAAAAGGTGAAGTAAAAAAACCAGAGACTATCAATTATAGAACATTAAAACCAGAAAAAGATGGTCTATTCTGTGAAAGAATATTCGGACCAACAAAAGACTGGGAATGTCATTGTGGAAAATATAAAAGAGTTAGATATAAAGGGATTGTTTGTGATAGATGTGGTGTTGAAGTTACAAAATCTAAAGTAAGAAGAGAAAGAATGGGACATATTGAACTTGCAGCACCAGTAGCTCATATTTGGTATTTCAAAGGTATACCAAGTAGAATAGCTTTAATATTAGATGTTTCACCAAGAAACCTAGAAAAAGTTGTATATTTTGCATCATATATTGTTACAGATAAAGGAACAACAGACTTAGCAAACTGCCAAGTTTTAACAGAAAAAGAATATCATGAAGCAGAAGAAAAATTTGGTAGAGGTTCATTTAAAGCAAAAATGGGAGCAGAAGCTTTAAAAGAATTGTTAGAAAAAGTTGATTTAGACAAACTTTCAAAAGAAATTAGGAAAGAATTAGAATCTGCAAGTGAACAAAAGAAAGGTAAACTTGTAAAAAGACTAGATACAGTTGATTCATTTAGACTTTCTAATACAAGACCTGAATGGATGATAATGTCAGTTGTACCAGTAATTCCACCAGAATTAAGACCAATGGTTCAATTAGATGGTGGTAGATTTGCAACATCTGACTTAAATGACTTATATAGAAGAGTTATAAACAGAAATAACAGATTAAAAAGATTATTAGAATTAGGAGCACCAGAAATAATTGTAAGAAATGAAAAACGTATGTTACAAGAATCAGTAGATGCTTTAATAGATAATAGTAGAAGAGGTAGACCAGTAACAGGAGCTGGAAATAGACCTTTAAAATCATTATCTGATATGTTAAAAGGAAAACAAGGTAGATTCCGTCAAAACTTATTAGGTAAGAGAGTTGACTATTCTGGACGTTCAGTTATAGTTGTTGGACCAGAACTTAAAATCTATCAATGTGGACTTCCAAAAGAAATGGCTGTAGAATTATTCAAACCATTTGTTATGAAAGAATTAGTTGGTAGAGGAATAGCACAAAATATCAAAAATGCAAAAAGAATGGTAGAAAGACTAAGACCAGAAGTATGGGAAATATTAGAAGATGTTATAAAAGACCATCCAGTAATGTTAAACCGTGCTCCAACACTACATAGACTTGGTATTCAAGCATTTGAACCAGTACTAGTAGAAGGTAGAGCAATAAAACTTCACCCATTAGTTTGTGAAGCCTTCAACGCTGACTTTGATGGTGACCAAATGGCTGTGCATTTACCATTATCACCAGAAGCACAAGCAGAATCAAGATATTTAATGTTAGCTACTAACAACTTATTAAAACCACAAGATGGTAAACCAGTTGCAGTACCTAGACTAGATATGATTCTAGGAAGTTATTATTTAACAATGATATTAGATGGAGAATTAGGAGAAGGAAAATACTTCAAAGATCCAGATGAAGCAATAATGGCTTACGAAAATCACGATGTAGGAATGCATGCAAAAATATTTGTTAGAATAACAAAAGAAATAGATGGAGAAATGAAATCTAAAAAAATTGAGACAAGTGTTGGTAGAATTATATTCAACCAAGGAATTCCTCAAGATTTAGGATTCATAGACAGAAACGAAGATCCATTCCAATATGAAATAAACTTCCCAGTTGTTAAAAAATCAATGGGAGAAATAATAGAAAGAGTTATAAGAGTACACGGTGTAATTGAATCAGCAGAAGTTATTGACTATGTAAAAGCTTTAGGATTCAAATATTCTACACTTGCTGGTATCACATTCTCAATGAGTGATGTAAAAGTACCTGCAGCTAAAAAAGAATTATTAGCAGAAGCTGACAAGAAAATAGAAACTATTAGAAAACAATATGCAAGAGGTTTAATTACAAATGATGAAAGATATAACTCAGTAATTAAAGTTTGGGAAGATGCAACAAAGAAAATAAGTCAAGCAATGGAAGACAACTTTGATGACTTAAACCCAATATATATGATGGTTAAATCTGGAGCCAGAGGTAATATGAACCAATTAAGACAAATTGCTGGTATCCGTGGACTTATGGCTAGTACAACAGGTAAAGCCGTTGAAATTCCTATCAAATCATCATTTGCAGAAGGTCTAGATGCCCTAGAATACTTTATTTCTGCCCATGGTGCACGTAAAGGACTTTCAGATACAGCTTTAAGAACAGCCGATTCAGGATACTTAACAAGAAGATTAGTTGACGTATCACAAGACATTATAGTTAGAGAACATGATTGTGGAACACATGAAGGACTAATTGTTTATGATATTAAAGATGGAAATCAAATAATCGAAAAAATGCAAGAAAGAATTATTGGTAGATATGTTGTTAATGATGTATACGATCCAAATACAAAAGAACTTATTGTTGACACAAATACTATGATAACAGAAGAAATAGCAGACAAAATAGTTAATGCGGGAATTGAAAGATTAGAAGTACGTTCAGTTCTAGCATGTAGATCAAAACATGGTGTATGTCAAAAATGTTATGGTATGGGACTTGCAAGAAGAGACTTAGTATCTATCGGTGAATCTGTAGGTATTATAGCTGCACAATCAATTGGTGAACCAGGTACACAGCTTACAATGAGAACAATTCACTCTGGTGGTGTTGCCGGTGTTGCAGATATCACTCAAGGTCTTCCAAGGGTTGAAGAATTATTTGAAGCTAGAAAACCTAAGGGAGTTGCAATAATCTCTGAAATTGCAGGAAAAGTAAAAATAAAAGAAACAAAGAAAAAGAAAGAAGTTATAGTAACATCTAATGAAGATTCAAGAACATACACAATACCATTTGGTTCAAAAATGAAAGTTAAAGATGGTGACATGGTAGAAGTTGGAGATCCATTTATCGAAGGTTCTATAAATCCATCAGAAATTCTAGAACTAAAAGGACCAGAAGGAGTATTTGAATACTTAACATCTGAAGTTCAAAAAGTTTATAGAAATCAAGGTGTTGACATCAACGACAAACACGTTGAAGTTATTGGAAGACAAATGCTTAAGAAAGTTAGAGTAGAAGATAACGGAGATACACATATGTTCCCAGGATCTTTAGTAGACATGTATGAATTTGAAGACATAAACAATGAAGCAATAGCAGAAGGAAAACGTCCAGCAACAGGAAAAAGAGTATTACTTGGTATTACAAAAGCATCACTTGCTACAGACAGTTTCTTATCAGCAGCATCATTCCAAGAAACAACAAGAGTTCTTACTGAAGCAGCTATTAAAGGCAAAGTAGATGACTTAGTTGGATTAAAAGAAAATGTTATCATTGGTAAATTAATTCCAGCAGGTACTGGTATGAAAAAATACCAAGACCTTCACATCAATACAGAAAAGAAACCTGAAGAAGTTGCAGATGTCCAATAGGGACCAGTTGTGTCCAATAGGGACGGTTCTGATTGGACAAAAATGTCCCAAAAGAACCGATCTTAGATATAATAAATTAGAAAATTAAAATAAATTTGTTATAGAAAAAAGAATTTACAATTTTTAGTTGTAAATTCTTTTTTAAAATTCGTGTATGAACAAAGTTACTAAAAATCAAAAATTTTTTTGGAGTTATTCTTATTTTCGACAAAATTTTTAGGACATGCTTATAAAAAGATGATATAATATAATCAGTTTTTTTCATATATAGGAATATTTTTTATTTCAATGAATATTATATCTTATAGAAATGGAGGTGCCCATGTTTTTATTTATTTCAATTATTTTTATAATCACATTTAGTTTATTCTTATGGATGTTGTTAATTTCAAGTAAAAAGTCAATAACAAATGAAGAGCAATATATAGAAGATAATTTACAAATGCAATTTTTGAACAAATTTGCTACGACTGGAAATTTTTAAATTATTTTGACAAATTAATTAAAAATAAGTAAATTGTTACAGTTCAGTACGAATAATGCATGAGATATCTAAGGATGATAGTTTTCATATTTTTTTCGGTTTTCCTACATATGTTAACAAATTCTAATGTAAATGCTTTAACAAACCCTAGTGGCAGGAACTTTTAAAGCATTTCCTTAAGAATTTGTAAAACTATTTCGGTTACATTCAAAAATATATTCAAACTATCATCCTTAGGTATCTCATACATTATTCGTACTGAACTGTAACAGTAGATTAAAATGTGTAGCATAATAATTTATTAATACCTTGATTTTTGTAAAGTTAAATTATATAATTTTATATGTAAATAGATAATAATAATATAAAAAAGGAACAAAAAAATGGAAGAAAAATTTATGAAAGAAGCTTTGAAAGAAGCAAAAAAAGCATATAATAAGCTAGAAGTCCCAGTAGGAGCAGTCATAGTAAAGGATGGACAAATTATAGCAAGAGCACATAATTTAAAAGAAACAAAATATGATACAACAAAACATGCAGAGATTTTAGCAATTCAGAAAGCGAGTAAAAAATTAAATTCATGGAGACTAATAGATTGTGAAATGTATGTTACATTAGAACCATGTTCTATGTGTGCAGGGGCCTTAATAAATTCTAGAATAAAAAAAGTGTATATAGGGGCAAGTGACGAAAAGACAGGAGCAGTGGGTTCTGTATTTAATTTATTAGAAGATTATACTTTTAATCATAAAGTTGAATATGAAAAAGGCATATTAAAAGAAGAATGCGAGAATATGTTAAAAGACTTTTTTAAAGAATTAAGAAAAGTTAAGAAAAATAAATAAAAGATAAATATGACAGAATTAAGATTTTGAAAAATATACATTTTTAAAGTTACAGTTTAAAAATGTATATTTTTCAAATTGTAAAGACATTCTTAGTATGGTTTTTTATTATCAGTAAGACCTAATAAATAATCAACAGATGTGTTATAGAACTGAGCCAATTTAATCAATATTTTTGTCGGAATATCATTAGTTCCGACTTCATATTTTGAATATCCTGTTTGAGACATATTTAAAATTTTAGCAATTTCTTTTTGTGACAAATCTTTATCTTCGCGTAAATCTTTAATTCTTTTATACATAAATAAACACCTCAATTATATTTTAAATTAACCTGTTTTAGGTTATTGACAATTAACCTAAAATAGGTTAGAATTATTTTTAGATTATAGATATAGAAAAAACAAAAGAAAAGGAGAGTCAAAATGTATGAAAATAGAAGTAAAGGAATAACACTAGTTGCATTAGTAATAACAATTATTATTGTATTAATATTATCAACAATATCAATACAAGCACTAACACACACAGGACTATTTGCAAGTGTAAACAAAGCAAAATTGGAAACAAAGAGAAGTCAAATTGCAGAATGGTTAGGATTAAGGTTATTAGAAGAGCAAATGAAAAATCCATCAGGAACAGCAGAAGAAATAATAACAGAAACAAGAAATAGTGTTATAGAAAATAAAAATGAATTATTAAATATGGGAAAAGAAGTAAATATAGAAGACACAAGCATAGAGGAAGACGGAGAACAAGTAGACATATATTTTTATGTTATAGTAGATAAAGATGTATACAAAGTAGATATGGTGGGGGCAAGATTTATAGGTGAACAAGGAAAAATGTTACCTGTAATAAAATTAGAAAGTCTAACAAGCACAACAAATTCAATAAAAATAAAAGTAAGAACAAGTAGAAATCAGGGTGGAAAATTAGAATATTATATAAAAGCAGAAGAAGATAAAAATTATACATTAAAACAAACAAAAGAAGATGATTCAGAATATATATTTGAAGAATTAGAACAAAATAAAAAATACAATATAAAAGTAATAGCAAAAGCAGAAAATGGACAACAAGCAGAACTAACAGTAGAAAAAACGACAGGAAATGTAACAGAATTAAAACAAGGAGATGTTGAATTTATATATTCTGTAGATGGAATAGTTATAGATAAGTCAACATGGACAAATAAAAATGTAACAGTAACAGCAAAAATAAATTCAAATGTCGACATAGGAACATTTAAAATACAAACAAGTAATGGCGGAGAAAACTGGAAAGACGGTATAAGCCAATTATTTACAGAAAATGGTACTATGTATGTAATACTAACAGACGGAATAAATTATGGAGGAGCAGCAACAGTCAATGTTACCAACATAGATACAACAAAACCAGTAGTAACTGAGGCAACTGCTACAACAAATAGCATAAAAATAATAGCAACAGATGAAGCGTCAGGAATAGTAGGATATGCAATTACAACAAATAATACATCACCAACAGATGCAAGTTATACAAAAATAGCAAACACAAAAACGTTTGAAACAACAGTAACAGGAAAAACAGAAGGAACAACATATTATATTTGGGTAAAAGACCAAGCAGGAAATATAAGTAATGCAAAACAAATAACAACATTAAAACAAGAATGGAAAGACATATCAAAAAACAACTATGGCGACTATGTAAATTATCCAATAGATCTAAATAAAGATGGAAACACAACAAATGATTGGAAAATATTTTATAAAGACAACAATGGATATGTATATTTAATTGCAAATAACAACCAAAATTTATATACAGACATATTAACATTAGCCGGAATGCAAGAAAGTACACAAAATAAATACTGTGTATATTGGAAAAATATTCCACAATATAACGAGATAACAGATTTTGTAAAAACAAGATATAAAATGGGTTGGAACAAAAGCAAAACAAATCCTAATATAAAAAGTGTTTCACAATTACTAAATACTAATAATTGGAAAAACCTAGTAAACACAAATTATGCAATAGATGCAATAGGAGCTCCAACAGTAGAAATGTGGGTAGAAAGTTGGAATGAAAAAGGATATAAAAAGTTGTACTATAATAATAATGGAGATACAGGATATTGTGTAGGAGATGTTGAAGCGCCAACAACAATGCATATAGAAGGATTATCAACAGAGGACACATTATATTTTCCAGACTATTTAGCATATTGGTTAGCGTCACCAGCAGCAGGACACACAGGAAATCTATTATGTATAAACAATCCAGGAATTAGTTATGCATATTTCCAATTTGATTATTGGACAATAAGACCAGTCGTGTGTTTAAAAAATGACATTTCAGGAGAAAGAATAAATAATATTTGGCAGTTTAAATAAAGTTTCAAACCAAAATAGCTTGTTAAATCCAAAAAACAATAAAATTTGCTACAGTTCACTAAGAATACAGCAGGTGATACCTAAGCATGATAGTTTTCATAATTTTTTCGGTTGCCCTACATATGTTTACAAATTCTAATG
>OHAN01000925.1_pt1 | contig 26817 bp, 17 predicted proteins | sample 1577121 | NCBI WGS metagenome assembly OHAN01 (sample SAMEA3541554, study PRJEB24748) | human gut metagenome | biome: human gut; feature: human-associated habitat; material: faeces | place: China | collected 2012 | reverse complement strand
GGCAGCTCCGGTGTGTAGGCCTCCAGCCTGAGCGTTTCCAGCAGGCTTGTGGCGCGGCGGGCCGTACCGCTGGTGAAGTGCGGGCGAAGCATCTCATAGATCTGCTTCCGGATGCTTTCTTCGTCAGCAACGCGGCCCTCCACCGTGAAAAAGCTGCCGCCGACGCACACCATCGGGTGCGCCGATAGAAAGTCCTCGCAGAACAGGACTTCGTTGAAGTGCTTATCCTGCATCCAGCGCGGCGGTTCATTTCGTTCCATCTTTGTCCTCCCTGATCTGCCGGTTTCGCGCCTCCATCAGCGCCAGCCGGTTGTCCTTCTGCAAGTCGGCCACCACCTCGGCCCGCTCCTGCGGCGTGCCGAAGGCCAGAATGTCCAGCATATTCCCGATGCGCTCGAGCATATGGCAGGCCTCCGCATAGCGCGGGTCGATGGCGTCCTCCGGTGATTGCGGCGCGCAGTTTTCCTTCCAGCCCTGCAAGATTTGCAGGTAGTCCCCCAGCACGCGGAAGCAGCGCCGCTCGGTTTCCGCCTGCGATTTGCCGCGCTGTAGCTTTGCGAGAATGGACGGCTTTTGCCCGGCGATGCCGAAGTCCGCCGCCAGCTTCTTCGCCGCGTCATAGCTGCTCAGGCCGAACAGCCTTGCCGCAAGGTCGATCACATCGCCGCTTGCCCCGCAGCCGAAGCAGTAGAAGTAATCCTCGTTCAGCTTCATGCTGGGCGTGCGGTCGGCGTGGAAGGGGCAGCAGACCATGCTGCCTTGCCGGATCGGCAGCCCGTACCGCTCTGCCGCCATGCGCGGGGTGACGGCGGCCTTCACGGTTTCAAATAGGTTCATAGGCATTTTCTCCTTTCAGATTTTTGCGACAATTTCTCCTTGCCACCTGAATATACGGAGAAAAGGTCTTAGACCGACGAAATCCGGCACTTATGCAAGCAAATAGCAAAAGCCTCCTGCTTTCTTGCAAAAATGCAAGAGCACGGGAGGCTTTTGTCGAGAGGATATTCAAGTCATTTTACAAAACAATTATAGAACATTTGTGCTAGATTTTGGGCAGAGTATGTGCTATACTGAATTTACAATATCTGCTTGGCGCAGGATTTTTACTGGAATCGGAGGCGATATGCTCATGAACAACGAATCGGTATTTCTCCCCGCGGCTGTCCGTGACCGCATTTGGGATCTGTTGAAGGAACGGAAGGTCACGCAGGCCGAGCTTGCCACAAGAATCGGCTGTTCGGAAAGCTCGCTGAGCCGCTTTATCAGCGGCAAGACGGACAAGCTTGGCAACGAAAATATCATCCGCATCGCCCGCGCGTTTGATGTGTCCACCGACTTCCTCTTGGGCGAGGTGGATGAGCCGGATCGCAAAAACTACGACATCTCAGAGCTGGGTCTTTCGGTTGAAGCGGCGCGGAATCTCTACACGCAGAAGGTCAACCCCAAAATCGTCAGCTACCTTCTGGAAAATCCACAGTTTGCCGATACCACATACCAGATCGCCCGATATCTGGACAACGAGCTGACCTCCGGATTTGCCGCGCAGAATCAGCTTTATTCGATGGTTTCGTCCATGCTGGGCACAGTGCCGCAGGCCGCGGATGAGGTCAAAAGCCTGCGGACGCCAATCGATCAGGTGGATCTGAGTTCTATCCAAAACTCCTTTATGAAGGCCGTCCGCGCCATGAAAAAGGAAGCTGAGGTGGAGATGCCACCTACGCGCCAGCTCACGGCGCAGGCGATGAAGAGCATCTATGCGGAACTGACCAAGGGCGGTCAAAAGCTGAACCGGAAAATCACAAAGGAACAGATTGCGGACGCGGTGGCGGCCTCCGTTTCACATCTGCCCGGTGTTGACACGGCGCAGGTCAGGAAGTTGTTCCTCTCCATGACCGGGACGGCGGCAAGCGATGAATCCGACCAGCATGACCAATGAGCGGCTCTGCGCATTGGCTCAAGGAGGCGATGAGGCTGCGCGGGAGCTTCTTATTGAGAAGAATATGGGTTTTATCGTGCAGACGGCTGACCTCGTGTACCGAAGTTCATCGCTGGAGGGCAGTGACCTGAACATTGACGTGGATGATCTGGTGCAGGAAGGCAGCATCGGGCTGCTACGTGCCGTTGACGGCTTTGATCCGGCGCGGAAGCTCAAGTTTCTGACTTATGCCGCGCCCGCCATCAAGAACGCCATGCTCGACCTTGTACATACAGAACAGATGTCCTTCGAGCATCGCATGGCAACCGCAAAGGTGAAAGACGGCGTGGAGGGGCTTGACCTTGAGCGCGTGTACCTCGATGAGATTCTGCCCGGCGATGAGCGGCTGCTGCGAATCGAGGCGATTGCCGATCCGTATGCCCTGCCTCCGGAGCAGACCTACATCAAAGCGGAGACCCTGTGGGAGCTTTATGCGGCGCTGGACAAGCTGACAGCCAGAGAGCAGACCTATCTGCTGTACCGCTATGGCTTTACTGATGGCGAGGAACATCCGCTGATCGGCACAGCGATATACTTTCACCTGACAAAAGGCCGCGCCAAAAAGACAGAGGAACAGGCCATGGATAACCTGTGGCTGGAACTGCCGTGGTGGTTTGTATGAACGAAAAGAAAAATCGTGATTGTGCTACAAGTTTTCTGGAAATTTATGTGCAACCATACGATTTTGAAAAAATTGTGGACAGATGAAATAAATCAGGCTTGAAGTTCGTTATTTAAACAGAAAAGTTAATAATTATGGTATGATAAAATGCGATAACAAATAAATCGACAAAAATAGATTGAATAAAGGAGAAGAATGCTATGAAAAAAGTAATTTACCTGTTTGTGCTATGCATGGTTTTGGGGTTAGCTGGATGTGGGCAATCTCAGGAAAATAAAGAACCATCGACTGAAAGCACTTCAGTACAAGTAGAAAACAAAAATGTTAGTGATATAGTATCAAACGAGCATTTAACCAATAATGATACTGCGAATTTTCAAATGCCAGAGGAAGGCTATTATAGTAATGATTTTGATGAAATTCTGAATATCACTAAAGAAGATGATGGCACATATAGGATCGAGTATAGCGTTACCCATTTGCTTTATGTCGAAAACGCGATTGGAACTTACGATTCTGAAACAGGGATTCTTAGCTTTAGCGGCAAAGACGACAGAGGAAATGATATAAAAGCAGAAATTGAAAATAAGGGAGATCATCTGGAAGTCACAGTAACTCAGAGCAACTATGAAGATATTATCGGGACGAAGCAGGAATTTTTTCAAGCAGATGAGTAAGAACAAATAGGCGACAAAAGTTGTGGAAAAACTTGATAACTATTAACAAACCGATAGCCCTCTATTTGCAATGATCGCAAGTAGAGGGCTGTTGGTCTGTTTGGAATATTCTAATTAAAGGTCAATCTTCTAATCTGCCATGGTCGCGGCCGAGCGAGAGATAATGTTCAATCTCACCACCCAGTACAAGCTGGGCGTACTCCAATGGTTTATTGTAGAGCAGCCAGTCCAGTTCTGCCCGCTGTGCCGGGGTGTTGCCGTACTCGTCCTCAATGGCAATGCAGTCGATGGCAACAGCAGAGCCGTCCGCAAACTGGGCTTCCACCCGGTTGGTGTCCATATTGTAGTGGCAAGAAAGCAGTTTGTTCATAGTCGTGTCCTCCATGACTTGATTTTGATGTTCGGCCACTCAAACCAATGCCGTCAAGCCGGTGGGGGATAGAGCGATTTTATTTGTCGGGGAGTAAGTGCACGGTTTCTGCACGGATTTTGCACGGTTTCAAAACGTGCAGAAGGTGCTTTTCGTTGCAAAATCCGACAAAGGGTGCAGAAATTACTGGGTGAAAAATCACGTTGTCTTGATTAAAAATAACGATGACTCGAAACTTCCATAAATTGAGACGAACCGGCGGCTTGCTCTCTTAATCAGTGGGCCCAGGGTTCGAGTCCCTGGAGGTGCACCAGATATTGAACGTCAAATCGTAAGATTTGGCGTTCTTTCTTTATGTAGGAAAGCGGCTGCACACTTTCTGCACACCGTTTGCACATTTGCCCGAATCGGGGGCTTTTCTGCGCAAGGTTTGCACAGCCTGCTTTCCTTTGCATAAAAAGAAGAAATTTTAGGCGAACAAGGCTCTCGTCAATTCTCTGCGTTCGTCTGCATTCATCAGCCGGATGGCTTCAAGAATCTCCTTACCGGAGATTTTTGTTGCCAACGGCTTTTCGTTTTGCCGGGGCTGGGATGCTGCCGGGGTCAGGTCTTGGGAATAGAAGTTGGCTTCGATCTTCTCGGTCAACTCCAGCCGGGGTTTGTCGAAACTCTACTTGTTCACACGGAAACTTTAGCACACGGAAACTTTAGCAAAAAGAGAGAGGGCTGGACGGTGCCAGCCCTCTTGACAGAACCTAATATCAAAGGTTCAGAGATATTTTCAAAAAATTGAAATTCCGAATCGTTTTTACGGTTCAATGACATTGAAGGTTTTTTCAAACTTGGACGCATATGCCAGCAAGCGTTTCAGGACAGTGGGATCTCCGCTGATCTGTATCTGCCCGGCCTTTTGACCCTGCATCAGAGCAAAGAGCTGCAGACGCTTGCAGGTGACGGAAGCCTGCGCATCCGGATGGTTCTCGCCGGGGTAAGACAGCAGGATGCCATTCTTACGGGTTACATAGAACTGTTCATTCACATCTGTCACCGTCAGATTCAGAGTCAGATCATCGTTCTGGGCGGCATTGGCATCACTCATGATACCGATGTAATCCAGCAGCATGGCGATGGTCATCTCGCCCATTGTCGCGGTCAGTCCATTGGCCGAGCGCGCCAGTTTGGACAGGTTGCCTCTGCGGAGTTCTGCAGCGCCCATCAGGTAGGCGTTGCGCCACGCGCCGGACTCTGCCTGATAGCCAAGTTGTTCCAGTGCATCTGCACACAGATTGCGCGCCTTCTGGTTGGACGGGTCGGCGTAGACTAGTTCTTTGGTGATCTGCGCCACCCATTGATACTCGCCCTTTTCAAAATCCTTCTGCGCTTTGCGGAGGACTGCATCGGCACTGCCCAGATATTCTACCAGCTTCTTGGCGGTATCGCTGGGCGGGAGCGGATTCAGGTTGACAGGGTTTGCGTCATACCAGCCCAGATATTTCTGGTAAACGGCCTTGGAATTGTGCGCCAGCGTACCGTAGTACGGACGGGTATACCAGACCTTTTCCAGTTTTTTGGGCAGGGTCAGCATCGCCGAGATCTCATTTGAGGTATATCCCTGATTCATGTAATGCAGGGTCTGGTCGTGGATGAACTTGTAGATCGCTGCCGTGTTCAACAGATACTCATGGATCTCCGCGCCCCAATGCGGCCAGTTGTGGCTCTGGAACACCACATCAGTCTTGCTGCAGAAGCGCTGATCTGCCTCGATGATATACTTCGCCCAGTCGTTGGCATCGCGCACCTCTGCGCCGCGCAGGGTGTACAGATTATGCAGCGTACCGGTGCAGTTTTCCGCCATCCAGAGGGCGCGGTATTTCGGGAAATAGGCGTTCATCTCAGCAGGGGCTTCGGTGCCGGGGGTCAGCTGGAATTCGATCTCCAGCCCGTCGATGGTCAGCTTCGGAACATCTTCCCCGATCTCGTAGGTGGGAGCGATGAGGGACACCGTACCGGTGGACTGTCCCATGCCGATGCCCACGCTCAGCGCACCCTTTTCGCCCTTGTCAAGCACCGTGCCGTACTGGAACTGTGCGCGCCGCGCCATGGCGATGCCCGCATAGACATTCTCGCTGATGGCGTGCTTCAGAAAGCCCGCCGGCGCAAGCACAGGGGTCTTGCCGGAAGCCAGCTGCTTTTTAAGCGAAAGCGTTGCATCCGCTACCTGCTCCCGGGTGATAATGCCCTCCACGCCGCCGAAGTGGTCCACGTGAGAGTGGCTGTACAGCACCGCCTTGATGTCCAGCGGACCGAAGCGCTCCTCCATCAGCTCCCTGGCAGCCTTCATGTTTTCCTTGCACATTAGCACATCAAACACGATCCAGCCGTGGTCGGTGCGGATAAAGGTCGTATTGGCCATATCAAAGCCGCGCACCTGATAGATGCCGTCACATACTTCAAACAGACCGGCTTTGGCGTTGAGTTGGGTATTCCGCCACAGACTGGGGTTTACAGTGTCCGGAGCATCCCGGTTCAAATCGCCGTAGCTTTGCAGATCCCATGCAGATCTGTTATCCTCACCATCGATGATCCTGCCTTCCGCATTGTCCAGCCAGCCGCGTTCTGCGTTGGCAAACTCCCGCCGATCGGAAAAATCCAGCTTTTCATACCATTCGGCGTTCTTTTCTGCCGTGATAGCCGTTGCCTCTTCGATCTCGCCCGGTTGGGTGGAGTCCTTGAAAATGTCTGTGATAAAGTTCAGACTGTTTTCATCGGTACTGCCTGCTGCGTGTGCGGTCAGGGATGCGCCGCAGGCTAACGCCGCAACCGCTGAAGTGGAAAGAAAGTTTCTGCGGGTCATCTTCATGGTGGTTTGCCTCCTTTATATCTGGGTTTATTTTACACAGACCGTGGGCGGCTGCCAGCCGCTCAGGGCATTCATCTTGCGAAAAAACCATTTGACCTTCTATGTTACAGAATACACAGAAAATGCCTGAAAGTCAACGACTTCTGCATTTTCGACATTGAAAACGTGAATATTGACAAAAATATTCGATGCAAATTGGCGAAAACTCCGTTGAAATGAATTTCAATCAAGCTGTTCTTGTGCGCTGCACGGAGGTATGCTATACTAAACATATCCAACTGACAAAGGAGTATGGCGATGAATGATCTGCATGAGTGGTTTCAGAAAAATGACCTTTGCCCAGAAAACATCTTGTATCTTTACCGTAACGACCGCAAAACGGTCATTCACCGCATGGATGGGGAAGAAGTTGCGCTGTATGCTCCGTTGCACAGCGTCTGGTCTGCTTTGCCGGAAGATATGTTTCTGAACATCAGTAAGGGAATCGTAGTGTGCCGCAGCCGGATCGTAGATATTAGCAATGACGGTATTTATACAATGTCAGATGGCCGCAGTTTTCAGGGACGTAGACGTGGTCTGAGCGACCATCGCCGCTTGCGCGCAGAAATCAGGCGGGTGGACGCACAGCTACGCCCAATGAGTATGAGCCTGCTGGAAAAATGCAGTCTGCTGGACGATATGCCGCTGGCATTCTGCATTATTGAGCTGGTGTTCAATGAGGACGGACACGGGGTGGATTTTATTTTCCGCTACTGCAATGCCGAAATGGCAACGATCGAAGGCGTGCCGGTGGAAGAAATGCTTGGCCGTTCGTTTTACGAAGTGTTCCCCAATGGTGATAAGAAGTGGCTTGTATCGTATGCGGATGTGGCGTTGAACGGAACAAAGCACATCCTTCACGACTACAGCCCGGAGGTGGACAAATGCCTTACGATCCATTGCTACCAGCCGGAACCGGGGTACTGTGCCTGCGTATTGCAGGCAACAGATCCGTGACAGTGACACATTGAAAAGAACCACAAAAAACACATCAGGGAGCAGCTGTGACCTATGCTGCTCCCTGATGTGTTTTGAAATGTCCAAATCCCTGCCATGAATCGTAGTCGGGGCCTTATTTCTGACTGTATCCCAAAAGCCGCTGCACGAAGGGCCGGAGCGAGTGGATGAACTCTTCATCCGAAAGCTCTGTCTGATGTTCCAGCTTCCAGACACAGAGATGATGGAAAAATTTTCAAAAAAGTTGCAGATTGTGCAGGAAAAATTTCTTGTAGTCCGTTCTGTTAGGTGGTATCATTATAACGGTTTGCGCCGCTAACCCGGGGCAGTATCTCGCAGACAGGTCGTTTTTGGCGGACGCTGTGGGGGAAAGCGCAGAACGAATGAAAACAGGCAGAAAGAACTTTTCTTTTTCATGAAACACAGGAGGTCAGGCTTTTCATGCTAGGTTTCAACAAGAAGACACAGGACGCCTCTCCGCAGGAGAATACCGGCGGAGAAAATAAGGTGTTCCACTTTATCAAGACCCACAAAAAGCGCTGCATCGCGGTGGTCGCAGCCGCAGCGGTGCTGGTGGCGGTCATCGTGCCGCGCAAGAGCCGCAGTGCGTCGGCAGACCTTGCCTACACGCAGGAGAAGCTGGGACGCCGCGACATCGTGAACGTCTACGACGGCAGCGGCACCATCAATGCCGCCGATTCCTACACCGTCAAGTCCCTCGTCACCGGCACGGTGCTCACCGCCGATTTTGAGCTGGGCGACAGCATCGAGAAGGGCGATATTCTTTACACCATCGACATTTCGGATGTGGAAAACAACCTCGCGAGCGCACAGCTCTCGGTGGAGCAGGCACAGCGCAATTACGATGACATTGCGGATATGCAGAACGTCCGCACCAAGATCAGCGGCGAGGTCAGCTCCTTTGCAGTCGCCGCAGGCGACGCCGTGCAGGCTGGTCAGGCTGTGGCCACCATCCGCGACACCTCCGTGATGCTGCTGGCCGTGGATTTCCCTGCCGCAGAGGCCCAGAGCTTTGTCGCCGGTCAGGCCGCACAGGTCATGCCGGACACCACTTTTGAGACGCTGAACGGCACCATCCGCTCCGTTTCCGGTGCAGACCCTGCCGGCGACGCCAGCCTGATGACCTGCACCGTCACCATCGCTGTTCCCAACGCGGGCAGCCTGACCACTGCACAGGCCGCTGTGGCACAGGTGAACGGCGTCAGCTCCCTCAACTCTGCACACTTTACTTACCAGCGTGAGGAGACTGTCGTGGCAGCTGCCTCTGGTACCGTGTCTGAACTCTGCGTCAAGGAGGGCAGCACCGTCCGTCAGGATGACGTTATCCTCCGCATTACCGGCAAAGATCTGGACAAGCAGACCAGGAACGCCGCTGACAGCCTGCGCGCTGCCGAGCTGCAGATGTCTTCTGCCGAGAAGACCATCAGCCACTATACCATCGACGCCCCGATCAGCGGCACCATCGTGGATAAGAAAGTCAAGGCCGGCGACAAGCTCAGCGCCAACGACACCGCCATGCAGAACCTTTGCACCATCTACGATATGAGCTATCTGGAAATGAAGCTCAACGTGGACGAGCTGAAGATCCGCTCCCTCGAGGTCGGCCAGGAGGTGGACATCACCGCCGACGCCGTCCCGGGTGAGACTTACAAGGGCGTCATCAGCAGCATCCTCGTGGCAGGCACTACCGCCAACGGCTCCACCAGCTACCCCGTCACCGTCCGCATCGACGACATGGGCGAGCTGCTGCCCGGAATGAACGCCACTGCGAAGATCACCACCGCCAGCGTCAAGAATGTTCTGGCCCTGCCCAACGCCGCCCTCGTCCGGGGCAGCTATGTGCTGGTGACCAAGGATTCGCCCAGCGCTGCCAATGCTGAGACTTCCATGACCGCTCCCGACGGCTACGTCTACGTCAAGGTGACCACCGGCATCAGCGATGACGATTACATCGAAGTGAAGAGCGGCCTGCAGGAGGGCGATACCATCGCTTACGACAACTCCAGCGTCAGTGCGACCGACTTCTACAGCAACATGATGGCCTCCGCCGAAGGAGATGACGAATGAGCACGCTGATAGAATTTGATGAGGTCTGCAAGTATTACCAGATGGGCGACACCCTCGTAAAGGCCGCCGACCACGTCTCTTTCAAAATCAACAAAGGCGAGTTCGTGGCCATCGTCGGCCAGTCCGGTTCTGGTAAATCCACTTGTATGAACATCATCGGCTGTCTGGACGTGCCTACCGAAGGCACTTATCTGCTGGACGGCAGGGATGTCGGCAAGATGAGCCGACGCGAGCTGGCAAGCATCCGGAACGAGAAGCTGGGCTTCATCTTCCAGCAGTACAATCTGCTGCCGAAGCTGACGCTTTTGGAGAATGTGGAAGTTCCCCTTGTGTATGCGGGCATCCCCGCCGCACAGCGCCACGCGACGGCAAAGGCTGCCCTTGAGCGGGTGGGTCTGGGCAATAAGCTCAAAAACCTGCCCAACCAGCTTTCCGGCGGTCAGCAGCAGCGTGTGTCCATTGCCCGTGCGCTGGCCCGCGGCCCGGCGGTCATCCTGGCCGACGAGCCGACCGGTGCATTGGACTCCCACACCAGCCGCGAAGTTCTGGGAATGCTGCAGGATCTGCACAAGCAGGGCAATACGGTCGTCCTCATCACCCACGACAACTCCATTGCTGTGCAGGCCGAGCGCATCATTCGCCTTGAAGATGGCCGCGTCGTCTACGATGGCGATGCCCACGCACCCGAGGCAGTCGTTCAGCCGAACTTCATGATGGCGGAGCCGAAAGCCGGAGAGGAGGGGACGCAGGCATGATAAAGGAGACCTTCAAACAGGCCGTCCAGAACGTCTTGAGCAACAAAGTCCGCACCTTCCTCACCATGCTGGGCATCATCATCGGCGTCATGGCCGTCATCGTCATCGTTGGCCTCGGCAACGGCATGACCAACATGATGCAGGACTTCTACTCCGATATGGGCAGCGATATTCTGTCCGTCAACATCATGACCGCCAGCACCCGCTCAGTGGAAGTGGACGATGTGTACAGGATCATCAATGAAAAGCCCGAGTATTATAAGGGTCTTTCGCCGATTGCCAGTGTCGGCGGCGACACGCTGCGGGTGGCGGGCGAGAAGTACCGCCGCACCTACATCAGCGGCGTCAACGAAGATTACACGACCATCAACAACTACAAGGTGGCCAAGGGCCGCGGCATCCAGTACACCGATTTGATAGACAACAAGAATATCTGTGTCATCGGCGACTATGTGGACCGCAAGATCTTCGGCGGCAACGGTCTCGGCAGCACCCTCAAGGTAGGCGCCAGCGAGTACCGCATCGTGGGCGTGCTGGAGGGCCGCTCCAAACCCGCCTCTCAGTACGAGGGCGGCAACGACGACATTGTTCTTATCCCCTATACCACCCTGATGAGCGTCAACAACACCAGCAGTGTCAGCCAGTACTATGTGGTCCTGCAGGACGCGGACCACTCGAATGAGGCACAGGAGTTTTTGCAGTCGCGGCTCAAGAAGCTGGTCAGCAAGGACGACTATGTCTACGTCATGAGCCTGAGTGCGGCAATGTCGCAGATGTCCTCTATGATCAATATTATGGTGGGCGTCCTGACGGCCATTGCAGGCATCTCGCTGCTGGTCGGCGGCATCGGCATCATGAACATCATGCTGGTGTCCGTCACCGAACGCACCCGTGAGATCGGTATCCGCAAGGCACTGGGCGCACAGGAGAGCACCATCCTGACCCAGTTCGTCGTGGAGGCCGGCGTCACATCGGCGCTGGGCGGCTGCCTCGGCATCGTGCTGGGCTACGTCGTGTCGGCCATTATCAACCAGATCCTTCCGTATATCCTGACGGATATTACCCTGAATGTCACCCCCTCGGCGGACGCAGCAGCCATCGCCGTGGGCATCTCCTGCGGCATCGGTGTCCTGTTCGGCTTCCTGCCGGCCCGCCGTGCCGCCAGCCTGAACCCCATCGAAGCGCTCAGATATGATTAAGGAGTTTACCATGAAAAAACGATTCCTCGCATTCCTGCTGGCTGTCTGCGTGGCTGTTTCCATGCTGGTGCTGCCCGCTTCTGCGGTCGGCTCCAACGCGGCAGTCCAGACGGCGACGGCACTGGGCGGTCTGACCGCCGAGCAGGCCGGTTCTCTGGGTGCGCCCCTCACTCGTGGGCAGGCGGCCCGCCTCCTCACCGCATTCTCTGCTTACCGCGATACCACCACGGCACAGGGCCGCACCGGCCGCCTCTACAGCGATGTAGACAGCGACTCTCCCTATGCGGTCTACATCCGCACTGCCGTCCAGAACGGCTGGATGACCGGCTACTCCGACGGCAGCTTCCGCCCGGACAACACCGTCACGCTGGAAGAAGCCTGCACCATGGCGCTGCGCCTGCTGGGCTATGATGTGGCAAAGCTGGGCGGTACCTTCCCCACAGCTCAGCTCAGCAAGGCCAGCGCGCTGGGCCTGCGCAATGAGATCAATGCCCGTCAGGGCGAGACTCTGACCCTCGAGCAGGGTACCATGCTCTTCTACAACGCCCTCACCGCTATGAACGGCAGCGGTCAGGTCTACGCTTCCACCCTGGGCTTTGCCGTGAGCAACGGCCAGGTGGACATCTCTTCGGTCCTGCTGGACAACGTCAAGGGTCCCTTCGTGGCAGATGCTTCCACCGTCCTGCCTTTCGCCCCGGCGGCCATCTACCGCAACGGCGAAGTCACCACCTCTGCGGCCCTCTCTCCCTATGATGTCTACTATTATAACGAGAGCGCCCGCACCGTCTGGCTCTACAACAAGCGCGCTGCAGGCCGCGTGACGGCTGTCTCGCCCTCGGCCAGCGCTCCGACCTCTGTGACCGTGGCCGGCGTCACCTACGCCATCGCTTCGCCCTCTGTGGCCTATCAGCTGTCCTCCCTGTCCGGCGGCGGCGTGGGTCAGGTGGTCACTCTGCTGCTGGGCATGAACGATGCAGCTGTCTCTGTCCTCACCGGCGATGCGGCAGACGCTGTGTTCTACGGCGTGGTCCAGTCCTCATCCCGCACCCTCGTGGAGACGAACAGCGCTGAGGTGCAGCAGGCTGTCTCGGTCATGTGTACCGACGGCACCGCCCGCACCGTCAATGTGGACAATAAGCTCAATTTCCCGGCCGGCAAGCTGGTGGAGATCAGCGTGGACGGTGACGGCGAAAGCGTCCAGTCCATCTCGCCCCGCTCGACCAGCGGCACCGTCAACGCCGACGGCACTGCGCTGGGCGACACCCCGTTTGCAGACAACGTGCAGATCATTGATACGACGTCGGAGGGTGTGGCTGGGGCAGTTCGCCCCAGCCGCCTATCGGGGGTAACTCTGAGCGAAAGCGACGTCCGCTACTACACCACCAATTCCGCAGGCCAGATCGACCGGGTCATCCTCGACGATGTGACCGGTGACCTGTGGGAGTACGCTGCGCTGGATTCTGTCCGCCGCCTGACGGACGAAGCCGCCAAGAAGATCGACAAAAAGATCAGCGACAAGGCACAGGACGCCGCAAGAGAGGCGGCGGGCCTCCCCGCTGGGACCACCACGACCACCACCAAGGTGGACAAGACCGATGAGGAGACCTTCCAGGATGTGAAGAACATCCTTGTTCCCAGCACCAGCGATGTGCTCTACGGTCTCATCGACGGCAGTGTCGTCAGCTCTACCTGGAACACCCTTACCGGCAAGACGGACCAGCTGTTCAGCTATGTGCTCCGCCGCACCGGCGACAGCGTGGGCGGTACGCTGGGCGACTTCCTCAACTATCTGGGCGAGGGTGCGACCTACGTCTGCTACTCCGGCGGCAAGCAGGTGGCCTACAGCACCGCCACCAAGTACCCCGTTATCGCAGGCGGCATCGCCATCGGCCGTTCTGCCGACGGCAAGGCCATCAACCGGATGCTCCAGCTCTCGCCGGTAGTCATCGATAAGCTGGGCGCAGCTTCGGTTATGAGCGGCGACAAGCGCTATGAGACCGCCGACGATATGCAGGTGTATCTGTGGTCGAACGGCCAGTATTTCGCCACCTCGCTGCCCAAGATCAACACCGAGGATTATAAGCTCATCGGCTGGTACGACAACTTCGGCTGCTCCGGCGGCAGGAAGATCCGTATCCTTGTGGCCGTCAAGACGAACTGAGCCTGAAATTTTCCAATAACAGAACAGCAGCCTCGCGGCAGATGAAGCGGGGCTGCTGTTTTATTCTCCTATTTGCCACACGCCCTATTTCGTGTTACAATAAAAACTAGAAAAATTGCGGAAAAAGGAGGTGCGGCAATGATACGCATTGCTCTGGTCGAGGACGAGGCAGAGGTGCGGGCGCAGCTTCAGGGCTATGTGCAGCGGCACACCCGGCAGTACGGCACCGAGTTCGCGGTGACGGAGTTCGCTGACGGCATGGAGCTGCTGGATGATTACCGCCCGGTGTACGACATCCTGTTTCTGGACGTGGAGATGAAGCATCTGGACGGCATGGAGACGGCCCGGCGAGTGCGGGAGCTGGACAAGGACGTCATCATCGTTTTTATCACGAATATGGCGCAGTACGCCATCGGCGGGTACGCCGTGGGCGCACTGGACTATGTGCTCAAGCCGGTGCCTTATTTTGCGTTTTCGCAGCAGCTGCGCAAGGCCGAAGAACAGCTGCGCCGCCGCGCACGGCATTATCTGGCTCTGCCGGTGGAGGGCGGGATGCGGCGGCTGGATTCGTCCCTCATCTATTATCTGGAAAGCGAGGGACACCGCGTCCATTTTTATACCGAAGAGGGCGATTTCGTGGCGGCAGGCACCCTGAAAGCCTTTGAGGAAAAGCTGGCCGAGCGGCCCTTTGCCCGCTGCAACAGCGGCTACCTTGTCAATCTGGCACAGGTGAAGAGCGTGCAGCAGGGGATGGTGCAGGTGGGACCCTACGAATTGCAGGTCAGCCGCCCCCGGCGGAAAGCCTTCCTCGCGGCGCTGGCCGACCACATCGGGGGTGAGGGTGCATGACGGCACTGCCCAGCATCCCGCGCCTGTATACGGCGCTGGCCGAGTGTCTGGCCGTGGGCATCTACGCCCTGCCGCTGGGCATCCGCTTCGGCAAAACGGCCACCATCGCTGCCAGTGCGGCAGGGGCGCTGGCCCTGAGTGCTTTTTTGCAGGCCACGGGCAGCGTCCCGCTGGCGTGGTGGATCCCCTGCATGGCGGCAGCTGTGGGGATACAGTATTTATACCTCTGGGTCACCCGCACCATCTCCCTGCTGGAAGCGGGCTATGTCTGCGCCCGGGCCTTCGTTCTGGCAGAGCTGGCGGCCAGCGCCGAGTGGCAGCTGCACTGCTTCCTCTGGCCTCAGCGCAGCGGGGCCGACGGCCTGTCACTGCTGCTTCTGGTGGTGGTCTATGGCGGCGTTTTCGGCTGCATCTGGGTGCTGGAGCATAAGCACAAAAGTCCCAAGGGCCATATCGTCATCAGCGGAAAAGCGGGCCTTGTGGCCGTCGTCATGGCGGTGATGGCCTTTGCGGTGAGCAATCTGCTCTTTCTCGGCGACCGTGAGGTGGACATGAGCGTCTATTGCATCCGTACGCTGGTGGATTTCTGCGGTGTGCTCATCCTGACGGTCCAGCACGAGCAGCTGCGGGAGGCGGCGCTCCACAGCGAGCTTGCCGCCATGGACGAGGTGCTCCACCGCCAGTATGAGCAGTACAAGCGGAGCAAGGAGGGTATCCGGCTCATCAACAGCCGCTGTCACGAGCTGAAGATCCAGATCGCGGACATCCGCGCCGAGCGCGACCGGGCCAAGCAGGACGCGGCTCTGGCCCGGATGGAGAGAGGCATCCGGCAGTATGAGGCCGAGAATAAGACCGGCAACCCGGTATTGGATACCCTATTGACCGCCAAAAGCATGGACTGCCAGCAGCGCGGCATCAACATGACCAGCGTGGCCGACGGCAGCCAACTGGGCTTTCTGAGCACGCGGGAGCTGTGTACCCTCGTGGGTGCGCCGCTGGACAACGCCATCGAGAGCGTGCTGGCAGAGCCCGACCCCGAAAAGCGTCTGCTGCGGGTGGCCATCTACAACCAGAGCGGCTGCGTGATGCTCCGCTTCGAGAACTACTGCGCCCAGCCCGTGGAGATGGGCGCGGACGGTCTGCCCGTCCACAACGCCCACGGCGGCTACGACCTGCAGGGCGTGCAGGCGGCCGCCCAGCGCCACGACGGCACCATGACCCTTCATTGGGCCGACGGCTGGTTCACCCTGCGGATCCTGCTGCCTGTCCCGGAAAAGTAAAGGGACTCCTTCAGTCACCTGCGGTGACAGCTCCCTCAGGGAGGGAGCCTTTGGTAGAGAGCGAAACATTGTCCTCTTTGCCAAGGGCCACCTCTTTGAGGGGGCTGCCGCGTCAGCGGCTGGGGGAGTTTTTGCTTTTGGCATGATGCACAATGAAACCGCTCTCAAAATTGGCGATAAGCACAATAGAAATTGAAATCAAATTGAAACTTCTGCAAAATACGCCTCCAAAATGACAGATTGCGCGGAGAACGGTTCGTTTTGCAGTTTATATGATAAAATGACATCAAGCAAAGGAGTGGACGCACTCCGGAGAACAGCTATGAACCGGGTCGTGTACCCAAAAGAGAAGGAGCTAACAGTTATGGCACAGAAAAAGAAGGACAGTAAGATGATGGTCAAGATCATCAAAACTGCCGTTTCGGGTGTGTTGTGTATCGCATTGGCGGGCGGTATGGTTGCGGCCAATGTGCTGATCCCGCCCAATGCCAGCAGCGTGCAGAGCATTTTGGGCCTGAAGAGTGGAGGCATCAATAACAGCAAGGCAAAGACCGAAGGCATCAATATGGAATACAGCAAGCCCGGCTTTGACACAGAGGAGGCGCTGGTTGAGGATGAGATCGCTCTGAATAAGAAGATCGCCGCCGAAGGCATTGTATTGCTGAAAAACGATGCCGGAAAGATGCCGTACAGCACGGATACGACCTTTAGCTTTGTCGGCCATTCTGCTGTCAGCTACATCGGCGGCAACAAAGTCGATATGAAAACGGCCTTTGAAGATGCCGGGTTCGGTGTCAACGAGGACCTCTGGAAATTCTATTCCGAAGGCAACGGCAAGGATTACGGTCTGGGTGTCGGCTCGGTCTCTTACGGTGATGACGAGGACTTCTCCATCAACGAGTGCCCGCTGTCCGTCATGCAGGCGGAGCCGGGCCTGACCGATTCCATGCAGGGCACGGTGCCGGTCTTTGTGTTCAGCCGTGTGGCGGGCGAAGGCCGCGATATGCCGCGCTCCATGTACAACCACACCGATGTGGAAGAGGACAAGACCAAGACCTACCTCGAGCCGGATTCCGTGGAACTGGAGATCCTCCAGTACCTGAACGACAACTTTGACGATGTCGTGCTGCTGCTCAACTCCAGTGCAGCGGTCGATCTGAGCTGGGTGGAGGATTATCCCAGCATCCACACGGTCATCTCGGCTCCTGCCATGGGCGACTACGGCCTGTGCTCTCTGGCCGAGATCTTCTCCGGCAAGGTCAATCCTTCCGGCCGCACCGTGGATACCTATGAAGTGGATGCCATGAACAGCCCGGCGGCGCAGAACTTCGGCGACTTTGCCTACTATGACGAGAATGGTAACCTGACCAAGTACAACTACGTCAGCTACAAAGAGGGCATCTATGTTGGCTACCGCTATTACGAGACCCGTTACGAGGACAAGGTCCTCGGTCAGGGCAACGCAGGCGATTACAACTACGATGACGCTGTGATGTATCCCTTCGGCTACGGCCTGTCCTACACCACCTTTGATTGGTCCGACTACAACACCAGCTGGGATGGCGACACCTGCACCGTCACGGTCAAGGTGACCAACACCGGTTCTGTTGCCGGCAAGGACGTTGTGGAAGTGTATGCACAGAGCCCCTACACCGATTATGACAAGACCAACAAGGTGGAAAAGGCTGCGGTTGAACTGGTCGGTTACGCCAAGACCTCGGAGCTGGCTCCCGGTGCAAGCGAGACCGTTACGGTCACCTTCGATCAGGAACAGCTGAAGTCCTACGACTACACCAACGCCAAGACCTACATTCTGGATGCCGGTGACTACTACATCACCGCAGCCAAAAACGCACACGAAGCGGTCAACAACATCCTCTCTGCCAAGGGCAAGACCGTGGCAGACGGCATGACTGCCGACGGCGACACTGCTTTTGTTGCAACCTACACCCCGGCAAACGGCACCGTGGATACCACGACCTACAAGCTCGACACCACGACCGGTGTGGAGATCACCAATCAGCTCGACCATGCAAACGGCGGGCTGCAGTATCTCTCCCGCAGTGACTGGACTGGCACCTGGCCGACCGTTGACGGCGAAGTCAGCGACCAGATCAGCACCTGGGGCAACCCCATCAATGGTACCGATGTCGGCGGCAAGGCTGCATCCTATACCTACCGCAAGACGATCAGCAAGGAGGATCTTGCAAAGCTGGATTCTTTTGATTCCCTGAACCCCACCGACTTCTCCGCCCTGACCGATGAGATCGTTTACGGTAAGGACAACGGTCTGGGTCTGATCGATATGCGCGGTCTGGATTACGATGATGAAAAGTGGGATGAACTGCTCGACCAGCTGACCCCCAGCGATTATCAGACCCTGATCACGCAGTCCGGCTATGGCACGGCTGCCATCAAGTCGGTGGATAAGCCCTCCACGACCGATCGCGACGCTGCCACCGGCCTGGTCAACTATGGCGTTGATGCAAGCGGCAACTTCTACTTCAAGGGCAACATCACGCACTGCGGCGTGATCGTTCTGGCACAGACCTACAACGATGATCTGGCCACTCACTACGGCGAGAACATTGGCGACGAGTCCTACTATCTGGATGTCGATGGCTGGTATGCACCGGCAGTCAACATGCACCGCACTGCATTCTCCGGCCGCAACAGCGAGTATTACTCCGAGGATCCGTTCATCGGCGGTCACATTGCTTCCCTCGAGTGTGAGGGTGTCGCCTCCCGCGGTATGTATGTCTTTGTCAAGCACTACGCCATCAACGATCAGGAGGACCACCGCGGCGACCGTGAAGGCCAGTACAGCATTGCGACCTTCCTGAACGAGCAGGCGGCCCGCGAGATCTACCTCAAGCCCTTTGAGATGTGCGTCAAGTCTGATAAGGTCGAGATGAACTATGCAAAGGACAACGGCGACGGCACTTACAGCAATGCCACCACCGAGATCCCGTCCGTCACCGGCATCATGACCTCCTTCAACCGCGTTGGCTATACCTGGGCCGGCGGCAACTACAACATGATCACCGGCCTGCTGCGCAACGAGTGGGGCTTCCACGGCTTTATCATCACCGATAATGCAAACACCGGTGTCTTTATGGATGCTGGCCAGATGATCCAGGCGGGTGCTGATGGCAAGCTGACCAACCTGCCCACCGGCGCACGCTATACCTTCAACAAGAATGATGTTTCGGATTATCACTATGGCCGTGAGGCAGTCCACAACATCCTGTATACTATTGCAAACTCCAAGGCAATGAACGGCGGTATGCCGGGCAGCCGTTATCTGGCAAAGGTCGAGCCTTACCAGAAGGTCATCTACGCGGTGGATGGCGTCTGCGGCGGTCTGATTGCGGTCCTGGTCATCCTGACCATCTTCCGCTTCCGCAAAAAGAAAGAGGACAACATCAAAACCGTCTGAGTAACACAAAACCGAAAGGGGCGGCGGGCAGAGCGCCCGCCACCTCTTCTTTTTTATCAGGAGCGATCCATGAAACACGCTGACATCATCCAAAAACTGAATCTGGAGCAAAAATGCGCTCTGCTCTCGGGCGAGACTGTCTTTACCACCCGCGCTCTGCCGGGCAAGGGCATCCCGGCTATCACCCTTTCGGACGGCCCCAATGGTGTCCGCAAGCAGGCCGGCGCCGCCGACCATCTGGGCCTCAACCCCAGCGTTCCGGCAACCTGCTTCCCGACCTCTTCTGCCACTGCGTGCAGCTGGGATGAGAAGCTGGGTGAAGCCGTGGGCGAGGCACTGGGCGAAGAAGCCGCTGCACAGGAAGTGGCTGTCCTGCTCGGCCCTGGCCTGAACATCCAGCGCAGCCCCCTTTGCGGCCGCGACTTCGAGTATTTCTCGGAAGACCCCATCCTCGCGGGCAGGATGGCCGCCGCCTATGTGCGCGGCATCCAGAAAAACGGCATCTCTGCCTGCCCCAAGCACTTTGCGGTCAACAGTCAGGAGCTGCGCCGCATGGCCAGCGACTCGGTGCTCGATGAGCGCACCCTGCGGGAGCTGTATCTGACCGGTTTCGAGATCGTGGTGAAAGAGGCAAAGCCCAAGACCATCATGACCTCCTACAACCTCATCAACGGCACCTATGCCAACGAAAATGCCCACCTGCTGCAGGACATTCTGCGGAAGGACTGGGGCTTCGACGGGGCCGTCGTCACCGACTGGGGCGGCTCCAATGACCACGCCCTCGGCGTGAAGAACGGCTCCACCCTCGAAATGCCCTGTCCCGGCGGCGACTCCATCCGGGAGCTGATGAAGGCCGTACAGGACGGCAAAATTTCCGAGGCCGATGTGGACGCCCGCCTCGACGAGATGCTGGAACTGGTGCTCTCCACCCACGCTGCGGTGGAAAAAGCGCCCCGCACCTTCGACGCTGCCGCGCACCATAAGCTTGCCCGCCGCGCGGCCGCAGAGAGCATCGTCCTGCTCAGGAACGAGGGCGGCATCCTGCCGCTCAAGCCCAATGAGAAGCTGGCCGTCATCGGCGACTTTGCCGAGACGCCCCGCTATCAGGGCGCAGGCTCCAGCGCCGTCAACGCCCTGCAGGTGGACACCCTGCTGGACAGCATCAAGGCCGACGACAGCGGCATCACCTTTGTGGGCTATGCCTCCGGTTTCGAGCGTCAGGGTGCAGCTGACGCCGAGAAGCTGGAAGAGGCTGTGGCCCTCGCAAAGAAGGCTGACACCGTTCTGCTCTGCCTCGGCCTCGATGAGCTGCGGGAGAGCGAAGGCCTCGACCGCGCAGACATGAAGCTGGCCGAGAACCAGCAGCAGCTTCTGGCCGCTGTGGCTGCCGTCAACCCGAACGTCGTCGTTCTGCTGAGCGCCGGTGCGCCGGTAGAGACGCCGTGGGTCGGCCAGTGCAGGGCGCTGGTCTACGGCGCACTGGGCGGACAGGCAGGCGCAGGCGCGGCCGCAGACATCCTCACCGGCAAGCTCTGCCCCTGCGGCAAGCTGTCCCAGACCTGGGCGCAGGCTCACGACGACACCCCCGCCAAGGCGAACTTCGGCGGCGAGGGCCGGAACGTGGAGTACCGCGAGGGCCTGTATGTGGGCTACCGGTACTATCAGACTGCCGGTGTGCCGGTGGCGTTCCCCTTCGGCTACGGCCTGAGCTACACCACCTTCGAGTACAGTGATTTGAAGGCAGACGAGAAGGGTGTGACCCTCACCGTCACCAACACTGGCAGCTGTGCCGGTGCCGAGATCGTCCAGCTCTACGTCGCAAAGCAGGACGCAAAAATCTTCCGCCCGGCGCAGGAGCTGAAGGGCTTTGCAAAGGTCTTCCTCGCCCCCGGCGAGAGCAGGACGGTGAGCATCGCTCTGGACGACAAGGCGTTCCGCTACTGGAACGTCAAGACTGACCGCTGGGAAGTCGAAGGCGGAAGCTATCAGCTCCGCGTGGGTGCATCCAGCGCAGACATCCGCCTGACGGCGGAAGTCTCCCTCAAGGGGACCAACGCTCCCGACCCCTACGAGGGTCTCGACCTGCTCCACTACGTCTCCGGTCAGATCACCTATGTGACCGACGCCGAGTTCGAGGCTCTGCTGGGCCACCCTGTGCCGGAGGATGTCGTCCGCATCGACCGGAACATGACGCTGGGCGAGATGGACCATGGCCGCAGTCCGCTGGGCTGGGTGGCACAGAAGGTGCTGCGCTACCGTCTGGACAGCAGCTTTGCAAAAGGCACCCCCGACCTGAACACCGTGTTCCAGTATAATATGCCGCTGCGCGCGCTGGCCAAGATGACCAACGGCATGGTGAGCATGGGCATGGTGGACGGCCTCGTCTGGGAGCTGAAAGGCTTCTGGCTCGTGGGCATCCTCCGGGTCATCTATGAGTTCGTCAAGAATCTCATCCTGAACAGCCAGATGGAAAACCGGCTCAAAAACAGCTGAAAGGAATAAGGTCATGAATTTCTGGAATAACTTTGCCGCAAAACATCCGGCCGCGGCCAAATGGGTGCGGGAGGGTGGACTGTTCGTCATCGTGTCCAACCTCATCACCGTGTTCAAATACCTGCTTCTGCAGTTCCTGCCCAAGGCGTTTGCAAGCCTGCCGGTGGTGGACTTCGGCTGGCCGGGCATCGACATCACCCTGTTCGGCGAGACCTTCAAGTGGAACATCCTCGGCTACGACGCGGCCCACGGCGGCCTGCCCTACTTCTGCGCCTACATGGTGGCCATGGTCATCGGCGAGTGCATCAATTTCCCCATCCAGCGCAACCTTGTCTTCCGCAGCAAGGGCAACCTCGCCAAGCAGATCGGCTGGTATCTGCTGGCCTTCTGCCTCATCACCTGCATCGTCAACTCCATCAACTGCATCTGGGTGGCTGTGGCCGGTCTGCTGGTGCCTGATTTCATCTACAACATCGGCACCACGGTGCTCAACGGCGGCATTTCGATGGTCATCTTCTTCTTCGTGAACAAGATCATCTTCCCCGAAGGCGAAGCCGCAAAATAATCTGTCATCTTCTTTATTTTCATCATTTTCTTCATCCGAACCAACAGGCCGTCCTCTGGAAGAGGACGGCCTGTTGGCATATTGAGTGGTTTTGGACGCTGCAAAGGACGAAATTTCGGTCATAGGGTAAGAATCTGCCCAGGAGTCTTGCACTTTGATGCTTTACTGTGGTAAAATCATACCATGCTTTTATCATAGAGGAAAAAGCACCAAAGGGGGAACATGTATGAGTGAGATCTGTATCATCGTCACCATCGTCGTCTATCTTGCGGCCATGCTGCTGGTGGGTTTCGCCTATAGCAAGACCAACAACGACAGCGCCGACTTCTACCTCGGCGGCCGGAAGATGGGGCCGCTGGTCACGGCTATGAGCGCCGAGGCCAGCGATATGTCCAGCTGGCTGCTGATGGGGATGCCGGGTCTGGCCTATCTGACAGGCATTGCCTCGCCGGGCTGGACGGCCATCGGCCTTGCGCTGGGTACCTGGCTCAACTGGCTCATCGTGGCCCGGCGGCTCCGCCGCTATTCGGCCAACCTCGACGCCATCACGGTACCGCAGTTCTTGTCGCTTCGCTTCCATGACCAGCGCAATCTGCTGAACGCTCTGGGCGCGGTCATCATCATCGTCTTCTTCGTGCCGTATACGGCCTCGGGCTTTGCGGCCTGCGGCAAGCTGTTCCACAGCCTCTTCGGCGTAGATTACATGGCGGCAATGCTGGTGTCGGCCCTCGTCATCGTGGGCTATACCATCCTCGGCGGCTTCCGCGCTGTCACCACCACCGACCTCATCCAGTCGGTGGTCATGTCGCTGGCCCTCATCGCGGTGTTGGGCTACGGTATCGTCGTGGCCGGCGGCTGGGGTGCTGTGGTGGAGAATGCCCAGAGCCTTTCCGGCTACCTGACCATGACGGCCAGCCACGACGCTGTGACCGGCGGGGCCACGTCCTACAGCCTGCTGGACATCGTCTCCACCATGGCGTGGGGCCTCGGCTACTTCGGTATGCCCCACATCCTGCTCCGCTTCATGGCCATCGAGGACGAGAAGAAGCTGGTGCTCAGCCGCCGCATCGCCACCGTCTGGGTGGTCATCGCCATGACGGCGTCCATCGTCATCGGCATGGTGGGCCTCGGCATGACCAGGGTCGGTGCGCTGGAATTCCTCAGCGGCTCGTCCAGTGAGACCCTCATCGTCCGCATCGCCAGCCTCATCAGCCAGCACGGTGTGCTGGCGGCAGTCCTCGCCGGACTCATCCTTGCAGGCATCCTGGCGGCTACGATGTCCACGGCGGACAGCCAGATGCTGGCCGCTGCGTCCAGCGTGTCCCAGAACATTTTGCAGGAGTTCGGCCACCTCAAGCTGAGCGAGAAGCAGAGTCTCTTTGCAGCCCGCCTGACCATCATCTGCGTCAGCGTGGTGGGCGTGGTGCTGGCCCGCGACCCGGATTCCAGCGTCTTCGGCATCGTCAGCTTTGCGTGGGCCGGTTTCGGCGGCTCCTTCGGCGCTGTCGTCCTCTGCGCCCTGTTCTGGAAGCGCTGCAACTGGCAGGGCGCTCTGGCCGGTATGCTCTGCGGCGGCCTGATGGTCTTCGTCTGGAAGTACATCGTCAGCCCGCTGGGCGGCGTCTTCGGCATCTATGAGCTTCTGCCCGCCTTCCTCGTCTCGCTGGCCGTCTGCGTGGTGGTCAGCCTCGTGACCCCGGCTCCCACGGAGGATATTCTGGCCGAGTTCGACGCGGCAAAATAACCGGTAAAAACAAGAGGAGGGCCTGTGCTGAAACCCGGCACAGGCTCTCCTTTTATGCTTGTGTGACGCTTCCGTGCTCCACCCGGTATACCTTGTCAAACTGTTTCATGAACGCCCCCGAGACGTCGTGGGTGATGGCCACCACCATGCAGGGGAGAGCGAGGAGCTTTTCCATGACCTGTCCGCTGGTGTCGGGGTCGAGGCTGGCGGTGATCTCGTCGGCGATGATGAGGTCGTACCGGCGAAGTGCCAGCCGTGCGATGCCGATGCGCTGGCGCTGCCCGCCCGAGAGATTCTTGCCGTTCTCGCTGATGAGGGTGTCGAGGCCGTCGGGCAGGGTGCTTACCCAGTCGGAAAGGCCCGCCGTCTCCACGGCGTGGGTCAGCTGCTCTTCGGGGAAATCCTCACCCAGGCAGATGTTGCTGCGGAGGGTGTCGTTGAAGAGATAGGTGGTCTGGGCGATGTAGCCCACCCGATGGTAGAGGCTCTGACGGTCGATGCCGCGCAACTGCTGGCCGTTGAAGAGGATGCTGCCGGTATAGTCTGGGTAGTACTGGAACAGCAGCTTTGCCAGTGTAGACTTGCCGCAGCCGCTCTCGCCCACGAGAACGGCCTTTTCCTGCCCGGAAACGGTCAGCCGGACACCGCTCAGCACCGGCGCGGCAGCACCCGGATAAGTAAAGCCGGTGTCTTGGCACTCGATGTGCTCAAGCCTGCCGATGGGCTGACCTTTGGGCGTTTCTTCCGGGCCGGATATGGCGTCTTCTAACCGCTGGCGGATGCCTTTGGAGGACCTGACCTTGGCCCAGCACTGAGCGATCTGGCTGCAGGGCGTGATGACGAAATTCGCCATGCTGGCGGCGGTGGAGACGGTGCCGATCGTCAGACGGCCATCAAAGGCGAGGAACAGGCCCACCAGCATGACGATGGGGAAGATGAGGTTGCTGATGAGAGAGGTGTTGACCACCATTGCATTGAGGCTCTGCTGATAGCCCAGCTCGCTGGTGCGGGCCTGCCGAGCCGCGTCCCGGTGGCGGGCGGCGTAGGCGTCCTCCCGCAGAAAGCCCCGGATGACCTCAAACCCGCCCAGAAGCTCTTTGAGCTGTTGGGTGTAGCCCGCCATCTGGAGCGAGAAGGCGTCGCGGGCAGCTTTGAGCCGCTCGTTCATCTTGCGGGGCAGCACCAGCGGCGGCACGGTCACGAGCAAAATCGCCGCCAGCATCACCGGGCTGATGTAGAGGTACATTCCCAGAGCGCAGAGCATGATGCCGCCCCAGAACACGATATTGAAGATGGACATATAATAGTCGTCGTAGAGGGTGCGCAGGTCGGTAGTCAGCAGGGAGAGATAGGCTGCGTCGCCCTCCCGCTGATATTGGGACACCGGGCGGCGCAGCACCCGCTCCATGACCTGTCCCCGTACCTGCTCCACGGCACCGCAGGCGAGTTTTGTAAAGGAGCGGCGGCTCAGCCGTTCGAAAAACCAGCTGGTGAAGGTGATGAGGAACACCAGCCCCATATAGCCCAGCGCCTCCTGCTTGCTCTTGGAGTCGATGAGCCACTTGAGCTGGAAGCTTTTCAGCGGCGCGAAAAAGGATACCACCGCCGTAAAGAGCACAAAGACGATGAGCTTCGCCCAGTGGTGCTTGAAGTAGTCGTTGACTGTCTGATTATTCATAAGCAATACCCCTTATATGTCCCGAAAGGCTTCCTGCCGCGGTGCAGAATTTGGACTAAGTATAACATGGTTCCGCAAAAAAAAAATAGGTTTCGCCATTTTTTCGGGACATAAAAAGCCCCCTGCCCGGTGTGGACAGGGGGATAAAAGCTCTTTATGTAAGAGGTGCTGTCAGCTTACAGCTGGGGGCCGGCGGAGACCAGAGCCTTGCCGTGCTCGTTGCCCTCGTACTTTGCGAAGTTCTTGATGAAGCGGCCAGCCAGATCCTTGGCCTTCTCTTCCCACTGAGCGGCATCTGCGTAGGTGTCGCGGGGGTCGAGGATAGCGGGGTCAACACCGGGCAGAGCAGTGGGGACCTCGAAATCGAAGTAGGGGATCTTCTTGGTGGGAGCCTCGTTGATAGCGCCGCTCAGGATAGCGTCGATGATGCCGCGGGTATCCTTGATGGAGATACGCTTGCCAGTGCCGTTCCAGCCAGTGTTGACCAGGTAAGCCTTAGCGCCGCTCTTTTCCATCTTCTTGACCAGCTCTTCAGCATACTTGGTGGGATGCAGTTCCAGGAATGCCTGGCCGAAGCAAGCAGAGAAGGTCGGGGTGGGCTCGGTGATGCCGCGCTCGGTGCCGGCCAGCTTTGCGGTAAAGCCAGACAGGAAATAGTACTGGGTCTGAGCCGGGGTCAGGATGGAGACCGGGGGCAGAACGCCGAATGCGTCAGCAGACAGGAAGATAACATTCTTGGCTGCCGGAGCAGAAGAAATCGGGCGAACGATGTTCTGAATGTGGTTGATGGGGTAGGAAACACGAGTATTCTCGGTCACGCTCTTATCAGCGAAATCGATCTTGCCTTCGGCGTCGAGGGAGACGTTCTCCAGCAGAGCGTTGCGCTTGATGGCGTTGTAGATGTCAGGCTCAGAATCTTTGTCCAGGTTGATGACTTTGGCGTAGCAGCCACCCTCAAAGTTGAAGACGCCGTTGTCGTCCCAGCCGTGCTCGTCGTCGCCGATCAGCAGGCGCTTCGGGTCGGTGGACAGGGTGGTCTTGCCGGTGCCGGACAGACCGAAGAAGA
>OHAN01000914.1_pt1 | contig 27060 bp, 22 predicted proteins | sample 1577121 | NCBI WGS metagenome assembly OHAN01 (sample SAMEA3541554, study PRJEB24748) | human gut metagenome | biome: human gut; feature: human-associated habitat; material: faeces | place: China | collected 2012 | reverse complement strand
GAGCAGTCTGGAAGCTCGTCGGGCTCATAACCCGAAGGTCATAGGTTCAAATCCTGTCCCCGCTATTTTGCCCAGATAGCTCAGTTGGTAGAGCAGAGGACTGAAAATCCTCGTGTCGCTGGTTCGATTCCGGCTCTGGGCATTGAGGTAAAAACCTCATGTTTTAAATGGGATACTAGCTCAGGTGGTAGAGCACTTGACTTTTAATCAAGTTGTCGGGGGTTCGAATCCCCCGTGTCTCATTACTGTAAAGGCTCATGCGAAAGCATGAGTTTTTTTATGGAATAGGAAACTGCTTATACAGTAGTATATTTATAAGAATTGCTATACTAGTAGTTCTAAGAATATAATATGCTGATAGTGCAGCTTTTTCTAAGAAAGAGATATCATTTGATTATTCATCAATGATGTCTTTTGAGGATGTTATTAACATATGAATAGATAGATTGATATTACGTCAACAATTTATTATGTTAATAACAATTAACTGTCAATTTCATATTGTAAAAATATCTTGGTTTAATTGGAAACGACACATGTGCGCATTACGCTCGCTGATAACGAACAACACATGTGTATTTTTATGCCCATTTTTAAGAAAAGGAGGCTTTTATTATGCCAAAAACTAAGTTACAAAATGTTATTTTTACAATTATTATGGCGTTCGTCATGGTCTATGCAATGGTTTGCTATAACATTGCTCTTGATAAGGGTGGAATGTCAAATGAAATCTTTTTATTAGCATTTCATGAGATCCCTATTATGTGGCCGGTTGCATTTGTTCTGGAATTGTTTGTCGTAGAACGTTTATCAAAGAAACTGGCTTTTCGAATTGTATCACCGGAAGATAAACCGATCTTTATTACACTAGCAATATGTTCTATGATCGTATGTCTGATGTGTCCTATCATGAGTTTCATTGCAACTTTGTTGTTTAAACATCCCGGATCGGAAGTGATTGCAGTATGGCTTCAGACAACATTACTTAATTTTCCGGTAGCACTTTGCTGGCAGATCTTCTTTGCAGGTCCATTGGTACGAAATGTATTCCGGCTTTTTGTTCGCGAAAAATAAAGATGACTACTACTTTTCAGAAATAGAAAATAATTAAATAGAAAATATTTGATGTCCATTCCGGTAAATATACTGATCGCCTATGGTGCTTGGGACATCCTATGGAATGCTACAATGAGAAAACAGCAGGGATATTGTTACTTACATTACTGCTATGGTTTATAGCCAGTTTGTCTGCATACAATAGGTTAAATAATAATCTTATGCATGGAAATAATTAGAAAGAGCAAGAAGTTAGGTAATCGTGTAACTGGGTGAAGCAAATGATAGATAAAGAGAAAATAGATATTTATAATATTGAGACAACAAGTGTAAAGTGTTAAAATATATCTAGTGTTTCGTGTTGAAAGTAAGTGAGAAGGAGTAGTAAAATGAAAAAATCATCGAAATAAAGGATATTCACAAGTTTTACAAGAACGGAAATGAGTCTTTGGAAGCGTTAAAAGGTCTTTCTTTTGCATTGAATCAGGGAGAGATTCTTGCGATTATGGGAAATAGCGGTTCAGGTAAGAGTACCTTACTGCACATTGTGGGAGCAATGGATGTGGCTGACGAGGGAGAAATCTATCTCAATGGAACATTTGAAGAGAAGTACGGAGTGGAGCCTGATGCCACTAAGATTCGCTTATGAAAATATAGAATATGGTGGCGAAATTGTTAATCGGATCAAAAAATTGCATCCTGAATATTTTGTGTTAGACCAAAATATGGGCGGTGATTATAATAGCATGGTAAAAAATATTAGAATGATATTAAAAATATTCTTTATTATAGTTATTACAATTAGTGGCTTGTTTGTGGTCAGTATTTTTACAGAATACATGCGAAAATATAGAAAAGATATGGCGGTTATTCGCACGGTAGGAGAAAAACAACGACAGGTTCAGACTATATTTTTTTCTATGTCAGCTATTATAAGTGGTTGTGAGTGTCTTGCAGGGGCATTGTTTAGTGCGCTAGTCTCTGGTGTTACGTTAAAATGGTTTAATGACAAGGTGCAGCTATTTGACGGCAGCGTTAATTTCAACTGGAAAGTGCTATGTCAGATTACCATAATTGTATTTGTGTTGTTTAATTTATTTGTATATGTTGTTTTTTACTTTGGACAAACAGTACTGCCTGTACAGGTGTTTCAGAAAATTTCTTCTGGACTGAAGAAAAAAAGCCAATCGCTTTCTGGTACTGCAAAAGATTTTTGGAAAGTCGGGTTATCTTTGATGCTTAACTCAACCGTCAAAAAAATGGGATAAAAAAATCTAGAAATTATTTTGAAATCTAGATTTTGTTATAAACATGCTATAAATTTCACGGAAAAACTAAGGCAATGAAAGGAGGAGAGTCTTAGCACAAAAAGACAATTATTTATTAACTAATTTTGAAAGGAGTTTTTATTATGAAAATGAAAAAAATTATTAGTGTTCTTATACATGACAGGAGGGGAGGTTTTAATATGAGAAAAGGATTAATTATAATTTTACTGGTAGCGTCATTTGCGACTGGAGTTATATCATATAGCTCGAAGCCATCTGCTTTAGGGAGAGTGAAATTGTCCACCAAAAAGGTTGTACTAATCCAAGGAAAATCATGCACAATTAGGTTAAAAGGTGCAAAAATAAAAAAAGTGGTTTGGAAAAGTAACAATAAAAAAATTGCCACAGTACGAAAGGGGAAAATAAAGGCAAAAAAAAGCGGGAGGTGCTCTGTTATAGCAAAGTATAAAGGGAAAAAGTATAGATGTAATGTGTGGGTAAAAAAGAATAAGTTGCCAGCAACACCAAAGCCAACTGGTAATTCCCAGGCAATTGGACCTTCAGCAGCCCCTCAAAGCTCATGGGGAACAAATGGAGAAGCTAATATAAAAGATGCAAAATTGGTAATTGACAGTTTTGTTCAAAACACCAAGACCATTACATTTTCGGTTTATAACACTTCACAACGCATGATAACTTTGCCGACTTATTTTATAGTAGAAAAGTATGACGGTAAAGTTTGGACAGTGATGCCGCGCAAAACAAATGATGTGACTGCAGATGCAAGATATATTATGCCTGGAGATAAAAGTGTGACAGAAGCGGATTTGGATAATGTTTTTGGAGAATTAGGTCAAGGAAAATATAGAGTGCGTGTGCAAACTTCATGTGGTGATGTGCTTTCTGAGTTTGAAATCATTTAAAAAATAGAAAACTTTTAGCAACTAATGAATTGTTTAACGGATAGAGGATCGCGTTTGTTTATAAAAACGTGTATCCTCTATTTTATGTTTTAACACAAGAAAATGTTCTAGGTAAGATTTGATATATCGGACGAGAAAATAGCTAATAATTTGATGCTATCATTAACATTATTGAATGAATCTGATAAACTTGTATTGATCCAATCACATACTTTTCTTGGTTTCCTTATGCCGGACAGCAGGGATATGGTAGCCGGAATATTCACTTTGCAAAAGGTTAGAAATGGGTTTTATGAGTGAAGTAAAATAAAAACTGATTCAGTAGGATTTAGCTTTGCAAATAAGGAAAAATAAAAAAATTGAATAAATCGTAATATTCCTATTGACAAAGTAGGAATACAGGTGTAATATGTGTCTTGTAATTATTCATAGCAAATTAGTATGAATACTAAAGATAACTGAATACAATGTTTGAAGGAGGTTATGCAATGGTGAAAGAAAAATATCAAAATAATTGCAGCCGACATCTGAATCATTCGTTTGAACGAATGTATAGCAGATCAACCGGTGAAGGAGAGTATGTGATGTGTTGCCGGTAAGCAGAGTGTGATAAAATAGAATGTTTTTATGGGAAAAGTGGCTTTTGAAAATATTTGAAAGTATTCTTTAAACCCAATAAAACGTGTTATGGAATATGCAAAAATAACAGAGAGACTCAAAAACAAAAGAGTAATAAAAACTGTTATGAAACGTGCAAAAGTATACATTAAAAATAACAAGGAATTTCAAAAGAAAAAGAACAACAAGAAATACTTGTTAGGAATGTTATAAATCATGAAGAAAAGAACATAATGAAATAATATCACAAAGAACAATAAAAAACATAACGAAAAAGTATCACAAAGAACAATAAAAAGAACTTAACGAAAAAGTATTACAAGGAACAATAAAAGGAACTTAACGAAAAAATATTACAAAAACAATAAAAAAGAAATGGAGATTAAGATTATGAGTAAGAAAAGTTATAGTGATAGAAATTTAAAATTTGAGACACTTCAGTTACACGTAGGACAGGAAAGTCCTGATCCGGTTACCGATGCAAGAGCGGTACCGATTTACCAGACATCATCATATGTTTTCCGTAACAGTGATCATGCAGCAGCAAGATTTGGTCTGACAGATGCCGGTAATATTTATGGTAGATTAACAAACCCTACAGAGGATGTATTTGAGCAGAGAATTGCCGCATTAGAGGGTGGTGTTGCAGCACTTGCAGTAGCATCCGGTGCAGCAGCCATTGATTATACGATTCAGAACTTAGCACATGCCGGAGAACATATCGTTGCAGCAAGCAATATTTATGGTGGAACATTTAACTTGTTACAGCATACATTACCTGAGTATGGAATTTCTACTACATTTGTAGATCCGGAAAACTTCGATGAGATTGAAAATGCAATTAAAGAAAATACAAAGGCTGTATTTATCGAGACATTAGGAAATCCTAACTCAGATGTTGTTGATATCGAAGGAATCGCGAAGATTGCACATGCACATAAGATTCCTCTTGTAATTGATAACACATTCGGTACACCTTATTTAATCCGTCCAATCGAGTATGGTGCTGATATCGTTGTACATTCTGCAACAAAATTTATCGGTGGTCATGGTACTACAATCGGTGGTGTTATTGTTGACAGTGGTAAGTTTGACTGGGAAGCTTCAGGAAAATTCCCTTCATTAACAGAACCAAACCCAAGTTATCATGGTGTAAGCTTTACAAAAGCAGCAGGTCCGGCAGCTTTCGTTACAAAGATCCGTGCTATCCTGCTTCGTGATACAGGTGCTACATTATCACCATTCCATGCATTCTTCTTCTTACAGGGATTGGAGACATTGTCTCTTCGTGTAGAACGTCATGTAGAGAATTCATTGAAGGTTGTAGAATATTTGAAGAATCATCCATTGGTAGAAAAGGTTCATCATCCATCTATTTCAGATGATCCGAGACAACAGGAATTATATAAGAAATATTTCCCTAATGGTGGTGGATCAATCTTCACATTTGAAATCAAAGGTGATGATACAACAGCTAAGAAATTCATTGATAACTTAGAGTTATTCTCATTATTAGCAAATGTAGCGGATGTAAAATCTCTGGTTATTCATCCGGCAAGTACAACACATGCACAGCTTTCTGATGAAGAATTAGAGGCTGTAGGTATCAAGAAGAATACAATTCGTCTGTCAATCGGTACAGAGCATATTGATGATATCATTGAAGATCTCGAAGAGGCTTTCAAAGCAGTAGCAGAATAAGAATTGTAAGACAACAGTAGATGAAATGTTACGCTGTCATAAGAGTAAATACCTCAAAATGTAAATAGATGAATTTATAAATCCCTCACTTGGCAGTCTGAATGAATACCAAAAGTGAGGGATTGTTTATTTTAACAGGAGGGAAAAGAGTGAGCATAAAAAATAGTATTATTGATCTGGTAGGAAATACACCGCTTCTTGCATTACGTCGTATCGAGAAGAAAGAAAATGTAGATGCAAATCTGATCGCAAAGCTTGAATATTTTAATCCGGCCGGAAGTGTAAAAGACCGTGTGGCTAAAGCAATCATTCTGAATGCTTTGGAAAAAGGTGAAATCAATAAGGATACTATACTTGTAGAACCAACAAGCGGAAATACAGGAATCGGTCTTGCATCTGTAGCGGCTGCATTGGGCATGAAGCTGATCATCACGATGCCTGAGACCATGAGTATTGAACGAAGAAAATTGATGAAAGCCTATGGGGCAGAACTGGTGCTTACGGATGGTACGAAAGGTATGAAAGGTGCGATCGCAAAAGCCAATGAAATTGTAGAAAAGACGCCAAACTGCTTTATCCCGGGACAATTTAATAATATGGTAAATCCAAAGACACATGAAGAAATTACGGGACCTGAGATTTGGAAAGAAGCAGAGGGAAAAGTAGATGTTTTTGTGGCAGGAGTTGGTACCGGTGGAACGATATCCGGTGTCGGAAAATATTTAAAAGAAAAGAATCCTGATGTAAAAGTCATTGCTGTGGAGCCGGCTACTTCACCGGTTTTATCAGAAGGAAGATCCGGTCCGCATAAGATTCAGGGAATCGGATCAGGCTTTATTCCTGAAACATTAGATACTACTATCTATGACGAAGTCATTAAGGTGACAAATGAAGAAGCATTTTCCATGGGACGTGAAATTGCAAGAACAGAAGGTGTTCTGGTCGGAATTTCTTCCGGTGCTGCGTTGTGGGCAGCCGTGGAAGTAGCAAAAAGACCGGAATGTGCCGGAAAAAATATTGTTGTATTTTTCCCGGATACCGGTGACCGTTATTTATCAGGTCCGATGTTTGAGTCTATTTAATAGACCTCCTATTTCCATGGACGTACTTTCTTAGTCCAGCCTTTTTGCTGCCAATAAGACGCATCGGCTTCATTTAAGCCATTTCGCTGTGCAAAGTGCATCAGATAAAAAAATGCTTTTGTTTTAAAGGAGGGTGTTACATGCCCTTCTTTTTTGATGATCTTTTGGGCTAAGCGGTTCAGCTTTTTATCAATTTTCTCTTTTTTCTCTTGTGGGACAGTATTCCATGAGGTGCTGTGAATTGCAATACCATAGCGGTAAGTCTTTCCGACGCCCCAGAAAAATGTACTGTCCGCCATATCTTTGTTGGTACTTTTTGTTCCGGCTCCTGCAGCAGTGGAGATACAGACAGCCTGTTTGGTGAACATGGCTTCTTCCGGGCGATGTACAAGCCAGCGCCAGCCGTAATGATCTAAAAAGGCTTTCATTGATCCGGTTACGTGATAGACATAAACCGGACTTTCGAGAATGATAACATCGGCTTCATCGATCGCTTTCGTGATCGGTGCTAACTTTTCATAATGAGGACATTTCTTCTCTGATTGCATAAAGCACTGTGTACAACCGATGCAATAGTTGTCAAAATCTCTGGGAAGAAAAAACTCGGTGATACTGTTTTCGGCGGAAAAAGTATCATTAGAAATGTCAGTGTTATTCGAATTGTGAGAGTTATTCACATTGTGTATATCATAAGAGTTATACGTGTTTTTGCACAGCTTTTCAGCTAAGCTGTGTGCGATATGGTAAGTAGATCCTTTGTGGCTCTGTCCATGTATAATGGTTACTTTCATAATAAAAACTCCTTTTTGAAATAATGAGCTAAAAAGAAAAGCAAGCGACAGCAAAACCGGCAGTTGATTTTCCGGATGAATGAGCAAATTTTTTTGCAAAGCAGAAAGAAAGGTTCTGCAAGAGCACATTTGTAAGCTTGTAGCGAAATGCATGATGTGATAACTCCAAAATCCAAGCATTACATGCTTGACGCACTTCGTGCTTAATGATTTTGTCGTTCATGAATTCTGCACAAGAAAACAAGTTCTCTTGTGTTGCGAATTCATGATATGATAACTCCAAAATCACAGATCAGATATATACGATTAAGAGATCTCCAAAGGAAACTTCACCGTAAATTCGCAGGATCGGTGTGTCCTGTGCTTCTGACATACCCTGTTCGCGGACTCCGGCAAAAGAAGCTTTGGTGTGGAATTCGACATTCCATGTCTTTGGAATAAAGAGAACCATAGAACCAAAATTATTTTCTACATTGATATCTGCCATTCCCTTATGGATGATTGCATTATCGAAATAAACTTTTAGTTCACCAAAATTATTTTCCAGGTTGGCATATTCAAAAGAATCGGTATTTACATATTTGATGCTCGAACCAAAATTATTTTCAAAATGAAGCACATTTCCTGATTCATTTTCAAAAATCTTTTTACCACTATCAGTATAGTTCTGATTAAATTGCCCATTGCTAAAAGAACGGTGCGATTTTGGAAAAAGCATGGAAAGTCCGATACTTGCGAGTAAAGCTGCCCCTAAGATCGTAGAAGTATTGATCGGGAAGAATGAGAAGATCTTATTGTATTGTATCAGCATAAAAGCAAGTGCAAAAACAATCGCAAAAAAGTTCTTATGCTGAAGCCCCTGAATGAGCATCCAGAGAAAAAACAAGGTAAAGATCGCACCGGTTACGGAAATGTTATATACATTTGGCCAGAAGTTGAACTGGTTTAGCACCAGACCGGCAGCAGCTAATAAAAATAATAATCCCCAAAATGCTTTGTTAAAAGAAAATCGTCTATTCATAAAAATCCTCCTATTGTTGTGTATGTTTTTTCATAGAATTTGTGATGTAATTTTATAAAGTTTGCGATGTTATATTTATGTATGCTTTTACTAAAACTTGCAATGTAATGTTTATATATGCTTTTAATAAAATTTACGATGTAATATTTATGTATTCTTTTAATAGAACTTGCAATGTAAATTACTCGGTTTGATTGGTATTTCTCTTTTCTTCCAGTTTATTCTTCAATGGCTTGTAATAATTACGGGATACATAGACCTGTTTATAGGTATCTTTGAACTCGATCAGACTGGAAGCGGTAAGATTCCGGTTGATCGCATATACTTTGTTTGTGTTCAGGATCGCTGACTTTGAGATCCTCATAAAGATACCGGGCAGAAGCTCTTCTAATTCATACAGCTTTCTTTTTGTCTGAAAAATATCATTCTTGGTATGGGCTTCTATCCCATTGATCCCGGTTTCAAAGAAAAGAATATCATCTAACTTCACATAATATTCCGTCTCTTTCTTATAAAGAACCATTTTCTCCTGTGCATTTTCAATTTCGGAAAGTGCCATCTGCATTTTCTGTACTTTTTCGGAAATCGAATTGCATCGGATGATGACTTCTTCTTCCGTGAGCGAATCATCCAGCTCAATTCGTATTTTCATGGGGTTCGTATCACCTCTTCTCCTCTTGCCCCTCTCGCAATGTTCTTGACAATGCTTATTATAGGGAAAGACATTCTTCTTGTAAATACGAAAAAGGTAAGAGGTAAGTTTTGGAGAGTAAGAGGTAAAAATGGGGTGGTAAGAGATTTCATAACCAATAAAGCACAACTTGTGACCAATCAAGTGAAAACGGCAAAAGGCCATGTTATACTTGCATGTAAGACAGCAGAAGATATAAGCAGGATATGATGATTTCTCGGAATTATGAGTAGTCATGTCAGTGAAACTCTTGCATTGCATTTACGAAATGGAGGAAAGGTTTATGAAACGGATGAAAGAAAACAGAGGTTATTTGAGAGCAGTGGCAGGTATGATTGCTATTGCACTTTTTTGGGGATTATTACCGTCAGCAGTTGTAAAAAAGGCAAAGGCAGAAAACTACAATGCAGGCAAAGATGAGATAAGAGTGTATTTGTCACAGGATCCATTTGTGACAGCAGGACATACCGGAAAAGTCAGTATCTCAAGTAAAAAGATTACCATTACAGGATGGTCCTATGTATGGGGTGGCGAGTTTAAATACGGCAAAGATGGCTGGGATGGAAATCGCGGAAAATGGAAAAAGAAAAAGCAGACTTATGTATTAGATGAAAACTGTGAATATGGTGATGTAAATTCTGATTATTCTGATCTCGGAAATAAAGCAATTACTCGAGCAAAATTTTTGGATAAATTAAAGAAATATAAAAATAAAAAAGGAATATGTGTTGTAATAAAAAAATATAAAAACAAAGCTAATACAATAGCGTTCTGTAAGACAGCAAAATTAACAAAAAAAGAAAAATTAGGGAAAACGGACTGGGGTTCAGTATATGCAAAAGGAGACTTTGAACATGATCCGGAGAACTATGGACAGATATATATGAAAAACGGAAAACTGATTGTAAAAGGAAATATTACTTTGCTAGCAGGCACATTAGCGAAAAATACAAGAAAATATACAATATCTTCAAAATGTGAATATATATTTGAACATTCACGCACAACTGCTGCAAAAATGAAAAAAATTTTAAGGGAGTTTAATACAGGAAAGAAGTATAGTCAAGTTGCCATAAGCTTTAAAAACAACAAAGTAGACTGTATAGAATTGTCTGCAAGAGTGTAATCTTAATAAGCAATTGTAAAACTCTGTTAGTTGGCAAAAACAAAAAGTCGTGCACAGTAAATTGCACATATTGTCTTATGGAATGGGCAGGGGATATACTATTTATAGTTAGCAGATCATGTACACTTAGAAATTTCTGCCAGCAAAATAGTCATAAACTCTGCTATAAGAAACAATGATTACAAAAGATAGGAAAAAGGAGGAACAAGCGGATGAGTATAGTATTTATAAGGTAAAGGCATATGCTTCTTATAAATTAGTAACACACGTATATGCGTATCCAAAATAAAATACCAAGTTATAAATTTTCCTTTTCAACATGTAAGACAGATGCGCATATAATATGTTTTTGCATCTGTCTTATACATTTGTAAACAGAGTATTTTGATAGCACGTTATGAAGCAGTAGTAGAGGAAAAATGGAAGCAGAGTTTCCGGTAAGGAGAAAATGAATTGATATAAAATATGCAAATAGCCTTATGACGTTTTGGGAACGTCCGAAAAACACACGAAGCACGAAAGGAGATATTTATGAAAAAAAGAACAGGCAAAAAAGCAGCCGCTTGTGTATTAGCGGGAGCAATGGTGCTTAGTATGATGCCACTCCCGGGAACAGGAGTGACAAGTGCATCGGCAGCAGCCAAAGTAAAACTTAGCAAAAAACAGGTGATGGTAAAGGTTAAGAAGAAAACAACGATCAAAGTGAAAAATGCCGGTAAGAAGAAAATCAAAGCAAAAATGGCAAACAAAAAGATCGCAACCGTCAAAGTAAGTAAGAAACAGCTTGTTATCACCGGAAAGAAAGCAGGCAAGACAAAGTTGACAGTAACTGTCAAGGGAATGAAGAAATGTAGCATTCCAGTCATTGTAAAAAAGGCAAATGCGACAGTTACAAAAGCAACAAAAGCTCCGGCTGCAACAAAGGTACCATCTGTAACAAAAGTACCGGCTGTGCCAACGAATGTACCGGCTATAACCCAGGCACCGATGATAACAGAGACACCAAGCGTAACGGAGACACCAAGTGTAGCAGAGTCACCGGATGTAACGGAGACACCAAGTGCAACAGAGTCACCGGATGTAACGGAGACACCAAGTGCAACAGCAGATGCTTACAAGAATGAAAGTGATGTGTCAATCATAACAGGAATCATTCAGGAGCAGAGACAAAAGGGAGCTTCGGTAAGTGAGGATTTAGATAACACAGAGCAGTATATATGGAAAGATGGACGACTGGTAGAAATTCATTGGTATTACTTAGGTGTATGTGACAAATTAGATGTGAGTGGTTTGACGGCATTAACATACTTGGATTGCTATGAAAACCAGTTAAGCAGTTTGGATGTGAATGGCTTGACAGCGTTGACATACTTGCGTTGCTCTGAAAACCAGTTAAGCAGTCTGGATGTGAGCAAGAATATATCATTGACCGAATTGTTTTGCACTGATAATCAGTTAAGCAGTCTGAATGTGAGTGGCTTGACAGCATTGGAAACTTTGTATTGCAATTATAATCAGTTAAGCAGTCTGAATGTGAGTGGCTTGACAGCATTGGAAAACTTGTATTGCGGTAAAAATCAGTTAAGAAGTCTGAATGTGAGTGGCTTGACAGCATTGACATATTTGCATTGCTCTGAAAACCAGTTAAGCAGTCTGGATGTGAGTGGCTTGACAGCATTGGAAACTTTGTATTGCTTTTATAATCAGTTAAGCAGCCTGAATGTAAGTGGCTTGACAGCATTGGAAAGTTTGCAGTGCTCTGAAAACCAGTTAAGAAGTCTGGATGTGAGTGGCTTGACAGCATTGACATACTTGAATTGCACTGGTAATCAGTTAAGCAGTTTGGACGTGAGTGGCTTGACAGCATTGGAAACTTTGTATTGCACTGATAACCAGTTAAGCAGTTTGGATGTGAGTAAGAATATGGCATTGACATGGTTGGAATGTCCTCTAAACCAGATAAGTAGTCTGGATGTTAGTAAAAATATGGCATTAACACACTTGAATTGCTATAAAAACCAGTTAAGCAGTTTGGATGTTAGTAAAAATACGGCATTGACATACTTGTATTGCTATGATAACCAGTTAAGTAGTTTGGATGTGAGTGGCTTGACAGCATTGATAGACTTGAATTGCGATAATAATCAGTTAAGCAGTCTGGATGTGAGTGGCTTGACAGCATTGACAGACTTGGGTTGCAAAAATAACCAGTTAAGCAGTCTGAATGTAAGTAGTTTGACAGCATTGGCATACTTGTGTTGCTATGATAACCAGTTAAGCAGTTTGGATGTAAGTCAGAACGCAGACTTGAATACCTTAATTTGCGATAATACGGTTACCATTATTGGCAAGGAGAATACAAAGTTAAATTAAGGATTAAGAAGATTATGAGTAGGGGCTGTTGCATTACTTCCTAATGCTGATATGCCTCTGCCAAGTAGATTGGTTAAGCATTTAAATGAAGTGCTGATGAACGATCATAGAATTATTGCAAGCTCAGCAATCAATACCGAAGCCAATCAGGAGTTCCAGCGTTCGTTAAGTGCATGGAATCAGCTGTTACAGGAACGGCTTCATATGAGTCTGAAAGATCTTGGCTTTGTATCATATGAGTAAGAATTGATTGTATTTATAGCAGAACAAGAGAAATGGCTAATGAATGATCCTCAACTCTGCTATGAGAAACAAGGATTACAAAAGATAGGAGGATGTACCAATGAGAAATGCAAAGAAAACAATAGCAATCGGCTTGTCGCTTGCTATGATGGTATCAGGTATCGTAATGCCATCGACAAAAAGTCAGGCTGCAAGTAAAGTGAAGTTAAATAAAACAGCAGCTACGATTACGGTTGGTAAAAAGCTGACTTTAAAAGTGAAAGGAACCAAGAAAAAGGTAAAATGGTCAAGCAGCAAAAAGGCAATTGCAAGTGTTACGAAAAAAGGTGTTGTAACAGGAAAGAAAGCCGGAAAAGCTACGATTACAGCAAAGGTTGGAAAAAAGAAGTATAAATGCAAGGTAACAGTAAAAGCAAAAGCGAAGAAAACCACAGCAGCAAAGAAAACCACTACAAAAGTAACACCAACACCGAATGGAAATGTGGTACAGCCGACGAATACAGCAAAACCAGTAGAGAGCATGAAGCCAATGGATACAGCAACGCCAGTAGAAACGCCGAATATAGAAAATCTTGTTAAAGCAGAATTGGTTCTGTCAGAAGATAAGAAAACGATAGAAAGAGTGTCTAATATAGATGTTGCAGAGTATGCTGAAATTCCACAAGGAGTAACCCATATAGAAGATAGAGCATTTGAAAATTGTAGTGAATTAAAAATTGTATCAATACCATCTAGTGTGACGAGTATAGGTGAATTAGCATTTTGGTACTGTAAAAATTTATTGTATATTACAATTCCAGAGGGAGTAACAAGTATAGAATATGCTACATTTTGTGGATGTAATAACTTAAGAAGCATTACAATACCATCTAGTGTGACAAAGATTGGAAATTCTGCATTTGAATCTTGCAAAAGCTTAACAAGTATTACGATTTCATTTGGTGTAACAGATATAGAGAGGAACGCATTTTGTGATTGTTATAATTTGGTAAATGTAGTGTTACCTGAGAGTGTAAAGAATATAGGTGATTTTGCATTTGATAATTGCTATAGTTTGTCAACTGTTACTATTCCTTCTAGTACAAAAGAGATTGGAAAATACGTTTTTTATAATTGTAACAATTTAGAGCATATTCAGATAGATGAAATGAATGAGGTGTATGACAGTAGAAAAGATTGCAATGCTATTATTCGAAAGAAGGACAGTTGTTTAATAGAAGGAAGTAATAAAACAACTATAATACCAGAGGGGGTGAAAAGTATTGGAGAAGATGCATTTTATGGACGTACAGGATTGACCAATATTACAATACCATCGAGTGTAACAAAAATAGAAGGTAATGTATTTGTGGGTTGCTCTAATTTGAAATACATTCAAATAGATAAAAATAATACTATATATGACAGTAGAAATGAATGCAATGCTATTATTCAAAAAGAAGATAACAGATTAATCGTTGGATGTAATAATACCATTATTCCTGAAACTGTTGAAATTATAGGAAATTCTGCATTTCAAGGTTGTAGTGAGATTACTAGTATTGCACTTCCAACTAATTTAAAAAGGATTGAGGAGGGTGCGTTTTATAAATGTAGTAGTCTAATCAATATTGAACTACCAGATACCGTAATATCTATAGGGGAAGGTGCATTTCTTTGTTGTACTAATTTAAAAAGTGTTGCAATTTCATCTAAGTTGTGCGAAATAGGAGATAGAGCATTTAATGCATGTGAAAATTTAGAGAAAATTAATGTAGATAAGAATAATCCGGTATTTGATAGTAGAAATAATTGTAATGCTATTATAAAAAAAGAAAATGATAGTTTAATTGTAGGATGTAATAATACAAAAATTCCTGATGATGTAACAATTATTGGAGATTGTGCATTTAATGGGTGTACAGGAATAACAAGTATTGTTATTCCTTCGAGTGTAAAAGAAATCCAGGGATTTGCATTTAATGACTGTACAGGTTTATCTAGTATTGTTTTATCAGAAGGACTAACCAGCATAGGTGAATATTCATTTAATGGGTGTACAGGAATAACAAGTATTGTTATTCCTTCAAGTGTAAAAGAGATAAAGTATTGTGCATTTAATAGATGCACTAATTTGACAAGTATCACGTGGAAAAATGTAGAGTATACAGATTTTTCTGATTTTAGAGATGCATTTAAGGAAGCAGGGAATACATGTTGGTGATTTTTTGTTAGAGGATTTGCTGGATTTATTACAGAGTGAATAATTAAAAGTGTTTTTAGCTTGGACGTAAGTAAAATACGGTATTAGGAAAATTAATATGTGACGATACAGTTACAATTATTGGCAAAGAAAATACAAAGCTGAACAATTAACACACCAATCATATATCAATACCCCCACTGCCCCTGTTCCTCTCTGGTATGCAACACCAAAGAGCAGCAGGGGCAGTAGGGGTATGAAACAACTACTTTGGATAATTGTTCAGATTGCGATATCGTTGTTAAGATATATTATTTAGGGAACTTTAATGGTATAAAATGTAACAAAAGTTCCCTAAAATTGTGTTTATAATTTAGGGAACTTTTGTTATAATAATTATATAAAAAGTTCCCTAGGAGTGATTATTATGAGTGAATTGTTACAAATGCAGGAATTATTGAAAGAGAAAGCAGATTGTCAGGCACGATTAAATTTGATACCATATGATGGTTCGCCTGAAATAAAAGAACAAAGTGGAAAAAAATATTTATATGTTAGAAAGAGAATTGCCGGTAAACTGACATCCACATATGTTGATATTTATTCCGATGAGCTTTATCAGTTATTGTTGCGAAATGCAAGAGATGCAAGAGCTTTAAATAAGCGAATACGCCAGATAGAAAAAGAGTTGTCTAATATCGGATATGAAGAAGCAACTTTATCTAACAGGGTATATCAGAATATTGATTTTGCCAGAGCAAATATGAAATCTAATATTTATGATCAGGCAGTATTAGAAGGTGTTGGAACATCTTTTCCTCAAACAGAAGAAATAATAAATAATGGGATTGTAAATGGTGTAAAAGCATCTGATGTTCAAAAGATATTGAATTTAAAACATGCTTGGGAATTTATTCTTGATAAGGATGTCATTCAGAGTGACTCAAATTTTTATATGATAAGCCATATTGCAAAGTTAGTAAATGAAGGGTTTTATATGGATGGTGGTAAGGTTCGTAGTGTACCTGTCACAATCGGTGGAAACAGTTATGTTCCGCCAATTCCTGTAGAAAATGTTGTAAAGGAGAATATAGATGGAATTGTGGCATCAGGGAATGAGCCTATAGACATAGCTATTGAGTTATGTTTGTATTGTATGAAAACACAGATATTTATTGATGGAAATAAGAGAGCCTCTGTTCTTTTTGCTAATCAGTATTTAATAGCGCATGGTCAGGGTTTTATTGTTATTCCTGAGAAAAAAGTTCCGGAGTTTAAGAGACTGCTTGTTGAGTATTATGAAGGCGCAGATATTTCAATTATAGGTGCCTTTTTAAAGGATAAATGCTGGAAGAATTTTTAAAAATTAGCCTTCATAGAAAGCCAATACCCCCACTGCCCCTGTTCCTCTCTGGTATGCAACACCAAAGAGCAGCAGGGGCAGTGGGCATAGGCAAAAATATGTATTTATGATAGAATCCACAGAATCACGGGAAGATCCCTTTGATATTTTCGGCATAGACTAACTTTCGCAATGCCACGATATAAGCTGCCATTCGGCAGGTACAGCTGCATTCTTCTACGACATCCATAATGTCTTCGAAAGACTTTTTCATCAGGTTTTCTAACATTTCATTTACCTGATTGCGTTCCCAGGTCAGTTCCTGAATATTCTGAACCCATTCAAAGTAAGATACGATAACACCACCACTGTTTGCAAAAATGTCGGGAACGACGGTAATGCCACGTTTTTCAAGAATCGCATCGGCTTCCTCTGTAGTTGGTCCATTGGCAGCTTCTACGATAATAGAACATTTCAGATCATTGGCATTGTCTGCCGTGATCTGGTTCTCAAGGGCGGCAGGAACCAGAACATCACAGTCACAGGCAAGCACTTCTTCATTTGAGATGTGGGAAACACCATCTGCATTGTAATCTTTCAGGAGTTTTCCGGTATCTTCCATAAAGTCACAGATCGCATCAATATTTAATCCGTCTGTACAATATAATCCACCGGAAATGTCGCTGATCGCTACAACACAGGCATTTCTGTGATAGAAAATCTTTGCGGCATTGCTTCCGACATTACCCATACCCTGAATGGCTACTCTGGTGTTGGCAAGTGTCTTGTCTTTCTTTTTCAAAATGAGTTTGGTGCTGATCACAACACCACGGCCGGTTGCGGAATTTCTTCCGCGTGAGCCTCCAAGCTCAACCGGTTTGCCGGTTACGACACCTGGACAAGGTTTTCCTTTTAACTGGCTGTAAGTATCCAGTACCCATGCCATGGTTTGGGCGTTGGTATTGACATCGGGTGCCGGAATATCAGTATCTGCACCGATAATAGGTGCGATAGCGAACGTATAACGTCTTGTGAGGTTGCGAAGCTCTCTTTTTGATAAAGTAGACGGATCGACTTTGATACCACCTTTTGCACCACCATATGGAATATTTGCTACGGCACATTTGAGTGACATCCAGGTTGCTAAAGCTTTGACTTCAGACAAGGTACAATCCTGGTGATAGCGGATACCACCTTTGAAAGGTCCTCTGATATTGGAATGCTGTACACGATAGCCTTCAAATACTTTGACTGTGCCATCGTCCATTTCTACCGGAAGGTAAACTTTTGTTTCTCTTTGCGGGTTTTTGATGATCTCAAACATTGTTGTATCAATATGCCCGATTTCCATTGCTTTGGTCATAACGTCTTGAACGTTTTTAAATGGATCATATGTTTTCGCCATAAGAACTCTCCTTATTATGTAAAAAATGTTATGTGAAAAGTAGTGGAGTGCTTAAAAGCAAGTCGCTGGCTTTTCTAGAAACTGCATTTCCGGAAAATGTATACATGTATTTTTGCATGTCGCAATCATATTTCTTTTTGGAAAAATGGTCAATAGTTTTTGAAACAGAACGAGAATATTTATTTTATTAAATGAAAATGGTTAAAAATAATATGTAAATACGAAAATGAGTTAATAATATTAAGCTAAAATCTTTTGCTAAGTTGACACAGCAGAAAGGAAGTGCTATTTTGATAATGGAGAGAAAAATGGACAGTAAAAGTAAAAAGAAACAAGAATGCTGTATCGGATGTAAAAAGAAAAACAGCAGGAACTATCGGAAAACAATAAAATGCAATACTCTGTGTTTCTATAAGAGGAAAAATACAGGGGAAGCAATATAAAATAGTAACAGACAACAACGGCCAAAAGAAAGGCAGAGGGCTTTTTGGCGGCAGGACAGACAGAAATGAGGGATTACTATGAAAAATAACGAATTGGATCACATTGACAGAGAAATACTCAAAATGCTTCAGGAGAATGCAAGAATGTCTTTAAAAGATATTGCAAAACAGGTCTTTTTATCTTCTCCTGCGGTATCCGTACGAATTGATAATCTGGTAGAAAGTGGATATATTGAAGGCTTTCATGCACAGATCAATACAGAGAAGATGGGATATCATATCAAGGCTTTTATCAATCTCGAAGTGTCACCGGTGGATAAGAAAGATTTCTATCCTTATATAAAGAGCTGTAAGAATGTAGTGGAGTGTAACTGTGTGACGGGAGATTATTCCATGCTTTTGGAAGTGCTTTTTCCAAGTACCGATGAACTGGATCAATTCATTGGTGAATTACAGGAGTATGGACGTACAAAGACGCTGATTGTCTTTTCGACATCCGTGGAACACAGAGGATTGCAAATCTGATCCGGTACGGCAAAAAGTATTTGCAATATGCTATCGGAATTGCAAATGGTTTCATAGAGCAATTTTTTATTGCATTTGGACTAATGAATTTAACATAGAATTGACAAGAAGATTACTCATTTCTGACATACGAAAAGAGTAGTCTTCTTTTTATACAGTGAGAATAGACAGAGTCTTCTTTTGATAAGAATTGTGGGAACAAAATAAATCAGAAAGAGGGTGATATCTGCCGGTCAGAAAAGGATTGGCATTCTATTCTTATAAATGATGGCATTATTTAGATAAATTGCATACTGAAAATATTAACAAGATATAAAAGAATATTAATATAATAGAAACAAAACAGGGTTGTTTTTTTATATTTTTAGTGCTATCATCACTTTGTACTGTAAATTTGAATTGAATGAGTTTATCTCAGGAAAGGAAGAAGAAAATGAAAATAGCAGGAAAGAAACTTGGTATTGCTGCTTCTCTTTTCGCTGCAAGTATGATGCTTTGTGTTGCACCGGCTGATGCTAAGACAATCAAAGCAAAGAGCTTGAAGCTTACAAAGAAGTCAGTATCCGTAACAGTAGGTAAGACAGTTAAATTAAAATCAAAGGTAAAAGTAAAACCGGCAAAGGCTAAATTAAAGTGGTCTTCTAACAAGAAAAAAATTGCAACGGTTACCAGTAAAGGTGTTGTAAAAGGTAAAAAAGCAGGTACAGCTAAGATTACTGTAAAGTCAGGTAAGAAATCAGCTAAATTTAAAGTAAAAGTTAAGAAAGCCCCTGTAAAAGTTGCCGTATCTAATGTAGAAGTTCTGACATCTAAGACAGTTCGTGTGACTTTGAACAAAGCACAGAAGGTAGCTGCTTCTAAGTTCTCTATCTACAGAAAAGCAGATAGTAACGGTACAGCTCAGAAGAAATTAAGTATTGCAAAAGTTAATAATACAGCAAATAAGACATATGAGCTTGTACTTTCAGAAGTTCTTGATGATAATGACAATGATAAGAACTGCATCAATGATGGCGATTTTGTTCAGGTTACTGTAGCAGGTCTTGCAGGAACGAAGACAAAGACAGCTAAGTATGTATATTGTACTACACCAAGAGACAATTATATGACAGGTCTTGTTGATGAAAGATTCTCATCATCTGTTTACTTTGGTGATTATACAACAGGTTATTCATCATTTACAATTGGAGCACTTCCTGCAGGTTTAAAAGCTACAGTAAATGATTATTCTGTATCAATTACCGGTGTTCCTACAGGTGTTTGCAGTGACTTCAAGACTGTGATCACAGCAAAAGATGAGATGAAGAAGACAGTTTCTATTACAACTCATTTCTATATCGGTAGTGAAAATCAGATGGTAGGTTATGCGTTACCAAAGTTAGCACCTGCAGGAAAATCTGTATGGAACAGTAATCTTGTTTATGTAGGCGGTAAGGCTAGTGACAGCAAGACATTTACAACAACTCTTCAGAATGCATTAGTTACTGTAGATGCTGAAGATGGTGATGTTCGTCTCGCTGAGACAGCACCTACAGGTGTATATGATGTACCTGTTACAGTAGCTGATAAATCTGGTCACGCTATTACAATTAATGTTCAGACAAAGGTTGTTCCTTCTGTATTGATCACAGGTACTGTTAAGAATGCAGCAGGTACGATTGTAAAGAGTGCAAATGTAACAGCAGATTTCACAAAATATGATCCTGAATATGCAAACAGCGCTTCATCATTCTATGCGTCTACAGATGAAAACGGTGTATACAAATTATATGTACCGGCTTCAAAAACATATAATATTACAGCATATGAGAATAATGCAAGAAAGACAGTTTATAATACAACAGTAGGTGCTACGGGAACAGTTCCTGCAGACTTCGTATTAGACAAATTATTTGCAGTTACTACAAATGTTACAAAACAGGGTTATCTTTCATGGAAGGATTCTGTTTCAGGAGATTATTTTGACTCATATAACGGTGTACTGAACTTAAAGGCAGGTACATATAAGCTCACATCCGATGAGGTTTATGTAACAACTACAGATGCTGCAGGTAAGACTACTACAAAGAAAGAAGTTTATACATTAAATATTACTGTAACAGGTAATACACAGGCAGCAGTTATTGTTAAGAGTTCTGTAGATGTGACAGAAAATAATAAGTTGTAATATTTGCTGATAAAGAATGCTTTGAAAATAGATATGATATAAAGAATTCTTTTATCGGATGAGTGTTCAAAATGAATTAGCAGAATAGCTGTTAAGATCGACGATACGATTTTGACAGCTATTCTTAAAAAAGGATATTGACTCAGATGGACTTCGATAGCAATGTCGGAATCCGGATGAGTTCAATATTTTTTTTTTGTAAAATTCAGATATTCTCCGTTTTTTGCAGATCCTGATTTATTTTCGCAGATGTTTGACAGATACGTTTTTATTGATTATGAAAACACCTGAATCATATAAATAAATATAACTAACGTACCGATATATATAGTAGATAACTGGTAAAAGAGCAAAGGATATGCGAATTGGAGTGATCTGGTATGAATACAGATAATATCAGCAAAGGATATGCTTATACATCAACTATGACAAATGTAAGAACAGCAGTATACGGAACAGAACAACAGAATGTATCTCTTTACAGTTCTTGTGCAAATCAGCAGGAAAAAACAAAAGAAAATACAACTGTTTCGGCTGGGATTGATCTGAGTTTTTCAAAAGAAGGAAAAACTCTGCAAAAAATGGTTCGGGAAACCGGTGTATGGAAGGAAATTGCTCAACAGGAACAAGAGCAGATCAATGTAGAGGAAGAAAAAGTCGATGTAAAAGATGATCAGGAGAATCAGGCAGAAGCATTGATCAAAAGTTTAGAAGAAAAGCTGCAACGTCTTCAGGAAAAGAAAAAGATTAAAAAAGAGGCAACCAATACGAAGAAAAAGGCGTTGCGTTACAGTTATAAAAAAGTATCGGGCAGCGTTATGCGTGCAAAGACATTATCACAGGCAAGCAGTGCCCTGACATCTGCAATTTCAAATCTGAATTCTTTAAAAAGAAAAAGTATGACCGGAAAATATGATGAGGATGAGATTGAGATTGCATTAAAACATGCAAAAAAGATGGTGCGTACAGCAAAAAAGAAAATGAACCATCTCAAATATGAACAAAAACAGGATCAGAGTGATGACGCTTATGTGGGCAATAAAAAGAAAGAAATGACACAATCTGTTACAACAAAAAAGCAGGATAATGAAGATGTACAGCAGCAGATCAGATTGTTAGAAGATCAGCTTGAAAGCGTCAAGAAGCAAAGATCAAAAGGTAACCGGAAGGATGAAAATATTGATATTATGAATTCAGATATGGAATATCTGCGGAAGAAGATCGAATTGTTAAAAGCCGGTAAAGGGGATTTCGCAATTATGATGGGGAATAACGGTTCAAAGGCGGCAGAGGGTGTTTCGAATGCAATCGCAATGTCTGCTGATACGCAGATTAAAAGTCAGGCATTAGAAGCTTCTACGCAAGGAACAACAGATGTAGTCAGTGCTTCGGGTGCAATTGATATCATGTTATGATCATTTTAAAATACAAGTGTAGTATATTAAAAATGTGTTGTTCCAAAGTTTTTGCCGTTCATAAATTTATCGTCCGATTATGACAAAATATTGTGTTTTTTCGACAAATATTTATTTCTTAAGTTATTCTATGGTTAAATAAATTGAAAGTTTTCCAAAAGCTTATAAAGGAGGAGGAATATGGAGCAGTTTAAGAAGAATGCAGCAGTTATCGTGCTGGGTGTGATTGCCGCTGCAATGCTTATTGGTAACATTTGTTTTGTGGTATTTGCAAAATCTTCTGTAAAGAAGGCGACGATCACAAAACAGGAAGTGAAGACAGTAGCAGGAAAGGATGTCAGATACGAAGAAGATTCAGACAATTTTACGGTATCTAAATCAAGTAACATTTCTGAAAAAATGGAAAGCCCGGCAGCAGCAACACCGGAACCGGAAGCAACAGCGGATGCACCGGATGCTTCCCAAAATAATGGTGACTATATTTTCCCTGATAGCGATTCAAGAAAGTTAAAGAAGTCAGAAGTTAAGAAATTATCAAAGAAAGAACTGCGTTATGCACGAAATGAGTTATATGCCAGACATGGTTATATTTTCGAAGATGAGGAATTAAAGAATTATTTTGAATCAAAGAGCTGGTATACACCATCTGTAGCGGGTGAAGATTTTAATGACGAAGAGTATTTTAATGAATACGAGATCGCTAACCGAAATCTGATCAAAAAGATTGAAGCTAAGAAGAAATAAGGGGGGAGAAAAATGTTTTGTCCAAAATGCGGAACACCAAATGATGAAGGAAGTAAGTTTTGTGCTAATTGTGGTGCGGCGTTAATAGCTAATACAGTTAATGGTACAGCAAATAATAATATAAACGGTACTGCGTCCGGTGGAACACCTGTAAACAAAGGTTTTAACGGAACAAATGGAATGGGTGGAACGCCTGTAAACAATGGCTACAACGGTTTTAATACAGGATATGTACAGACCTCATCAACGACTTCAAAGAAAATTTCAAAACGTACCTGGATCATTGTGGCAGAGATCGCGGCAATCGTAGTTCTTGCTTTTGTTTTTCAAATGAATGCAAGAAAAGAATGTAGTCCCGAAAGCGTAGCAGAAAGATATTTTCAGACATATACGCAGGGTGATTTAAAAGATGTGTATAAGTACATAGACGCAGGAGAAGGAAACTTCCTTTGTGAAGATACTTTCGAATCCGCAGTTAATTTAGATGACAATGCAGTACGGGGAGATGTTTCAAACTACAGCGTTTTTGTAAAACAGAATGATGGTTATCGTGCTAATGTACAGGTGATATATCAGACAAATTCAAACGGAAACAGTGATCAGACAATGAGTCTGACTTTGAACAAAACCGGTAATAAGAAGTTCCTTTTCTTTGATGAATGGGCGGTCAGTAATAGCTTTTCGACAGTCAGTGACGGTTTGATCTGTGTTCCAAAGGGCAGCAAAGTAACTTTAGATGGAATTGATGTAACCAAAAAAGCAAAAGCAGAGAATCATGATGATGGTATGACGCATTATACAATTGACAAGATTTATGCGGGTAATCATGTTATTGAAGTAGAGGCAGATGGATTCCAAAGTGTAAAAGATAAAGTAGAATTTACAGATGACGATACACATTATACGGCAGACCTGAAGTTGACAGAAGATGTTGTAAAACGTATAGCAGGAGAAGCTGTTGACAATAATAAGAGGTTTATTGAAGATGCGGTCAAGCAGGAAAATGCAACAAATGTGGTTTCTAAAATGAATCCGATAGATCGCTCCGGCGTAAATTCAGATTATGATGAATTTAAGGAGTATCTGCAGGATAGCTGGTGGAATTCTAATACATTTTCTTATGAAGATACTTCTGTATCCAAAGCCGTGCTCTCTGATGTGAATGTCAGTTATGAGGCAGGAAGTACAAATGGAGACGGTGACTATGATTACATCAATGCAGAAGATACGATACTTGTAGGTTGTGTAACAATTACAGAGCATATGAAGGGCAGTTATACACAAAGTGATATGACTGATCGAAATGCTATCATCACTCAGAAGTTTTATTATGGAATAAAAGATGGAGGGATTTCTTTATACTCTGTCAGCACATCACATGAGACACAATATGAATAAAATAAAAAACAATCATCAGGAGGAGAAAGAGTATGGCTTTTTGTACAAATTGTGGTAGAAAATTAAATCCGGGAGAAATCTGTATCTGTCAGCAGCAAAAAGGAGCTGTGAATGGACCGGGAGCAGGACAGCAGATACCAAATGGACCGATACACCAGCCGGGAGCAGGACAGCAGATACCGGGCGGTCAGATGCACCAGCCGGGAGCAGGACAGCAGATACCGGGTGGTCAGATGCACCAGCCGGGGGCAGGTCAGCAGATACCGGGCGGTCAGATGCATCAGCCGGGAGCAGGTCAGCAGATACCGGGAAGTCAGATGCACCAGCCGGGAATGGGTCAGCAGATACCATATAATCAGGGTATGCCAAACCAGCAGATGTATTATCAGAAGCCTAAGCCGAAGTTGAATTTTGATATTCAGGCAATGGCGATGAATTTTCTTCAGATCTTATTAAAACCAAAGAGTGTCGGAAGAGCTTTTGTAAAAGAAGCGAATATCATTACAGCATTTATTTTTATTGCACTTCAGGCAATCTGTTCGGGATTGTTTGCCGTAATCTTTTTTGGAAAGATCAATAGTTTAGCTAAGACTCAGGTGCTTACATGGAATTCTGATTATTTAAACATGTTCGATTTATATAAGTTTCCATTGTTCAAAGACTTTTTCATTACGGTTATCGCATCTGTTGTATTGACTTGCATTGTTGCTTTGGTTGCATGGGGAATGACAAGTGCTTTTAAAGGTAAGACCACTTTTATAGAAGCAATCAGTGCGGCAGCAGTCAGATGTGTTGCAAAGACACCGGTTATTCTGGTTGCATTATTACTGGGTCTGATCAATATTGGATTAGGAATGCTCTTTTTTATGCTTAGTGCAATTGTGGGACTTTGTTATTCCTGCATGGTAGTACCAACCGGTGTTGGAGCGGATGGAGATAAGACAGTATTTATTGTATTGGTAGTTTGCATTGCGTCATTACTTTGTATGTTCATTTTCTTCCGCTATATGTCAGTAAATTATTTTTCATCTGCATTACAGACATCTGTTTCTAAGGCGATTTCAGAGTTACAGAATGCGAAGAATGATCTTTCAAAGGTTCTGACACAGTTCTTCTAAACAACCATTGGCAAAGGCAAGCAGTAACGCTCTATATGTTAAATGGTAATCATAGCATGGGACACAGAGTAAGAAAAGTTAAAAAACAGCATAAAAAGAGGAAACCGCATCTGCGATTTCCTCTTTTTAAAATCATATTTTGTGCAATTCCGTGTTAGAAATGATTAACCGAAATATCTCTCTAATAATCCCTTGAGGGCTTTACCATGTCTAGCCTCATCTCTAGCCATCTCATGAACAGTATCATGGATCGCATCAAGGTTATTCTTTTTAGCACATTTTGCAAGGTCTGTTTTACCTGCTGTAGCACCGAATTCACAATCAACTCTCCAAGCAAGGTTTTCCTTTGTAGATGCTTTCATGTTAGATTCTAAGTCAGAACCAAGTAATTCAGCGAATTTTGCTGCATGCTCAGCTTCTTCATAAGCTGCTTTCTCCCAGTAAAGACCGATTTCCGGATATCCTTCACGATGTGCAATACGAGCCATGCAAAGGTACATACCAACCTCAGAACATTCACCATCAAAGTTTGCTTTTAACTGATCAAACAGGAATTTCTTGTCTTCGTCGCTGATGTTAGGATTGTTCTTAACAGTAGAACCATATACACCAAACTCATGCTCAGCGGCAAGTGTAAGCTCACCCTCTACTTCCTTAAACTGATCAGCACCTGCATGACAGACCGGACATTCTTCCGGTGCACTGTCTCCTTCATAAACATAACCACATACAGAACATACATACTTAGCCATAATAATAATCTCCTTTTCTTTTTGTGTTTTGTTATTTACATTATCAAGATAAATACAAGATATATACTTTTCTAAAATATGAAGAAAGTACTCTCTTTCATCTTGAGAAAACTGTACCAATAAATAATCATATGATAGAGTGTATCTAAATGATGATTTATATGGTGTTTGATTAACTTGTTATATCTTATTAACAGTAATGATTACTGTTAATGACTACATTTTAACATGATTTTTAATAATGTCAATAGCTTTTTTTAAAAAATCTGATTATTTTTCTAAACAATCTTTACAGATTCCGCGAAAATATATAATGTGATCATCAATACGACCATCAAATCCGGCAGCAGCGATAAGATCAATATGATCGATCTTATCCATTTTCAGGTCTATGATCCGTCCGCAGGATTTACAAAAGAAATGATTGTGTGGATGGGTATTGCCATCAAAGTGGTCAAAGCCGTCACCGCAGTCAAGCCGCAAAGCTTCGTCGTGTTCTACGAGAAAATTCAGATTACGGTAAACCGTTCCAAGACTGATATTTGGAAATTCTTCCCGGATACTGGCGTATAGGGCGTCTGCCGTAGGATGATCGCGTCTGCTCATCAGGTTGGCTTTGATGGATTCTCTCTGACGGCTATACTTTAATGTTTTCATAGGCGTCTCCTTATTAATA
>OHAN01000899.1_pt1 | contig 27325 bp, 36 predicted proteins | sample 1577121 | NCBI WGS metagenome assembly OHAN01 (sample SAMEA3541554, study PRJEB24748) | human gut metagenome | biome: human gut; feature: human-associated habitat; material: faeces | place: China | collected 2012 | reverse complement strand
TGACACAACTCGCACAATCCTCCATCTATTCCAATCCTCTGCCTGATGTAGCTGTCACGACATTTTTTCCATTGTCGGGAGTGATAAAAGGCTTTTGCAAACTCTTTTGCCATTGCTTCCACTTCCTCCACTTAATCTGACATAACGTATAATTGTGTTAGATCGCTTTGTTCGTGTTTCTTCTAATAAGTGCCAAACTTTTTTGTTCTGTAATCTGTCACCCTCTTTTTATGTCAGATTGCTGCCACAAAAAAAGAAAAAGCATAAAGCACACGCTTTACACTTCCACACAATTCATTCGTTCTCTTTTCTTTTGACCTGCTCCGGATACACAACCACTTTATCATCTTCCCTTAAAAGACAGCTTTCTCATATTGGTATCTCTCATATCCTTTGTCAGACCAATGTATCGCATCGTAACCTGTACACTTGCATGATTAAAGATCTGCTGCAACGTGACGATGTCCTTTGTCTGCTGATACATATGATAGCCAAAGGTCTTACGCAGTGTATGTGTACCAATCTTACTAATGCCAAACTTCTTCCCGGCTTTGGATAAGATATCATAAGCCTGCTGTCTGGAGATCGCTTTGTTTTCTCCTTTGGCTGACTTGATCAGATATTCATAATCTGCTTTGTCTTTGATATACTCATTCAGGATCGGACGAAGCTCCGGATTGATCGGAAAGGATTTCTCTTTTCCTGTCTTCTTCTCCCGGATATACACATCTTTCTTTCCTCTGACATCACGCACACGCAGTCTGAGAATGTCCGATATCCGCAATCCGCTATAGATTCCAAAGACAAACATCACATAATTGCGATAGCATTGACTCTTTAAATAATCAGCAATGTCATTGACCGTACCCATATCTCGTATAGGCTCTACTGTATTCACTAGCAAACCACCTCCACGCTATATTGGTGTACAAAAAAGGAGATGATTCTGCTCATCTCCTTTTCTTGCCCGATACCATAATAACACAGATTTGGGTGCTCTGCCTCCCAACTTTTCTTTTTAGGTAAAGTCAGACTATTATCTTATGACGGTTATTGTTGCTTTTCGGTGTCGGAATCCGACACCGAATCAATAAACTGCTGCATCATCCGACTGATCTGTGAAGCCTGTGATACTCCTGCTTTTTCACAGGCAATCTTAAAGTTATCCGCCAATTCTTTCTTGATCTTAAATGACTTTGCGATAATACCAACTTTCTTTTGATATTTCATTGTTGCTCTTGTCTGTACATTCGCTTTACTTTCCATCCCGATCACCTCGCTTTGCTGTCATCTTCTTTTCGCACTGTTTTGTATATCTGCTTTCCAATATCGATCAGTTCTAAAACTGCTGATACCGCCAACAACACAAGAGCATACACCGCATTGCCGGTAGCCACACACAAAATTAGTGAAAAAACTAAAAATGCATCAAACACTGAATATTTTCCCATTGCTTTTTTATAACCTTATGATAATATATAAGTGTGGATAGGGCTTTCGCCCTACCCCTCAACCCCTGCAGGCTTCTATTGAAGAATACCTGCAAGTGTCGCTATAAGCTTAGCAACTGCTGTTATCAATGCTGAGAGTGCAAACAACGCTTTGATAATTACATTCGCAAGCTTATAGCTTTTTTTCTTATACTTCTTACTCATAAGGCTTACTCCTTTCTTTGTGCTATTTCCTTGTTACAAGTATATAATATCATAATGTGTACACTATGTCAAGTGTTTTTTACATTTTTTTCTAAAAGATAGCAAAAAAGTGCAACGCCGGCACGTTGCACTCCAAGAATTGCTAAAGCAATTCTTGTTGGTGTACCGCTACTGTACGCGCATTTTCCTATTCCATAAAAAAAGAGATGATTACTCATCTCTTTTTCAATACAATAGCACAAATCAGGATATTATCTTGCAACGGTTATTGTTGCTTTTCGGTGTCGGAATTCGACACCGACTCAATAAACTGCTGCATCATTTTTGTAAGCTGTCCTGCCTGGCTGGTCTGTGCCTGCTCACAGGCTTTTGCAAAGGATTCCACAACATCCTTTTTTAGCTTATAGGATTTGCTGATATAACCGGCTTTTGCATTCCACTTATCCTGTGGTCGTATCTTCTTTTCCACGAATCATCACCTGCTTTCTCTTTTGGATTTGGTGTCGGATTCCGACACCGAACCAATAAACTGCTGCATTATCGTCTCTTTTCTTTGATTGTCTGAACACCCCAGACACCTAAGCTTATCAAGCCTAACACAATAAAAAAGATTCCTAATATTCTTAACATAGTGTAACACCTCTTTTCTTTACTTTTAATACATATAATGTTATAGTAAAGGCAGGAAGGGCTTTCGCCCTCTCCCACCCTACCTCGATTGGTTACATGAACCAATCAAGGATTTTGTCGATGATCAGTAACAAAGTACCGATCACCAGCTCCAACAAAGCGGCTCTCAAATCCATCTTGTTGGAGCTTTTTTTGTTCTTATGTTTCTTACTCATAAGTTGTTGCTCCTTTCTTTGTGCTATCTCCTTGCTACAATTATATAATACCATACTGTACACCGTATGTCAAGTATTTTTTACATTTTTTTCTAAATTTATTTTCGTACACCCTCTTTTCTGCCAAACAAATTTATTATAAAAAATAACGAAAACATATTGACTTAACTATCGGGTTTATGACTACGATGGAAACATCAAAGCAGAAAGGAGGTATTATATATGAATTGTTTTAAACCATTAATTGATTTAGCGTATATGGCTTTAGTTTTTATTTTCGTTTTGATTTTTTTCTGTTTCTCAATTTATATTTTTGTGAAAATTTTTAAATATTTATGGCGAAAGTAGAAACGAAATCCAACAGGACCTTTTACCCAAAATAACGGCAACTTTTAACGCAAGTTGCCGTTATTTTTTAACTTTTCATATTATTGATAACCAAGAAATTTCAACATTATCTTGATACGCCAAGTTTTGCCATAAGTGCTTCTTGTAGTACCTTAGACACATTGATATGTGACTTTTCAGCTTCCTGGTTTAACCAATTTGGTAATGTTACATTACGACGAACTGTCTTATTATCTAACATTCGTCTATACGCTGCCAGATCAACATCAACCAATGATAAAACGCTTTTACCATCTTCATAAAACGTTCCTCTTGTAATATCAATTTGTGCCATATCGGAAGATATCGGAACTTCATCCCCCCTATCCTCTGCTTCAATACAACTTATACCTATAGCATCTCTAGCCATCATAATAGCATCCGCTATAGTTCCTTTTGTCTTACCTTCCTCATTCGCCTCAGTCAATATTCCCAAGTCCGGAACCTCGATTAAAATATTAGTATCCATATCTGTAAATATAACAGGATATGCTACTTTCATGTCATCAACCTCCTTTGTGCGATAATATGTAAAAACAAGAGTTCTGTATTTCATATCATTACTAATACAGTTATATTATGCACATTTTTACTCACTAATCAACTATGCTTTTTCAGCTTCTTCCTCCAGCATCTGAATGAACTCTTCTACTGTTTGTACTGCTTCACAATCTTTCTTATCTGGATGTTTTAATACAAAATCATCAATGCGATCTTGCAACTTTTTAATCACTTTCTTTTCGTCTATCATGCTCATTCCTCCCACAGGCAGGGAAATGATTTTCTTCTCTTCCTGGTACCAACACAATACCAGAGGATATTCCAATTCCCCTGCTTTTTCTTTCTTTGCTCGTTTACCGCGATCTTGATCGCATCCATATATATGACTGCTGCCAGATGTGCCGCTCCTTCGCTCTTTTTATGTAACATCCGGCAGATTTCTACACGTCTGTTGATCAGTTTCATTAGCATCTTCTATTCCCCCCTTTTTATTCCTCCACTGTGTCGGATTCCGACACAATCTCATACATATACCTACTTCTCCAACAGCATCTTCTCCAACGCCTGCATTTCGCTATTCGTTACATCCCGGCTATCAAATGCATTGAATTGGTTCTTTGCCTTTTTTCCTCCCGGTGCCCGGTCTTTTGACTGTGCCGGAGACTTTTCATTGGAGTCCCAATAATCCACTGCTGCTTCCCAGTCCGAAATAAAGCTGCCATTGATGCACCAATTCCGCATTTGGTAGTAGTTGAAAAATTTCACCGGATCGATACGGCTTCCCTTTTTCCTCACATAATCCTGTATCTCTCCCAGCGTGGGTGTAGATATATATGTATTATTACTTTCCTTTACTTTACTTTGTTCCAAAGTGATTACATTTCCGTTCAAAATGTCTACATTTTCGTCCAAAATGCATACATTTTCAGAAAGATGTGCGACCTTAACTAAGAGGTACGCTTTTTCATTTCCACTTTTTTCCTGCGATGTGTCGCAGCCAGAAAAATTTCCTGAATTTTCTTTGAAGTCAGGATTCCATTCTGTTCATATTGTGAAAGCGAAAAAACTCCTCTTCTCATGCAGCAGAGCAATATTTCATTTACCGAAGAAACCTTCTTGCGACCCAGCCCGTTTTCTTGGGCGAACAACAAGACAACCTCTTCGTTCCATTCGCAATAATATCCATGATGACTGTAGATCATCTGATAGATCTTTACGATAATGGCAAACGCCTGTAATCCAAATTCTGCTGTTATGAGCTTAATGTTTTCATCTGTCACACATTCCATCGGAAAGTAATCAAGACCTTCCTTCTGGTTCATGTGCTTTTCTTCTCCTTTCTCTTGCTTGTTGACTGTCACTACAGGCATACGAACGCCAGAGGAACCACGATAAACGCAACGCCAAAGGAACCCGTATATCATCAGAACGCTACCGGAACCACACATAAGTGCAACACCGGCAGAACCCTGTAAATCATCGGAACACTGGCAGAACCACGCATAAGCGCAACGCTGGCAGAACCCCTAAAATATATAAATAAACACCTAAAGAACCCTTTACAGAACGCAATAGGCACCTATTTTCAATCTAAAATCACAAACAATATTCATCTAAAATAGATGATAACACCCTGAAAAATACCGCTCTGTGTCGAAAAAATGTTGACTCACTGCATGGTATTTTCATCCTTGACCTAAGATATTCAAAGTTGATATCCCGATTGGCACAATAATAAATAATATACTTTGCAAGATCCGGTGAAGCTGTTTTGGCTGCCCGTTCTACTGCATCAATCTTTTTTTGCAAAACCACCAGACGAATGGCTTTGCGCTCCGTCTCCGAAGAAATAGAGCGTGCTTTTGGCATTCCGTCATAATGCATTCCATCCGGTTTAAGGTTTTTGTTCATCTCTTCTATCTCCTGCTTCCAAGTGTTGTACTGGAAGCAGAAGTATAAAAGCTGACGATAACGATAATGGTCAATATGTGCCAGATCCTTGTCCTTTCTCTTTTTCATACTCTCCTCATTTCTGTCAAAATGTAACCTGCTGCTATGCTTACTAAAAACCATGATCTGCATGTGGATCATATATATAAGTTGTGGTTTATCGGCAAAACACAACCTTTCATGGATCTCTCTACGTTGAAAATGGTAACTCTGTATCATCTGTCACCTGCATAAAACCACTGTTATCAGCCTGCGTTGTCGGATCAGGCACACCCAAACCGTTATTATTGACATGCCGGCTGTCATTTGCATCCTGTCTGCTTGTCGCACTCTGACTGCCATTTGTGTTTCGTTGACTTGCTGCAGCTTTGCTTTCAGCAAATTCCTGCTCTTCTGCAACAACATCCGTGGTATACACACGCTGACCGTCCTTGTTGGTATAACTTCCGGTCTGAATACGCCCGACCACAGCGATCTTCGTACCCTGATGCAAATACTTTTCTGCAAACTCTGCCCCTCTGCCAAATGTGACACAGTTAATAAAGTCCGCTGTCTGCTCATCGCCCTCTTTCTTATACCGGCGATCCACAGCAAGTGTATATCTTCCAACTGCCGTCTGGTTCTGCCCGGATGTATAACGGATCTCAGGATCTCTCGTCAGACGACCGACCAATATTACTTTATTCAAGCACTCACCTTCTTTCTTTTCCGCTTGCCACGTTTGATTCCATAGCCTGCTGCACCGCCTTTTCCTTTTGCATTCTGCCGGTACACGCCATTTCGGATCAATATTTCCTGAATGTCACTTACTTCGCATAAGTACAGATCCGCCAATATCCTTTCCTGACTCTTGGGGTACTTTGCTTCACGATAATTCCTAACAATATCCATTTCATCATTTCGGTTCATGCGATCCCTCCAGTCTTTTCTTGTATAAAATAAATGCATCCAGCATAATCTGATGCTTTAATATAATTTCCTGCGCAAGTGAGCTTGCCGCACATTCTGCATGAATATTTGGGCTGTTTTTAAGCGTTTTAAGCGATTTCATCTCTTCATCAATCAACTTTTGAATCGCTTTCATTTTGCGATCATAAAGAGAACGTTTTTTTCCTGCTTCACCGGCTGCAAAGATTTCCGATTCTGCACTTTCTTCCATATTTTCAGAATCTTTGAGGTTCTCTTTTTCTACCGGTCTGCTTTCCGGTAAATTCATCGTTGCATGATTCCCACTCTGCTCTGTCTGTTTGGTTGTATCCGCTTTCTGCTCCGGCAAAACCGCAGCTTCGCTTTCTAAATCCGGTTCTATCGGTTCAGCTTGTCTGTCAGCGACCTCGGTATCAGAGTCAACGCATTCTCCCTCCTGCGACAAGATCATCTGCCCCGGAAGCTGATCTTCCTGCTCATCGTTATCCGATGCAGCAGTCTGCAGGTCACTCTGTCCCGGAATATCGCCTGTATCTCCACTTGCTGCAATATCATGATTGCTCGTCTGCTGTTCTAGCAAGTTTTCTTCCTGCTCTTGGGGAGACTGTTCCGGCAAAGCATCCTCACTTTCCTTTTTCATCTCGTCCAGGAAAGCCTGTATATCTGCCAAAGTCACAGCCTTCGGATATCTCTGATAAAGACTGTATTGATCAGCAGGCTCTAACTTAGATATCCGGTATGCCACCGAAGAGGACAAAACATCCTCTTCCAGTTGCAGCTTCCATACCGGGATCAGTCTGTTAGAAATTGCTTCCAGCTCTGCTACTTTTGTCTTTGATATATTCAATATGTCCGCAATCACATCACGAAGCCGACCTTCTTTGAGATCATAGCCATTCAGCTTCATGTCATGATCCCGCATATACTCCAGTTCCCTTTTTAACGTCTGCTCTTCCTTTGCAAGCGTAAATGTGTCCTTTTGCCTTGAAGAATTGGCTAAGATCAACTCAATCATTTCTTCATGCTCATTGCCCGGCTCTCTGATCTGACAGGTCACTTTTTCAAACTCGTTATAGCCCTGCTCGACCAGGAGACTTAACGCACGCCAGCGTCTTTCACCCGACACAAGCTTATACTCGCCCTGATCGCATGGCTTATGCATTACAACCAGATTGGAAAGCAGACCGACCGCCTGAATCTCTGCCGCCTTTTGCTCAATCCCCTTTTGTGGGTAAAAGTTCAGATCAGACGAATATATATTTTTGATAGAAATATCTTTCGTCCGAAACCTCGCACAGCTTGATCTTGCCGTATCTCCTGTACTCTTCCGGTTCAAACTAAGTATTGCGCTATATCCTGAAGCCATTATCCGATCACCTCCAGTATCTCATTTGCAACCGCTCTGTAATCCTTGACTGCAATAGAATTTCTTGAATTAGCCGGAAGCGGTCCATCCATAAATGATTTGCCCATCACAACCACGCTGTTTCTGATATGCGTGTCAAACGTTTCATCAAGATAGCGGTCACGAAGATTTTCTTCGATCACTGTCGTTGTCTTACTCTTTTGAAAGCAGGTGATCAAAGCATATACTTCCACATCCGGGTTAAGCTCCCGAAGATCAAAGATCTGGTTGTCAAAAATCTCGCTTGCATTCAGCTCATAACCGCCAAGACGCATCGGGCTGATGATCAGATCCGCTGCAAGCACCGCATTGATCACGGTAATATCCATCTTTAATCCACAGTCAATCACGCAAAAGTCATATTCCTCTGCTACACTTTCCAAAAAGCTTTTTAATATAAAGATCTGGTCATTTGTCTTTTCAATCGTAAGCAATGCATTGACCAGATCCAGATATCCGTTTGCCGTCAGAACATCCACGCCATACTCTGACTTTTTGATCAGATCCTTTGGCTTTGTATACTCTGTATCATCAAGCACCTGCTTTAAGGCAGGGGACATGATACTCTCCGATATGCCCTGTGCCATCACCGGCACCATACCGGAAGCCACATCATCAAAAACACCGAATGTCATAGATGCATTTCCCTGACTGTCTGCGTCCACTAGCAAAACCTTTTTATTCTGCTCATTCGCCAAAAGATACGCCAGGGATGTTGCTGTTGTCGTTTTTCCAATACCGCCTTTTAAGCCGGCAATACATATTGTTTTCATGTTGTTCAACCTTCTTTCTTAGTATTTGTATCCTTTATCTGCAAGGGAAAAGACAAAGCTGCCGATATAGCATAGCGGTGTCTGTTGCCCCGGAAGATCACGTTTTCTAATCTTTCCTGTTTCATCCACAAAACAGTCTAATTTTTTGATCTCTTTCCATAAATCTCTGTTACCTTTTCGTTGAATCGGTTCGATCGAAACTTTTGCCTCCCCCTTTTTGTTGATTGCAAAGCCTGATCCGACCCGCAGCACATCCTTATAAGGGGATGCTTTAATGATTTTTTGTGCAGCTTGAATAAAAGGAGCTTTTGCCTGATCACTCCAATCAAATTTCTTTATTCTCATTTCATTCTCCTACCTGCGCCACCAAAATGACGCACACTTTATTTCTTTTTCTCGCTCAGATCAATCGTATGCTCCGGTGCTTTTGTCTCGGTATCGGAACTGCCACACTTTGCGCAAGTCGCATTCTCCCGTCTGGTACTCCAATACTCTGCTCTGCATCGTCTGCATCTGACAATAAAAAAAGGATCTGACGAATGATATCCTTTTTCGGTGATCAAACCGAACCTCCTTTGCTAAAAAGCCAAACCAGAGATCCGGTTTGACGCTAAGGCATGAACATGATATAATATGTCTTAGGTTATAGGTTCATGTTCGCGCTTTAGCGTGATATGATCTAAGAGATGCACTTTTTCGGTGCATCTCTTATTTTTTTGCAATCTTTGGAACATACATACCGGAATATGTATACAGATAACTCTTGCATCTTTTGCAAGAACAGATACTATCGTCTGTAGTTGTAAAACCGCATGTTCTGCATTTCTTATAAGCTTTGATCGCTGCTGTTGTCTTTATCATACTGTCAACCTTCTTTCTTTTTGTGCCGGGGCTTGTCCGCCCCGGCAAGTGTTATAGGGGTATGGGGTAGTTGCCCGTCATGCCGATAGCTCAGCAGGATTTACTCTTCCTTTGTTCCCTTTTCCCCTTTTTGTTTGAAATAACATATCATCAGATTAGCCACTTCACGCTTCACATTTTCCATGCGATGCGCACTCTCTTCCTCGGACAAAACAGGTCGTTTGATATCAATGACGTATTTTGTCCCATTATGTACCTCAATTTTCCTCTGTGCCGGATAATACTGCTGTTGCTGCATCTTCCACACCTCCATCTCAACCATCTCACAATACTATATGTTAACGTTTCCTATTCGTTCCTAATCCCGGAAGTTCTATGGCTACCAGCTTCCGGGAAATACGAGATATTCATGATCAGCTCATGATGGCTGCATATGTTCTTTTCGTTCCATGTGACAAAAACCGGGATGCATATGCTCACCCCCAATCCACCCTGCACCTTATTCAGATGCAAGGTGGTACTGTGAACTAATACAAAAAAGGAGAAGGTTACGCCCGTCATGCCGATAGCCCAGCAAAATGTATTTTCTGCTTTTCAACTGTTCACAAAAGTGGTACACTCTGGATACCATTAATACACTTTTACAAGAAAGAAGGAATAAACCTATGTCAGTATCTGTTATAACGATTGCCATATCATTCACTCTCGCAGTTTGCAGTTTCATTTCATCTGTTCTCACTGTAGTCCTAAACAACCGGTACCTACTAAAAGTGAAACGTATGGAACTACAACAAAAGGAAATGGAAAATACCACTTTATATGTCCGTAACATTTTAGAGAATTATCTAAAATATGCCGGACAATCCATTGCTCTTCCAGATTCATCTACGGAGAAAGAATATGGAACATATTACTTTTTGGCCTTGACATACCTTCCACTTGAATTGCATCCAAAGTTAACCGAATTAAATGCTGCTATTATGGAACCCAATCGGGCAAAAGCAACAAAATTGTTAGAAGATTTAGTACCATCTATAACTGAACTATTAAAAAAACTGTAAGTATCGCACAGATACCAATTACCTGAATGAAGAAACTTCCACATGATTCATCAAACGATTTTGCAACCTTATACATCAAAGCGGAAGCCAATAATCCTATAATCCAAAGTAATCCTACAGCTACTACTAATATCATTTTATGTGTCATTTTGTCTCCTTTCTGTGTCGAATTCCGACACCGTCAAAATCTGACATTTTGCATTTGTTTGTACATACCATAAACTATCTGTCGAAACTTCATTCGCTGCATCAGCAGCGAAACTTGTCAAGATATGTCGAACGAATATTTTCATCCGGCTCCAAATTCAGATAGCACATAATCCCGCAATCCGGGAAAATTTCTGTGTTCATGTTACCGCGGTTCGGATCCAATTCATCCAGAAAGACCGGCTTACCTTTGCTGTCTTTTAAGATTGAATATCCGACGTCCCTCTCTAACTTCGCCCGACTCTCAAACACTTCCGGAAAATCTTTCCTGATATGGTTCCAATAGCCCATACCGCCTTTCACACAGCCGATACAGTTGTTATTGGGATAACCCATTTCGTACATTCGAGGTCGGGCAAAATCAAAAGTCCGTTCAAACAGTCCATGAACCTCTTCTTTTGATAATTGCCTGTCGAGAAGCGGAAACACATGGTTCGCCTGCGGATTTGCTTCCACCGTCCTCTCTGCCCGGTTCTTTTCTTTCAGATCGAGGCCCCAGACGTAAGTCAATTCGCAATCCTTGTGCTGCTCTTCCCATTCTTTCCGCACTCTCTTTTTCAGCCAGTTCGTGCATGGTGCGAAGCCGTTTCCGGGATTTCTAAATCCCCCGAATACTCTGACACACTCTTCTACACTGCTGTACTCTTTTGATCGTAGTATCTCGATCTCTTTTCCAACCGCTTTCTCGCAATCTTTGATAAATCGGATACTATCCGGGTGCTGGTCAGCTATGTCAATATAAATCCATTTGTCTACATTTCCGGCAAGATAACCTGCCATAAAACTTGATATTCCTGCGCTGATCCAGCATACTGTTAGTTTTCGTTTCATAACACCACGTACAAATACCGTATCGTGGATAAGGACTTCACGCTTCCCTTGCTACTTCAACATGGCTTTCACAAGATTGTTCCCACTCATGCCTCTTTCACGCAACTGTCAGTCCTTTTGTTCTTGCCACTTTTCACGCTTTGGCAGTCAACCCGGTTTACCGGGATTCGTTATTACTCCTTTCGTTTTTTCTGCACATCATCTGCTTTAAGAGCCATTCCGTCACCTAATCCAAGAAGATAAATCTTCTTTTCTTCGGAGAGCTTTGGAATGACCTTTGCAAATGTTTTAATGATTTGTTTTTCTCTTTCTGACATTCAATGCTTCATCCTTTCTGTGTAGTATATTCAACACTTGTTTGTTGCTTATAGAACACAATATAGTTCTTTTATGCACTTTTGTCAACAACAAATTGTGATATAATCACTTTTTGTTGCCTAATACACATTTTTTATTGACTTTTTACCCATTCGAATGTATTCTTCTTTTTAAAGGTGGTGTTACACAATGAATGAACGTTTGAAAAAACTCCGTAAAAATTTAGACATGACACAGCAAAAATTTGCTGATAGAATTGGATGCAAAAGAAATACAGTAGCAAAATACGAAACAGGAGTAAACAGTCCTAGTGCTGCTGTGATCTCTCTTATCTGTCGAGAATTTAATGTTAATGAGGACTGGCTTCGCACCGGTAATGGCGAGATGTTCTTAACAACCAATCGAAATGCCGATATAGCCAGATTGACAAGGCAACTTTTAAGTGAAGAAAGTGACTCCTTCAAAAATAGATTTATATCCATGCTGTCAAATTTGACAGTTGAAGAATGGGAATTCTTAGAAAAGAAATCAAAAGAATTATGTGAAACAGAAACAACAGAAGATTAATAGCACGTACCACTTCCAAAGTGGCACATATTAAATAAACAACGCTTTGAAAACGACACGCATCAAGCAAGCACATTTTTCAAAGTGGCATATATTCAGAAAGAGACATTTTGAAAATGGCACAAAAACACTAAAAACCCAGACGATATTCTTTCGTCCGGGTTTTCTAACTAAACTTAAACATAATTATGCATCTACCCCCATTCCATTTAAGTAGGGCTTTTACTTTTTTGGAGGTTTCAATAAGCTTTAAGTATAAAACAAAAAGGATACGTATAAATACATATCCCCTTGCCAAAAGTTATAACTTTTTCAATATTATTTATATGATATCACCGAAACACAAAACTGTCAATAACTTTTTTCAAAAATTCATATGAACTTTTTATCAAATTATTTTTTTCAAAATAATTTCTATTTTTCACCATACGCGTTGTAAAAAAATCTTCTAATTGCGCAAATCTTCTTTTCTTCATTTCATCATTAGATATAAAAATAGAATATGAATACAATAATGTAACAAAATCACAAATAAAATTATTACTCATTTTTGCTGCACGCATATTTCTCCCAATACCATCAATGTTACAAACGTGCTGGCTAACTTCCTTTAAAGGTTTTGCCTTTCCTCTATGCAATTGATTTATTAGGCAATTACTGTGAGCAGCAGCATTCCTAATATCACGCACTGAATTCAAAAAATCTGTATCTATGATTCGCTTATTATAATGCTTATTATAAAAAGCACATAAACCAGCCAAATCACCAAATGAAATCAATTCCACATATACCCATGCAGGATAATACGGTGAATACTTATCAATCAACGATTTACAATACTCACTACTTACATGAGAATTAACATATTGAAGTTTTTTGGGATAAGTTCGTACATATAATCTTATTATATCATAACCATCTTCTTGAGGATTATTCTCGATCGCTCTAAGAAATTTCACCTTAATCGAGTGTTCTATATCTAGAGTCATTTGTAAAATCAAATATCGTAAATGCATATCAATAGTCGATAACTCCTTTAAATACGCAAATTCAAGATTTATATATTTCCCCTGATTAGCACCCTTATCTACCACTTCATAATTTGTTCTATATGCTGCTAATTTCATATAATAATTATTATTTTGCAAAAAATTTTTAGCTTCTTCTTTATTCACAATATTAAATTTAATACCTTTTTGTACCATATGTTCAATTAATTCATCCGATGAAAGCAATGGTTTCATACATACACACCACCATTCTTTAGTATTTTGTATTAGTTTTATAAACCATTTATTCTAAAGTATTCTCATGTCATACTTTATATACTACTATAATACTCATAACCCTACCAGCTAAGTCAACCCCTTTTTTCTCATTTTTTTAAAAATTTCTCCAAACCTCTTGAAACATATGTTCGATTATGTAATAATATCCTCATACATGATAATACATTAGATTATAGAAAAATCTTCCTTATAGCATATGCCTCATTTTCCGGCTCTCACCATCTCACGCTGTAAGAAGGAGGAGCATTATCATGGAATTGATCTACCTTAGAAAGTCGCAGGCAGATAACCCGAATGAATCCGTTGAAGAAGTGTTAGAGAAGCACGAATACCAGCTTCAGGAATATGCAATGCAGGAGTTGGGTTATACCATCCCTGAAGAAAATATTTATCGTGAAGTCGTGTCCGGTGAAACGATCCGGGACCGTGTCGAGATCAAGAAAATCCTACAGCTTATTGAACTCGAAGAGATCACTGCAGTCATAGTGATCGAGCCACAGCGTCTTGGCCGTGGTGATCTGGAGGACTGCGGCCGTATCGTCAATGCTTTCCGTTACACAAACACTAAGATCATGACACCGACAAAAACATATGACCTGCAGGACAAATATGACCGTAAATTCTTCGAGATGGAGCTGCAGCGTGGATCTGATTATTTGGAATATTACAAAGAAATCCAGGCAAGAGGACGGCTTGCATCCGTCAAACGTGGCAACTATATCGGAAGCACTGCTCCCTATGGCTATAAAAAGATTCAGATAACGGATGAGAACGGCAAGAAGTGTTTTACCTTGCAAGAGATCCCCGAAGAAGCTGCTGCACTGCGAAAAGCATATGATCTTTTTGTAAATGAAGCGTATGGTTTTCGCAAGATCGCAACGGCGCTGGATGAACTCGGATTCAAGCCACGCAAAATTGCGCATTGGTCGCCTTCTGCGATCAAAGATATGCTTTCAAACCCGGTATATATTGGGAAAGTTCGCTGGAACTGGCGAAAAGGCAAGAAAATCATTGAAAACGGAGTGGTACATATCAGCCGTCCAAAAGCCAAAGATTCGGATATATATGAAGGAAAACATCAGGGAATCATTGATGAAAAGACCTATTACGCAGCATTAGACCGCATGGGCAGAAATATCCGTGCAAGAGAAAATGTTAAGATCCGCAATCCTTTTGCCGGCTTGCTCTATTGCAAATGTGGCAGGGCAATGACGTACCGGACTTATAAAACTCCCGATGGGCAGGATCGCTGCGAACCACGTCTGCTTTGTGACGATCAGGTACATTGTCATTCGGTATCATGTACCTATCAGGAAATAGAACAGCGTGTGATCGCAATCTTGAAAGATACGATCGCCAACTTTGAAGTGGAGCTTGACCAATTCGATGAAAAGAGCCACCGGATACAGACCTCTACTCTGGATGGATTAAAAGCCAAGCAAAACGCTGTAAAGAAGAAAGAAGTCTCGCTTTGGGAAAAGTATACCGAGGACGCAATGCCAAAGGATGTCTTTGACAGCCTGCTTCGCAAAATAACGACGGAGAAAGCACACTTAGAACGTTCCATACAAAACCTTGAAAAAGCAAAGAAAGATAAGAAATATTTCTGCGATCATCTTGTGACATTCCGGAATGCACTGACCGCATTAACAGATCCGGCAATACCGGCAGAAAAGAAGAATGCATTCCTAAAAGAATGCATCGAACGGATCACTTACACCAGACAGAAAGCAGACCATAAAGGTACCTGTAAAACTAAAGGAGACAGCGCCAAAGCCAAGCCTGTGATCCATCTGGAAGTCACTTTGCATCTGTAATTTTAAAAATCCCTTACACCTACATCATCAATGAACATATGAACTGGCTCATCTCGAAATTGTTGCAACAATCATCCGCCAGCTCACCAGAAACCTGACACCGGAAGAAATTAAGTCATCGGGCTTTGATAAATACTATGTTGATCATACCCTTGCAATCTGGCCTCAAGCGGCAGGCGGTATTCCATTCAATGCCTGTGAGTTTCAATGCAAAGGTGACACAATCACCGATCTGCATGAAGATATGGCCGCTGATGGTACGATTGTGTAAAGACAACATTGAGGTTTTAAAAGATAGTTCCCGATAATCTGGCATACTAGCTGCCAGATATGAGAACCTTAGAAATTCCAATGTATTTCAATAGGTACTTCCTTAGTTACAGGGTCTTTCTTGCCAACCAATACATAATCAATCAGCTTTTCAACGATTTCCCTGTCTAAGTGTTCAAGATTTGTATATTGCTCGATTAACTGACGTCTGTTATCGCCAACTTGCATTTTTCTTTCAATAACATCAAGCTGTTTCTGCGTATCAATTACCAGTTTTTCGAGCCTTTCTTTTTGTGTTGAGAAGTCTTTAGATAAATCCAAGTAATCAAGTTCGGAAAGAATACCCTTTACCTTATCTAAATATAGTTCACGGATTCCTTTTGTGTATTCCGCAATCTTTTTTTGATAAGCAGCAATCTCCGTTTCCAAAGCTTCTTTTTGACCTCGCAAGTCATTATTGACTTGCACATTTTGTTCAAGCTCATCTTTATCCAGATATTCTGCGGATAACTTATTAAGTTCATCAATCACAGCTTTTTCCAATTTGTCTACTGAAATGAAAGAACCTATACAAGCGTCCTTTGCTACATGGCGGTTAGAACATTGTAAATAATGCTTACCACGATTCTTTGATGAACGCATTGTATAACCACAATTCATACAGCGAGCTTTTCTGGCAAATAAGCCGATTGTGCCAACTGTGAAAGGTTTTGCCTTTTGAGCTACCAATGTTTGAACCCTATCCCATAACTCACGGTCAATAATCGGCTCATGTGTACCCTCAACTCTGTACCACTCGTCTTTTGATCTGGGTTTGTTTTGCTTTGTCTTATAAGAAACGCTGCCATATTTCCCTTGAACCATATTCCCGATATAGATTTCATTCACCAACATATCTGATATGGCAAAATATTTCCATAGGGTACTGTTTTTCGTTTTAGGCTGCTTGTAACGCAAACCATGAAGTCGTTTGTATTCCGTAGGGTTTGGTATTCCTCTGTCATTCAGCATACGGGCAATGGCGGTCTTTCCATATCCCTGTGAAAACAGTGTAAAAACTTCTCTGACAACTTCCGCAGCTTCTTCATCAATAATCAAATGCCCTTTTACGTCAGGGTCTTTTTTGTAACCATACAGGGCAAAAGCACCGATATGGTGTCCGTTCTTTCTTCTGTCAGTGAGAACGCTTTTAATGTTCTCTGACATATCCTCTAAGTACCACTCATTCACCAGACCATTTATCTGTCTTGATTTCTTATTTCCTTTATTAGCGGTATCTGCATTATCAACAATGCTGATGAAACGAATACCCCAAATAGGGAAAAGACCGTGGATATATTTTTCCACTAATTCTAGTTCTCTGGTAAATCTGGATTGTGTCTTACAAAGGACAATATCAAATTTACGATTCTTTGCGTCCTCCAACAACCTGTTAAATTCTGGTCGTCGTCTGTCAGAACCAGTGTAATCATCATCACTGTATATGTTGTAGACTTCCCAACCATGCTCTAATGAGTATTGAAGTAACATTGACTTTTGATTCTGAATACTGTTACTGTCGTCTGTTTCTGATTGTTTGTTTCTATCTTCCTCTGATAAGCGGCAATAAATAGCAACTCTTGATTTTGATTCTATCATGCTTCGTTCTCCTTTTAGAGAAGACGAAACAAACTATCTCTACATAATGTTATTATAACATCTTGTAGGATAGTTTGTCTATCATCTGGCAGGAGTTGCCTTTCCTTTATTTTTTTCATATTGATTTATCAACTCTATCCATTTTAGAGTAAATGCTTTTGTAAACGCCGCTCTATCACAATTTTTAAAAACATTCTTGCAAACTACCTTTGCGTCATTTGCCATTGAACCACCTCACTACAATATATTTACAAAGTATGCAAAAATGCTTGTACATTATGAAAGAATTTGTCTATAAATAAGAAGTAATCAGATGGCTTTGGAAAGCTCCACTGGAATTTCACCATTCCCATTCTGATGGGTGAACCGTGTCATACGGGTGTATCATTATTCTGATATACAGGTCATGGCAGCAACTTTTCCAACAGTCGCTTACGGATCACTGGCATGGTCGCTCGCTTCTTTATCCCTCCTTTCGTGGGTCATGGCGTTCCAGTCCGTCGGCTCACCGTATATCAAACGTATCTGATTACTTTATTCATTTTTCAAAGAACACTTGTAAAACGGAGCTGGAATGAGGTGATAGAACACTCCGTATATATTCGCTTATTTCACTCTGACTTCAAAACCTAGAATTGCTTTAATAAGAGCAGCTCTGATTCTGCCTTTCAGTTCCATGTCGACCACAATATACATATTTCCGTGTTCATCATAGAACGGGCGTAAACTTGCTTTTGATATGTAAGCGTCATAGTGATTTAATATTTTCTCTATTGCCACTTCGTCGCCATCAGCAGCTAAACTGATTGTGGAGAATAGAGGACACTTTTTTGTAGACTTCATCATGTTATAATTCCTCCTCATACATATCTCTAATGAGCTTTAGTGAACACATTCTGTTTCTATAAACAGAGTTTCTGGAAATATCCAAAATCTCTGCGATTTCTGCGTCTGGTAATTCCAGAAAATAGAACATCAACACAACATTGCGTCGTCTTTCGCTTAATTTTTTGATTGCTTCACATAATTTCTCATCATAGACACGAACTTCTGTACCAAACACATCAAAGGAAGTAAATTCAATCGGGTATTCGTCCGATACACCCAACTGGTTTAATTCCAGCTCTGGTATTTCACAGAAAGATATTTCATGCTTTGCACGTCTGGCAAGTTCTTTGTTGTAGTTCTTTACAGTTCTGCCAATCACCTTACGAGCCAGACAGTCAAATTGAAGTCTTATAGCGTTCTCAAATGAAGAAGGTTTCATAATCTCACCTCCTTTCAAGTTGAAGTTGCTAAAGCGAAAAGGCTTTTTACCTCTTTCCGCACTAACACTCAACACGGAGGGGCGATTTGTAACCCGAATCAGAAAAAAATCAAAAAATTTTTTAAAGTAGCAAAAAAGCACAAGGGCATATAAGAAATGCTGTTCTTGTGCTTTTAAAATTGTTCCTGTTATGTAACGTGAAAAACCATATTCAAGGGTATATTGTGCCGCTGTGAAAGCTAGGATTTTTTTGACAATAACGGATATATTGAAGATTGTCGATTATACAGGTCTTTCAATGCGGCTACCTCCCAAAGCCGCTAACCCAAAACCATTATGTTGTTTTTCTATTGATGGGAAAAGAAAAAGGCGGCTTTTCAACCGCCATCTGGAAAAAGGTATTTTGTGACACGCAAAAACGGTACTGTTGATAGCGGTTTTTTTTATTTGCCGCTATGCAGCACTTTTTAATTGATTTACGCATAATAGGAACTGATAAACCTTACTATACGTTTTTCTATACCTGTTAGAAAATCAACAGGAACAGTAAAATGTAGTGAGGTGATTAAATATGCGTAAAAAAGAAGATAAGTATGATTTCAGAGCCTTTGGTCTTGCCATCAAAGAAGCTCGTAAAAAACGAGGTCTTACTCGTGAACAGGTGGGAGCTATGATTGAAATTGACCCACGCTATTTGACAAATATTGAAAACAAAGGGCAGCACCCAAGTTTACAGGTGTTCTATGACCTTGTATCATTACTTAATATTTCCGTTGATGAATTTTTCCTGCCTGCGTCTGATCTGGATAAAAGCACCAGAAGACGACAGTTGGAAAAACAACTTGACAACCTTTCCGATAAGGATTTAATTATCATGGAAAGTGTCGCTGACGGAATTATCAAGTTAAAAAAAATAAAAGAATAATTTTACATTTATCAGAGTTATTTTTTCTTAATGATATTTTCAATGTTAATTATTTTTTGTGCTATCTCTTTATAAAAAGCAGGTTCGTGAGAAACAAGCAAAACTGTGCCTTTAAATTCCTTTAATGCAATTCTTAAAGCTTGTTTTGCTTGAATGTCCAAATGGTTTGTTGGCTCGTCCATGATAATAAAATTACAAGGAGTAAGAGTTAATAGGCATATTTTTACTTTTGCTTGTTCTCCACCGCTTAATGTGCCAATACTCTGCATTGCGTGTTCTCCTATGATTCCGCAACATGCCAGGTTTTTTCTTACTTCCTTTATCGTAAGGGACGGATAACAATCAGACACTATCTGTATTGGAGTTTCCTTTTCATTTTCCCAATATAAATCCTGTTCAAAATATCGTAACTTCACTTGCTCGGAAAAAGAAAATGAACCATTTAGAACATCTAATTTTCCGACCAATGTCTTTAATAATGTCGATTTTCCAATACCGTTAAAACCAGTTATTACAACTCTCTGTCCACCATTAATAGCAAAATCAATGTCAGATAAAACAGGATAATGATAACCAACAGATAAATGCTTAACGCTTAAATGTTCTGTATTTGTCAAAGGCATTTCACGAAAATGAAAAAATGGCACAACTTCTTTTTGTTCAATAGCCTCCTTCTTATCCATTCTGTCTAGTTGCTTTTGTCTGCCCCTTGCCATTTTTGATTTTCTTCCTGCTATATTTTTACGGATAAATTCTTCCGTTTTCTTGATTTCCTTTTGCTGTGCGGAATATTGACGTATATAATTCTCTCGCAGAGCAGTTTTCTTTTTCAAAAATTCCGAATAAGTGCCATAATATTTTCCGATTTTGTAGTTATCTATATCACAAATTCGATTTGAAATTTTTTCTAAAAAACTATAATCATGCGAAACAACCATAAAGGCATTACTTAAACCGCAGAGATATTCCGACAGCCAATCAATATGTTCTTTATCCAAAAAATTGGTTGGTTCATCAAGCAATAATACGTCTGGCTTTTCAAGCAATAGTTTTGCTAATATTACCTTTGCACGTTGACCGCCACTCATTTGTGCAATAGGTCTATCTAAACCGATTGCTGATAATCCCAAACCAGTTGCGACCTGCTCTATTTTCGTATCAATCAAATAAAAATCCTGTCGTTCTAATTCTTCTTGATACTTTGCTGCTATGCCTAAGTTTTGAAAATCACCATCATGTATATTCTCATATAAACAGTTCATTTTTTCTTCCAATTCATATAGATGTGAAAAAGCAGTTTTCAAAAATCTTTTCATATCAAGCTGCATATCAATTTCAGCGTATTGGTCTAAATAGCCGATACTTGTTTTAGGCTGCCATATAATACGCCCTTCATCGGGGAGAAGTTGCCCCGTACAAAGTTTAATCAGCGTACTTTTTCCCGTTCCATTCTGCCCGACAATTCCAATATGTTCTCCTTTGTTTAATGAAAAATCTGCATTTTTATATAAAACATTTTCACTAAACGAATGTGATAAATTTGTAATCTCTAATAAACTCATGTTTCATGTTCCTTTCTCTGTTTTTGAGCATAAAAAATAGGAGGCAAAATACACAAAGTGCAATAGCCTCCTGTTAAAATTATGAATGTATAACAAAAGACTATAGACAAAACATTGCCTATAGCCTTAATTTTTTTACGTTTTATAACATACGGAAAAGAGACAATAAAAGTATATCACTCTATTGCCACATTCCCGATGAAATCTTACGCATTTCTTTATATGCTATACTCTGTACAATGTTTCATCGGATTTAATTGTACAGAGATAAGTTTCTTTTTGGGTTGATTTGTTATATAGTAATTCATAATTTTTCTCCTTTATAAAACAAAGAAATTTTAACACATTCATTTTAATGTGTCAATCTATCAGATTATCTTTTTATCCTACAATCTTCCAGTTACTATCTTTTTCCAGCGTTAAGTCAAACTGTGAAATCTGTGTTGCTTTTGTTCTCTGGTCGAGATACTTCACCGATACCGAAACTTTGACCTGTTCCCCATCTTTGATGAAGATAGGATTTACCAACTCTGAAAACAGATAACCACAGTTTACAGGTTCAAGCACATTGCCAGATACATAATAGGCAAGCTCCTTTTCCGTAGCGGTAGGGTACAGCTTAAAGAATGTTTCCAAGAACTCTGTCACTTCCTCCATTGTGGCAGCATCCACCGTTCCGTCAGATTCCTTTGTCTTTGGTTCATAGCTGGATTTTGTCGGTGTGCTGCTAATGGTCGGATTCTGTGTGATAACCATGTTTCCATTGCTATCTACATGAACCACTACCATATAAGCGGAGGTGTAACCGATTGACGTTTCACCCTCCGTTACCGTCTGATCTACGGAGTAGACAACGGTAAAGTCGTCTGTTCCAGCCTGTTCTATATCCCAAATCTTTACATCTGTTACCGTAGAGCTTGTGGGTATATCCTGCCTTACCGTATCGACATTCAAATCCTGCAAGCTCTTAGTCAGATAATTGTTGATGGCTGCGGTTCTTTTATCTATGGATTCCTGCGTATTGCTCCAAGAATAGTAGGACTTCGCAAAGGCTTTTACAAAGTTCTCTATCCTGTTAGTGTCAACAATTCTTTGTTCAATGACTTCCTTTTCATGTACCGTGTGCATATCAATGGCGGTGAAATTCTTATACACCCCAAAGCTGACGCTTGTAATCAGCACCAGCCATAAGGCAATCACAGTTTTCTTGTGTGTGCCGACTTTCATCACAGGCACTTTTTTCTCTTTTTTCGGTTTTGATTCCTTGTCCTTTTTCTTAAATATCATAGTACCATTTCCTTTCTATTTTGATTTTACTCGACCAGCACCAATCAAGTGTTTCTGCCAGTACGGGCTTGTTAAATCTGCATATCCAATAGGGTCGCCAGCGTGATACATTCTGTTGTTTCCTGCATAGATTCCCACATGGGTGACATACGTTCCAGAATTATAAGTGGAGTGAAAGAATACCAAGTCACCAGCTTTCGCCTGTGACAGCGGTATGTGCTGTGTAGCGTCATACTGTGCCTGTGCGGTACGAGGTAGACTGATACCAGCTTTCCCATAGCACCAAGACGTAAGACCAGAACAGTCAAAGCTGGTGTTTGGATTGCTGCCGCCAAAGACATACTTCCAGCCTTGATACTTCAATGCTTCTTTGAAGATTGCCTGTGCGGTAGCGTCACTGAAACTGGGAACAGCTAAATACTGGTTCACCAGACGGACATAGAACATATTTCCGTACTTATAACGCCAGCCGCCATTTTCCTTAATGGAAATCTCATTCTTATAGGTGACTTTGACACCGCCCGATTTGTCTTTAGCGAAACTGACAGCCAGTTCAAAAGTGTACTTTTTTCCATGCTTCGCCACATAGTCAATGAAGCCACCGCCATAGTTATAGGCTTGTACCACTGTGTCAATGTCACAGCCTTTTGCTTCTGCGGATTTTAAAAGCTCCGAGAAGTATTTACACCCCTGTTTGATGGATTCCTCCGTCGAGAGGGAATTAGGCGGCAACCCCATTGATTCTGACGACTGCATGACGTCCGTAGCTGTACCGCCAGATTCCACCTGCATGATGGCAAGCAGATAGTTCACATAGTCCGAGATTCCGTATTCTTTCGCATATTTTTCTACCGTCGGTTGATGTTTCAGCACTTCCTCTGACAGATTCAGTCCAGAAAAATCAAAGTAGGAAGTGCTGTTTTCTTCATCATCTGCGGTCACGATAAACAGGAACAAAAGCAGACAGATAATCACCGTAAAAATCCCACCGAACACAGCGAAGTGTCTTAGCTTCATTTCTTACCGCCTTTCCTGCTGGTCGTTTTCTTCATGGTTGACGGGTTTGTGGTCTTTTTCTGTACGGTCTTTGTCTGCTTTTGATGTTTGACTGTCTGACGGGGCATATCTGTCACAGTTCCCGAATGTTTTGGTGTAGCTGCTGGAGAAGAAGATTCTTTGGCAACCTGCGTCCTTACTTCCTGTTGCTTTGTGACAGGCTCTTTTGCTCTGGCAGATTGTGATTGCTCCCTCTTAACAGTAGTAGGACGTTCTTTGATATTCTGTTCTTCTTTAGAACCTGCCGCCTGTGGAGCTGCTTTCGCAGATACAGGCGTTGTCACTGGTCGCTCATGCAATGGGGCAGTTCCTTTCGCTGTACCAGCTTTTGTCGCTGATCTATTGTCCTGTCGCTCCTTATCCCGTGTTTCCTGTTTCTTCTGTGTCTTATCCACTATCGGACGTTGCTTATCCTGTTTTTCTGATTGCGGTTGTTTCGATACCGCCTTTTTATCCACAATACCACGCTTAGAAGCGGACTTCGTTTCCTGCGACTGGCTTACAGAGCTGCTATGTACTGTTGATTGCGAAGAATCACTGTTCTGCTTATCGGGTAATGCAAGCGGCTTCTGATTCGTTGGCAGAGCAGGCGGCTTTCCGTTACCTCCACTATTGGAAGATGGCATATTGTTTGGTCTGGTATGACCGCTGCCTGCTGATTTTTTATTATCTGCTTTTTTCGTAGAAGCAGAAGCAGCCGCCGCACCAGCAACACCGCCAACAGCACTAGCCGCAACCGTTCTTCCGATTTTACGCTCCAAGCGTCTTGCTCTGCGGTTAAGGAACATATAAGGTCGTCGCATGATTCGTCTGCTGACCTGCTGTGTATCAGAAGATTGCAGACTGAACATTGCCATCAAATCACCCAGTTTAAAGTAGATTCCTGCAAAGGTGACTATCTGTAAAAAGGTAATCATAAAGAACGGATAGCCAGAAGAAATAGAGTAAAACATGGTCGAGATACTAAATGCTGTCGTAATAATCAGTGTGATTCCTGCCCTCATCATAATGGTATTGAACAGCTTCGTAAGTGCCTTTTTTGCCATATCCTCATAGGTCGGAATCATAGACAGGATAAAACTGATTGGCAGGAACATAGCGTAAATGATAAATAGCACCTGTGAGAAAATCATCATGCCCGTAAGCAGAAATACAAAAACCGAGATACCGATATTAAAGATGAACAGAAACACCACCATACCTAAACGTGTCATGGTCTTTGTGACGCTTAGGTTATCGTTGTCCTTATCCTCGATTTCCTCAATCACAACGTCCTCCCTGTCGTCCGTGTCTGGACTTGCCGATAACAGGCTTTCCACACGGTCAGAACCGAGCGTTTCTATATCAGATTCCCCATACTGTAAGAGTAGCCACGGTTGTTTCACCTGTATGGAAAACAGGCTGTCACGAATCAAGTCCACACTGTCTTTTCCCTTGCTGCTGGAACCGGGCAGCACAATTTTTGTGCCAAGCGATAACGCCGAGCTGCTTATATCAGCGGAAAAGTCATTGATTTTGCTGATATAATTTGGGGCGTATGCAATAAAAGAAGCTGACAGGATAAACACCACAAGGAAGTTAATCACCGCATGAACTGCTTTTGTGGTTTCCTTCTTGATAAGTCCTGTGTATGCCACATAGATACCCATTACCAGAATAAGGATAAGTAAAAATCCCACATAGAATCCCTCACTGGAAAAGCCGCTGGAAGTGACACCTGCAAGCGTCTGAATGTTCTTTCCGATAGAGTTTGCGGTATCAGAGATAAAGTCCAGCTTGTAGGCTTCCTGCACCACATATCCCGTCGCATTGGAGATATAAAGGCTTACCGTCCAGACAAAGTTCGTGATAGCATATAGTCCGTACTGAATACTTTTTCCGATACCGTCAAGCCAGTTCCACGGTAGCCAATCCCAACTTGAATCCACATAGAAATCTAGCTGGTAGTTTTCCAAAGGATATTTTGAATAGGCGTTAGCGTCACTGACTGTATTATCTACCAGACCAGCCGCATGGGCTACCGTACCCGTGATAGATAAAAACACCAGCACACCGAGAATCACCGAAAGTGTGATAAGCAGATAACGGACTATTTTTCTCTTGTCCATAGGCTTCACCTCATTTCTTCCGTCTGCACTGGCGGTCTGGTATCAAAGGCATGGAACAGGTCAGCGAATACAGGGTGTATCTGGATAACGCCCACACGCCCGTATAAATCTTGAAACAGGCATTGCCCGTTTTCCAAATCCCTTAATCGCTTCTGGTTGCCCTCGTCCTCCTTATCCACACCGAAAAATTCAAGGGTATTTTTGATTTCTTTTATATCTGTGCTACGAAAGGCAAACTTCAAGCCGATATTGTTCTTCATCTTTTCGTCGTCCACATCACCAGAGTTTTGTGTCACAAAGTACACAGCGGCATTCATGGAACGACCAGCACGAATCAGCTTGTTAGAGAGTGCTTTTCCCTGTGCTACCTGCAAGAACGTCCACGCTTCGTCCAAATCCACCATCTTGAAAATGCTCCTATCCGAATGGATAAAATCTAAGGCAAAGGTACTGATAACGATAAGCATTGCCACGGAAAGCAGCTCCATTGTGGTATATTCTTCAAATTTTGTGTCCTTGTCTGGCAATACAAGGTCAGCCACCTGTATGATGTTAAGCTGTCGGTCTAAACTGATGGATTGTTCCACATCACCGTCCGAGAATAACAGGTGTGCAAAATCATAGTCCGTCATGCTCTCAATATGGTCTGCGATATTCTCTGCCACGAGTGAACCATCTTTGCGGAGTTCATCAATGACACGGAGCAGTCCTCTTTTTTTGCTCTGGGTAACAGAACGGATTGCACGCCTTAATACAGGGAACTTCTCACCGTCACGGGAAGAAATACCTGTAAGGAATGTTAAAATATCAATCGCAAGGCTTTCAGCGTCTTTTGTACGCTTCATAATCACATAAGGGTCAAGAAGTCCTTTGTTCTTATTCTCGCTGGTAAGGTTGACGATTTTGATTTCATGTGCAATATCGGGTAGTGTTTCCTGCCAGTTGCCACGCTCTGATTTAGGGTCTACAATGACCGCTTTTCCTCCAAACAGCACCGCATAATAGATGATAAGGTTGTTACAAAATGACTTGCCACCGCCAAGAGAACCAAGAAAAGCGGCAGCTAACGCATTGGTGACGGAACCCTTAACGCCCTGTGCCGCAAGGCTGGGTTTCAGATATACATTTTTTCCTGTATCAAGGTTATAGCCGATATAGATACCGTCCGTTTCCCCAAGCTGCTGTGTCGCACCGAATCCAAGTCCAGCCAGAAAGTCAGAAGTGACATACTGGATATAATCGTTGATATATCTTTTACTTGCTGGGATAAACTCACCATGCAATCCCAACATATCCCCGAATGGGCGTACCAGCTTCACATTCAAATCGTCGTAGAAGTCCTTGACTTCATCACAGCGGCGTTTCAGTTCTTCCAGAGTATTAGCCGCCACACGGATAACGTAGGACAGCTTATACATGGATTCTTTGGACTGGTCTAAGTTCGTTTCCAGCTCATTGACTGAATCCAGAGCTTCAATGACGTTATTTTCTGTTTCGTTGCCTGCTTCCCAAGCGTGGTTATCCAAGTCTTTCAATTCTTTCTTTTTATTTCTAACCGTTGTCAGAGCCTTTTTATTAGTGACGATTTCCACATTCATAGAAGTGGAAACAGGGAACGTGAATTGCTGCTGTTGATAGTAGAAGATTTCACTGGACGGAAAATCAAGCTCACCCACGATATTGTTAATCGTGAAGTAGGCAACATACGTTGTCTGATCTTCACGCTCAATCTTTAGGTACCGCTGGTTTTCCTCTATCATGCAGCGTGTAGGTCGGATAAGGTCATATAGCTTCACAAGCGTTTCCCGCTTTAACTTC
>OHAN01000881.1_pt1 | contig 27784 bp, 20 predicted proteins | sample 1577121 | NCBI WGS metagenome assembly OHAN01 (sample SAMEA3541554, study PRJEB24748) | human gut metagenome | biome: human gut; feature: human-associated habitat; material: faeces | place: China | collected 2012 | reverse complement strand
GTGAAGATCAGCGGATTGCGCTCTGTAGTAGATAAAGTTGTAGTGAAGGATTTAAATCCAAAGATTGACATGCAGCTGTACGAACCAGGAACGCATACGGTACAGGTTCAGCTGACAAAGATCAAGAATATGTCGATTGAGAAGAACGTCAGTGCAAAGATCACGGTAGAATAAAATATAAGGAGAGATATTTACAATGGATAAGATGTTATCGGTTGTTCTTCCAGCTTATAACGAAGAACAGATGATCAAGAAAACAGCACAGGTGGTAGGAGACCTGCTTGAGAAAGAACAGATTCCATATGAATTAGTATTCGTAAATGACGGATCTAAAGATCATACATGGGAGAAGATCTTAGAACTCAAGGAAGAAAGAGCACATATCAAAGGAGTCTGCTTTTCCAGAAATTTTGGAAAAGAAGCAGCCATGTATGCCGGATTTTGTAATGCCACCGGGGATTATGTTGCAATCATGGATGCAGATTTACAGGATCCGCCTTCCCTTTTACCGGAAATGGCGAAGATCTTAGAAAGCGGTGAATATGACAGCGTTGCAACACGTCGTGTATCGCGTGACGGCGAACCGCCGATCCGCTCTTTTTGCGCCCGCCAGTTTTACAAGCTGATCAATAAAATTTCTGATTCCGATATTGTCGATGGTGCTCGTGATTATCGTCTGATGAAGCGTGAAATGGTCGATGCAATCGTTAAAATGGGAGAAAATAACCGTTTCTCGAAAGGTATCTTTGGCTGGATCGGCTATCGCACCTATTGGTATCCTTACGAAAATGTGGAGCGTGCTGCCGGAGAGACCAAATGGAACTTTTTCCAGCTTTTAAAATATTCGATCGATGGTATTGTAAGCTTTTCCCATGTACCGCTAAGCATTGCTTCCTGGTGCGGCTTGCTCTTTACCGGTCTGTCTTTCCTTGCGATTCTTTTTATTGTAATACGAAGACTTGTCTTTGGTGATCCGGTACAAGGCTGGGCTTCTACCTGTTGTGTGATTATTTTCATCGGTGGTATCCAGCTCTTTTCCATGGGTATCATTGGGCAATATATCGCAAAGATCTTTGCCGAGACCAAACACCGTCCACACTATATTATCAGCGAGGCAAGCGACGAAGTAGAAAAGATCAACTAATATACAAGCAAAGCAGTTTTGAAAATTTTATTACTATTCAATGCCATGTTTTTTCTTAACACGTTCGATCTTTTCTAACATCGGCTTTCCACCGACTGCCAAAAAGACAACCGTAGAGACAGCATGGAGCAGATCCATCGGAATGCCCGACAGATAGATTGCGATAATGCTTTCTTTATTGATCGTATAACTCATCATCAATAAAGAAGCAAAGTTCATAATGCCGCCATAGATCACAAGAGGGCTGATCAAACCAAACAGGCACAGGCTGCTTCTTTTTTCCATTCTTTCTTTTCCTGCTGTCGCTAAGAGTCCGGCAAGCAAACCGATCAAGCCCATTGAAAACATCTGCCATGGTGTCCACGGACCTTGTCCAAACAGCATATTGGATAATAACATTGTAAGAGAGCCTGTTAAAAATCCGGCTTCTGCTCCAAGGCTGATTCCCGTTACGATCACTACAGCCGCCATCGGCTTGATCCCCGGAAACATGAAAAAGACAGACCGTCCTGCTGTAGCAATCGCAACAAGCACCGCAATCAATACTACTTTTTTCGCACTATATTTTCCTCTTGACAGAGAAGTCCAAAATGGAATACAGGATAAGACCGCAGTCATCATGCTGATAAAAAGATACTTTCTGTCACCAAAAAAGAAAAATCCGATCGCTATGCAAAGCGGAATTCCGATCAGTTCAGTCAAAACAACAGACAAAATCTGCTTTGTATCTACGGAATGCTTACTATTCTCTCTTTCTGTTGTTGTTTTTTCTGTTACTGCATCGCTATCACTGTTTTGTACTGATGCTTTGCCACTGATCTCGTTCTTTTTGTCATTTATATTTCCGGCAGACAATCCCTCTGCCCGATCCTGCTTGGCTTTTTCTTGCTCGTTTTTGCTCTGCTCATCTTTTTTCTGTTCTTCTTTATCCTGTTGCATTTTGTTCTGTTGGACTTTTTCCTGCTCTATTTTATCCTGTTCTGCTTTATTCTGATTGTTTTTTTCCTGCACGGCTTTTTCTTGTTCAACTGCTTTCAGTACAAATTCGTTACAATCTTCGATATCTCTATCGGTACAGACACGAATCGCATCCTGCACGGTAACAACATCCGGGAAGTAGTTTCTACACATCCGGTTTGCTGCTGTTGTATAGAAATGATTTTCAACAAAGAATTCTTTTGTATCCTGTACAGATGCAATATTTCCGTCAAAAAAAAGACCGGTCTTTGTTGCATACTTTGCACAAAATTCGATATCATGCGATACCATCAAAATGGTCACTTTCTTTTGTGAAAGTCCGATAAGCATTTCTCCTAACCGCTTTTTGCTTCCTGCATCCAGTCCTTTTGTCGGTTCGTCCAAAAGCAGGATTGCCGGCTGCCGTAACAGCACTTTTGCCAATGCAGCCTTTTGCTGTTCTCCACCACTCAGATCGTATGGATGTTTTTTAAGCAAATCTTCTATTCCAAGCAATGCGATCACATGTTGCCAAATTTCCTGCCTGGTCTCTCCGAAGAATGTTTTGATCTGATTTTGCTCTTCTAACACTTCATACAAATCTTCTTCTACCGTCTTTCTGACAAAAAGTGTAGTCGGATCCTGCGGCAGCACCCCTAAGATTCCGTTTCGCAGCTCTTTTTCTTTATATTTTGCAAGAGCTTTTCCAAAAAATTCGATTGTTCCTTTTTGTGGCTTGAGCAAACCTCCAAGCAAATGCAATGTCGTTGTTTTTCCACTTCCATTTCCACCCATTAATGCAAAAATGGATCCTTCGTCCACAAAAAAGCTCAAATGATCCACAACATCAACATCTGCCTGTGGATAATGATAGCAAAGTTCTGTACATTGGATTGCATGAAAAATTTTCTTATAACCCAAAGACCGTTTTACCCTATTTTGTTTCTTCGGATCTTTCGCCGGTAAAGGCTTTTTCTCTTTCTGTTTTACAGAAGTAAATCTTCCTGCTTCTTCTTGTTTTGCACCCGGAAACCTTCCTGCTTCTTCTTGTTTTGTGCCTAGGAACCTTTGTGCTTCTTCCTGTTTGGCAAAAGCAAACTTTTCTGTCTCTTCTTGTTTTATAAAGGGAAACCCTTTTATCTCTTCCTGTTTTGCAAGAGGAAACCTTTGTGCCATCCATTTTTGTCCCAAGGCTACTGTATAGGGGATCCGGTCATTTGTCGTAAAAGCAGCATCTTCTTTCTTCTTTTGCAATTTCTCGTACCCTCTTGCGATTTGCATTGGTACTGTTAAAATTTCTTCCATTGAAGGATCATGTGTCTCAAGAATATTTCCCAGTTCTTCCATCTTTCCTTTTGCGATCAGCCTGCCTTCTTTCATAAAAATCACTTCGTCCACATAGGCTGCCACTTCTTCCAAGCTATGCTCTGCCATGATCACGGTAATTCCAAATTCGGCATGCAATTTATGAACCGTTGCCATAAAATCTGCCGCAGCGATCGGATCAAGTTGGGAAACCGGCTCATCTAACAGTAATACTTTCGGATGCATTACCATAACGGAAGCCAGATTCAAAAGCTGCTTTTGCCCACCGGACAGGGTATCCGTAGACTGATAAAACCAGTTTTGGATTCCAAAATACGATGCCATTTCTGCGACACGGACACGGATCATATCCTGAGGCATACCGATACTTTCCAACCCAAAAGCCAATTCATGCCAGACCTTATCTGTTACGATCTGTGTATCAGGATTTTGAAAAACAAATCCTATCTTGGCACTTTGCGTATATTGTGACACTTCTTCTAAATCTCTTCCATAATAAAGAATCCTGCCACTTCTTTGACCTACCGGCTGCAAAGAAGTCTTTAACTGTCGAAGTAATGTACTTTTTCCACTTCCGCTTGCTCCACAGATCACATAAAAACCGCCTTCTTCAATTGCCAGATCAATATCTGACAATACCTCCTTATCTTCGCCGGAATAACGAAAGCTTAACTTTTTCAGTTCTATTATCTTCACACCAATCCTCCTTTGCAAGTTTTATGCACTCTCGGTATCTTCTGAATGAAAATTTTCGAGATAGATTTTGATATAATAACTCTAAAATCCATGCGTTGCACACTTGTCGCACTTTGTGCTTATAGATTTTATCGTTCATGAATTCCATTTTCTTTCTTAGATCCAGTCAGCACCGACCGGAAGCAGGCAACAGACTGCCCATGCCAGATAACAAAGCAGGCTTTTGGCTGTCAACGGTACACCTGCAATCTGTATTATCGGATCATATAATGCATAGGCATATCCCTGACTGATCCCTAAAAGAACGATTCCATAACAGATAAAAAGAATCAAAAGAATCTTTTTATCTTGCTTTGTCCACGAAAAAACGGAATATGCTGTCCTTTTTACCGTGCCATATCCTCTTGCCCGCATCGAATCTGCTGTATCAATCCCGCTTTCGAGTCCCCATGTAAGAAGCATCGATATCTCACGTATACCCATACAGACTTTCTTCAAAATGCTTTGTCCTTCCATATCTCTTCCTATACACTGCTGCCCCATCCGTATCTTTTTAAGCTGTTTTGTAAATCTTGGGACAAAACGCATTGCCATAGATAAAACAAGTGAAATATCAGGAGACAGTTTTCCGAAAAGATAGACAAAACGATCTGTTGTCATAATCTCATGAAAGCTACTAAACCAAAGCACCGATATATACAAGACAAAAGCAAGCACCAGACCATATACGATTGCTTCTAATGTAACCGGGCCTGTCTTTAACCGGAAAAGTTCTGTCACTCCATAATGATTAAATGCCGGATTGATACAGGCAATCAAAAGAAAAAAAGGGACGGTCTTGCAAACATAAACCCACAAAACTTTTTTTATCCCTTTTTGCCGGATCCCCAAAAGAAAGGCTCCAAGAAAAGACCCCCCCAGAAAAACCGGATGCATCAAAAAAACAGTCGTCAAAAGGATCACGAGCCAATAGATCATTTGTACCACCGGATGGCACTTTCCAAAACAATTCTTTTCTGACATTCCTTTCCTCTTTTCCTTTTCGCATGCAATTTTTTATAGATATTGCCATATTTTTTCTATATGATTTCAAGTAAAATTTTTGTTTCTGCATTATTCCAAGCAGGCTTTTTCTTCATTTCACATCTTTTCCGCCATCACATGTATAACGCCATGCGATCACATCACCGGCTTTTACGGTATACTTTGAGCAGCCATAGTTTGGCACGATACCGTTTACCTGATAGGTCCAGCCGGAAAGATTACCACAATCCAACTCATATAATTGATGAATACCACGAACATAATATGTCTTATATGCAGGTGTATAATTTGCATCCATATGGATCTTTTTGCTTTTGCACACACGCGATAAGATATCATATACCGTATCATTTTTTTTCAATTCTACAGTTGTATTCTTTAAGATCAGACCATCGGCTGGTACAAAGTTCACTTTAGAACTTTTCAGATTCGACTTGTTTGCAAGGATTGTCTTACAGTCAATGGAAATCGTGCAGGTATCCGGCTGTGGCACTGCTGTCGGTGTAACCGTATCTTTCTTTTGATCGGAATCTTTGGTTTCCTCTTTGGAAGAGGCGTTGTCTTGTTGTGATGCATTTTGTTTAGAAGAATTGTTCGTTGTACTATTTGCATCTTTTGTCGTTTGATTGGATTTTGTATTCTTATTTGCTGCACTCTTTTTTGCTGATGTGCTTTTTTTGCTGGTATTTTTTTTACTTTTTGTTGCAAATGCCGTGTTTTTATTTTTCGAATTACTGGCTTTCTGAGATGATTCAGAAGCTTTAGGACCAGCCGCCTGGTCTGTTGTATTGTCTTTTGACTTTTGATCCTTTGTAGCGGTTTTCTCTTTCTTTGTTTTTCCTTTTTTGTCTGCCTCCTGCTCTTTTGTGCTGTCAGGCTGTATCGTCTGCTCTGTTTGAGAAGGATCCGTACTGTCAGGTGTCGCATCCGCATCATCCGATACGCCCTGCTGTACTGTCGTTTTATACTTATCGTCTATCTGTGTAAACTGACTTTCCTTTCCACAACCGGTCATTATGAAAAGCATGCATAGCATAGAAAGAAAAAACAGATATTTCTTTATACTCTTTCCTAACTTCATTTTGTTCCTCTTTTCTTTATTTGCCGATTTTTTTATCTTTTCCATGCTACCACATTTTATAGAATAATGTAAAGAAGCCAAAAAATTCCGTTTACTCGTTACACCAAAAATTTCCGTTTACTCGTTTTTTATATCGAAACAAATTATATAATCTTCCTTTGTGTAGTAATTACATCCTCGTCTGTCAGTTTTCTACGCTATAAAAAGTGCAACGCCGGCGCGTTGCACTACAAGAATTGCTAAAGCAATTCTTGTTGATGTACCTCTACTATACGAGCATTTTCCTATTCCATAAAAAAAGATCGGAGAGATCTGAATGACTCCATTCTCTCCGATACTTCTTTGTATCTTAATCTTTTTTTAATTTATATTTATGCATAATCTTAACCTTGATTGCAATTTAGGCAGGCTTTCCACCCTACGCTTTTAAAAAATGCTTCGCATGCCATCAGCCCTGACACTCGCTTAGGATATCAGCTTAACAGCTCTTTTACCATATCAACCGTATATTCTACTTTCTTAGCCTGATTCGCTTCGATCTCATATAAAGCATGTGCCGCAAGATGCTCTGCCGCCTGCTCAAGATCACGGATACCGGTTGTATTATCATAACGTCTTACGATCGCATCTAAAGCTTCATCGGTAACAACACATTCTTCCGCCTTCATACTCATACGCTTTAACACTTTTGGAAGCGAGAATTTTGAGAAGATGATCTTCTTTTCTTCAAAGGTATAATCCGGAATATCAATCACGGCAAAGCGCGACATAAGCGGCGCACTGATGTTTTCTTTATCATTTGCGGTTGCGATCGGATATACACCAACCGTTGGAATACGACACTCAATATAGTTATCTGTAAATCCAAGATTATCTAACAGCGTAAGCAACACATCTGCCGGATTTCCGTTGCCTTTGCCGGATGATGCCTTATCTAACTCATTAATGATAAAAACAAGGTTTGAGGATTCTGCCATCGCAAAAGCTTCCATGATAATACCGGCTTTCGCATTTGCATAAATACGCGAGCTTCCGGTAAGCTGCTCCGCATCATTGATCGAACTCATATCTAATGTAGTCCATGGAAGACGAAGAATTCGTGCGACGGCATAAGCAATCTGTGATTTACCGGTTCCTGCCGGACCTACAAGCAGGATTCCGTATGCCGGAAGTGTATGTGTACGATTGATCTGGATGATCGTTTCAATGATACGCTGCTTGACCGGTTCCATACCGTACAATTCTTCATCTAAGATCCTGCGTGCTTCCTTTGGATCGATAGCCTCAAAATAATTGCTTTTCCATTGAATATTCATCATCATGGATAATGCTCTTTGTGCATGTCTTCTCTCTTCTGCAGTGACTTCTGTAGAACGAGCCACAGCAAGGTTTCTTCTTGCCCAGAGACGCACATTATCAGGGAGCGTTCTACCGGCACAATTCATAAAGTCTACGATACTTTGTAAGCTTGTAAGCTTCATGTTGTCGCCGTCTTCTTCGTCATCACTTTCTTCTATGTCTGCCGGGGCATCACTTGCTAAAAGACGTTCGATCATAAACTGTAAGAATCCATCCTCTGCCGAAAGCTTTGTACCGCCTCCAAAGCCAACTTCTCTTACTTTATATACCACATATCCCTCTTCCCTGTTTTCACCGGTAAGACGTACTTTTATATGACTTTCACCCAGCCACTTAAACAAGCCTACAAAACGGGCATCCATCTTTAATATGTTCGCACTAACCGTTCCATTCTGACCTGTATATTCAAAAGCTGTCTTTTTGATCGGATTTGTGATCAGACCGACCGGATGGTGGCAGCTTCCTTCTTCCAGGCGCTCTAATACCATCAGTGGGTTGTCTGCTGTCGGGTGTTGTTCGTTTGAATAAAAAACGGTGTAAGTACATTCTGCCGGCTTCTTTTCATCCGGTGTATGTGTAAAATCAAATACTGGCATTCTTGTTCTCCTTATTTTACATTTATTTCCTTTTGTTATTGCCTAGCTGCCAAAAAGCAACTGCACTCGCTGCTGCGACATTTAATGAGTCTACACCATGTGACATCGGAATGCAAACCGTATAGTCACAGGATGCAATAGTACGCATTGCTAATCCGTCTCCTTCTGTTCCAAGAATGACTGCTAACTTCTCTTCTGCAAGCAGCCTTTCATCATCAATATTTACCGAATTTTCACTCAATGCCATTGCCGCTGTCTGAAAACCGAGCCGGTGCAAAAGATCAATTCCATTTTCTTTCCAGTTGATTTTCTTTTTGTCAAAGAATGTCCATGGAATCTGAAAAACCGTTCCCATACTGACCCTGATCGCCCTGCGGTATAACGGATCGCTGCAATCCGGTGTCAGAAGTACCGCATCCATATTCAATGCTGCAGCTGACCGCATGATCGCACCGACATTCGTCGGATTAACTACATCTTCTAACACAGCAATCCTGCATGCGTTCTGACATATCTCTTCTACAGACAAAAGATCGTTCCGATACATCGCGCAAAGCATCCCCCGTGTCATGGAAAAGCCTGTCATCTGCTTTAAAACTTCTAACGGTGCCGTATAAACCGGAATATCGCCGCAAAGTTCCATCATCTTCTTACCGACCGGTTCACCTGCCTGCGTATCTTCCATCAAAAGTGATTCCGGCACATATCCGGCTGCTAATGCTCTTTCGATCACAATCGGACTTTCTGCAATGAACAGCCCTCTTTGATGCGCCGGTCTGTGCAAAAGCTGTGTCTCTTTACTTCTTGTATAAATATCCAATGCCGGCGAGGAAAACCGGTCTATCTGTATTATCTGCGCCATTGCGTACTCCATTCTTAAATCTTAAACTGTTTGATCTGGTCAGCCAGATGATCAGCTGAAATTGCCAGTTTATCAGATTCTTCCTCTACCTGCTGGCTGTTCTTTGAAATATTTTCTGCCTGGTTTAACATAGATTCCGATGTTGCTAAGATCTCATCCGAGCTTGCTGCCTGTTCTTCCGAAATAGCAGCAACATTAGAAGCAACTTCATCTACTTTGTTGATCTCATCTACTACATTGTTGATCAAATGACTTGTATCCTGAATATTCTTAAAGATCGTATCAAATGTATCAACTGCTGTCTGGATCAGCTGTGCACTTTCTGAAATATCGCCTGCACTGTTACCTGCCTGTCTGACTGCATCTTCAACCAGACGATTAATCTCTGCGATCAGATTAGTGATATTCGCTACAGATTCGGTACTGTTTTGAGCCAGCTTACCGATCTCCGACGCAACAACCGCAAAACCCTTACCGGCCTCACCTGCCCTGGCAGCCTCGATAGATGCATTTAAAGATAACAGGTTGGTCTCATCTGCAATCTCACCGATCAGATTGATGATCTGAACGATCTCACCGGATGCGGTACCTACTTTATTAACTGCTGTCTCCAGATTATGGATAGATACCTCGATATTTCCTAACGCCTCTCCGACACGTTCCATATCTTCACGGCCTTTTTCTGATACTTCAACCGTTTCTTTCATACGGTTTTCTACTGTATCACTGTCACTCTTCGTATCTGCTACGACTCCGGCAAGCTGTGTTGCATTCTGGGCAATTTCATTAACAGAGATAGATAACTGATCTACCGTGCTGTTCATCTCACCCATAGACTGTGACTGAATGCCTGCGGCTTCATTCATCTCGCCCGAAACGTTCTTACTGGCATCTGCCTGTTCTTTTAATTTTCCTGATACTTCTTCAATCTTTTTGATCATCTGTTTCATGGATTCAATGAACTGTTCGACGCTTCGTCCCATAACTGCGATTTCATCTTTTCCTTTTACTTTCATCGAAACAGTAAAATCACCGCCTGCCATCGCTGTAATCACTTTGGTCATTTTCTTAACCGGACTGATAACAACATGTGTCATTCTTTCAATCAATACGCAAAGGATCAAAATACAGATCAGACTGATGATCAGCATAATATTTCTCAAATTAGAAAGTTCTGAAAGTACAACACTCTTTGGTATGTAAGATACTAAGATCCAGTCTGTACCATTGACTTCATCAAAGACTGTCATATTACCATCCAGTGTAGTAAAGTCATAATTTTTCTGAGAGATCTTCTTTGCAATCTTCCGATACAATGCACTCTGTCCACTTTCGCCAAGTGTCTTAGAAATCAATGCACTATCGCGGTTTGCAAGGATCATTCCACTGTTTTTATCTACCAGAAGAGCCTCTGCTCCATCCATCTCAATAAAGGAATTAACGATAACGGCGATACGATCCAATGACATATCTGCTGAAATAACACGCACATCGTCAGAACCATCGTTCAAAATACCGGAAGCACTAATGACATTTTCACCATCGGCATTCTTATATGCTGTACCGACTGCCATGTTGACCCTGGTAAGTCCTTCCTTATACCACGTACTATCTGTCGCGTTGTTTTCTTCTTTCGTTGATTTGGAAGCTTTTAAAATCTTCCCATCGGAATCTGCAAGATAAAGACCATCCGGATAGTTTTCGCTATAGTTATAATATCCGTCCAGAATTTTCTGAATCTGGTCATCATCTGCATGCATATCTTCTATTGTCTTTTTTGCCATTTGGAATGATGCAAGATTCTCATTGATCCATGCTTCAATCTTAGATTCCTGGCTTCCTACTGATGTTTTTAACAAATTTGCTGCATTATCTTCAATAATACCTGCTGAGATTTGGTACGCAACTACTACTAACACAACAACAATTGCAATAACTACCGGAATGATCGTACCCAGCAATTTTGCTTTGATCGATATTGTTTTATCTTTTTTCATAGTTTCCCTCTTTTCTTATAATCTTTTACACTCAGGCTGTCTGCTTTTTGGTTTCTTTACTTATGATCATTTTCATTCGGACTGTCTGCTTTTCGGTTTCTTTACTTATGATCATTTTCATTCAGGCTGTCTGCTTTTCGGTTTCTTTACTTATGATCATTTTCATTCGGACTGTCTGTCTTTACGTCTCCCTTTACTCATAATCTTTTACATTTGAACTGTCGACTTTTTCAAATGGAACCCAGACATATTTCTGATCTTTTGTCACACCTGAAAGTTTTGACATATCATTGCCTTTTGCCAGTGCGACCGCAGTCTGAATAACCATATCACCCTGTCCTGAAGCAGACTGATATACCGTAAATGCCATATCTCCGCTTTCAATCGCTGTGCAACCATCTGCCGTAGCATCGATCCCAAGAACCGTGATACCCTCGATTCCTTTTTCTTTGCATGCATCAATGACACCAAGTGCCATATCATCATTATTTCCGACTGCAACATCACATTTCTGACCGGTCTTGCTAAAGATTTCAAACAGATCTTTGGCTTTGGTCCGATCCCATTCTGCACGATCTTCAAAGACATAATTGATCTTCTTGTCAGAAGCATTCAATGTATCTTTGAGTGCACCGGTACGACTCTGTGCGGCCGACTGGCTTGCCGGTCCTTTCATAATCGCTACATTGATCTCCTGTGCCGATGCAAATTTATCTAATATGTACTCTGCCTGATATTTACCGGCTACTTTTTCATCCGATCCGACATAAACATATTTTCCGGATTCTAAGCGTGATTCATCCGGACAGTTATTAAAGAAAATGATCGGAATATCTCCTGCAAGACTTTCAATCTCCAGTACAGCATCTGCATCTACTAATGCACATAAAATCACATCATATTTTTCTTTGACTGCATCTTTTACCTGCTTGACCTGATTTTCAAGCGAACTTTCTGCCTGCTTGACATCAAGTTGTACACCGTTTTCTTTGGCTGCTTTTTTTGCTGCTTCCACCAATGTGTTACGGAATGTATCCGCCTGTGATAATGTCAGCATCACTTTAATTCCGCTTCCGTTTGATCTGTCGTTTCCCTTGCTTTGTCCACAACTGCTTAACACTCCGGTTATCAGCACAAAGCATAAAAATAAGCTTATTAATCTTTTCATGATACTATCTGCCTCCCCTTGTAAACAAATGTGACTTTCTGTCGTTTTTTTCCTGATTTGAGATATTAATATTATATACTTTTCATGTTCTGCTTTCAACAGCCGTAAAAGGCTGTATCTCGATCAAAAATGTATTTTCAGTAATAAAAAACAGTCATTTAGTTTATCCTCTCAATAAACCAAATGACTGTTTTTCTGACAATTGATATATCTTTTGTTTTGCCTTTATTCAATACGAAACGTACTGACGCTGTTATTGATATCATGTGCAACTTCTTTGACACCATTTGATGCTTGCACCATATCCGTAACGGATTTTTTAACACTATGTGCTGATTCTAATGTAACTGCTGCATTTTCTTTACTTTCTTTTGTTGCTTGAGTCAGAAAAGCGATCAATTCTACAATAGAACCTTTTGCTTCTTCCAGATTACCGATTGCCTGTTCAATCCTTAAAATGCCATCCATAGAATGATCAATCCCGCGTTCCACTTCTCCAAAGATTTCGCGCGTCTTAACGATATCATTGCTCTGTTTGTCAATAACCTCGCGTACATATGCCATTGTTTCAACGGATTTTGCAGAACTGCTGCCTAGGTTATTGACGATCGTGTTGATCTGTTCCGATGACTCACCGGACTGTTCGGCAAGTTTCTGGATTTGGGATGCAACAACGGCAAAGCCCTTTCCACTCTCTCCTGCTCTTGCCGCTTCTATGCTTGCATTCAGCGACAACAAGTTCGTCTCTTCTGCTATATTCATGATAACATCGACTGCTTTTCCAATCTGTTCGGCAGCTTCATTTGTCAGATCAGTATCCTGCTGAATTTGTTCTACTGCTTTCAAAACTTCTGCATTAACCGCATCAAGGTTATCGAGTGTAGAAGATACTTCCGAACCTGCCTGAAGCATTTCTTTTGCAGAGATATTTAATGTCTTTGTCTCTGTGTTAGCTTTTTCAATCATATTATTGATCGTACTGATTCCGTCGGAGGCATCATCTGCTGATTTGGTCTGTTTATTCATTCCATCGGAGATCTGTTCAATCGCATTTTCCATCCGGTCTATCTCGTGCATATTGATCTCTAACATTTCATTGATATCGTTAGAAGACTGTCCTAACTGCTTCGTCTTTTGTGCAAGCACAGAAATAATATCTGTCAGACCGGTCTTTAACTGCTGCGTACTCTGGATCAGTTCTCCGATCTCATCCGAATCGTTCAGGTATTTCTTCTCTACATTTGTAGTAAGATCTCCTCCGGCAATATCTGTTAAAGTCTGAATACCGGATTTAATTCGTTTGATCATTCTTCCGGCAACATAAATCACGATCACAGTTGTTGCTACCAAAGCAAGAAGCAGGATAATTCCAAACGATACGATCATACGATTGATCTTTTGACTGACTTTTGCTGTCGGTGTTCCGACAAAGACCATACCAACTACGTCTTTTGATTCATTCTGATTGACCGGAATGTAATAACCATAGTACATTTTTCCATCAACCGATACACCATTTGTAAAAAAGATTTCTTATTCTGCAATACCTTCTTTTGTACCGTTTTTCCGGCTTCTGATCCCAGAATTCTGTCACCGTTTTTATCCTTCAATGATGTGACGATCCTTTTTGATCCATAGAAAAAGGTTACTGCCATTCCTGTGTTGTTACTGATCTTATCAAGCAATGCTTCTGACTTCGAAACATTATAACCACCTTTCCAGATATCCCCATTTTCATTTTGAAAATAGTCTCCGGTATTTTGATCGTAAGCTGCAAGTACCGCTTCTGCGGTGCTGCGTAATGAGTTCTCTGTCTCGTCTACGATCGTTGATGACAGCCATTCTAATGTAACAGCAGCGATCACTGCACCGATCACCAACATAGGCAGTATAGACAAAGTCATTAATTTTACACGTAACTTTATATTTTTCATATGTCCTTCCCTCCCATAAAACACCTGACATTCTCAAGGTGTATGCAGATCTTTTCCTTTAGCTTAAATTTTTCATATGTCATTTCATGCCCAACATCATCATTCTCCATACATTCTTTACTATTTAAGCACTTTTACATTATGATAATACCAGTTTATCTTTCCGGTGATCGTCGCGTCGTCTAAGACACTGCCATCCTTTCCGATCACTTTGCCTGTATTTGTCTTCATTTTATTTTCAAAGATCTTTATAGAACCATCTAAAATAGCCTGCTTTGCTTCATCGATCTTGTCTTGTGCTGCATCATCATTAAAGGATGCCAGCCCGGATAATCCGATCAGCCCCTCTGACATACCGCCATAATAATTGCTTCCATCATATGTACCATCCATAATACTTTGTACATAAGATGTATAATATGCACTCCATGTCCATAATACAGAGGTAAGGGTTGCTTTTGGTGTCTCCTTACTCATATCCGAGTTATAACCAATTCCCCATACTCCTTTTTTCTGTGCTTCCTCCTGAGGTGCTGTCGTATCACAATGCTGTGCAAGCACATCACAACCCTGACTCAGAAGTGCTTTTGCCGCGGCCTTTTCTTCTGCCGGATCATACCAGCTATGTGTTACTTTTACATAAATCGTTGCATTTGTATTTACAGATTCCACACCCATTGCGAATGCATCAATTCCCCCTGTTACTTCTGCATTTGTATTATCCTGTGCGGCTACATAACCGATCTTATTGCTCTGCGTCTTGAGACCCGCGGCAATGCCGGACAGATATCTCGCCTGATAGATCCTGCCAAAATAATTGGTAAAGTTTTTGCCATTGCTCATATAACCTGAACCATGCGCAAAATAGATATCAGGGTATTTTTCTGCAAATTCCGATAACTCCTGCATCTCACCAAAGCTTGTTCCAAATATAATGTTGCATCCTGCATCAATGCATTCCTGAATTGCTTTGTTCTTTTCTTTCGTATTATCATCGGAAACATTTTCTTTACGAACAATCTGTTTTGATGTTAGTCCGAGATTGTTCGCCATTGTTTTGATCCCCTGCTCATGTGCGTATGTATATCCGGAAGTATCCGAAGCACTTCCTATGTACAAAACGCCAACTTTAATGTCTTTTGCCGCGATCACCTTTGTCCCCGCTTCGGTCTCTGTCTTATTAGTCTTTGTTGTCTCGGAACTGTTTTTACCATTTACATTGTTTGTAACAAGATCCACAACCTTCGTTGAAGAACCACATCCAGTCAATGCAAATAGCATTACAAACACCATGCATAGTGCTGTCCACTTTTTCCTCATTTGTCATCCTTCCCTTCTATCCGTTTCTCTGTACGAATTATTTTACGTGCTTAATATTTTTTAGAATATTTTAACAAATACATAGTTTTATTTCAATATTTTTGATAAAAAGAGTTGAAAGTGTATAAAAAAGTGCAAAGCCAGCGCTTTGCACTCCAAGAATTGCTAAAGCAATTCTTGTTGGTGTACCACTACTGTACGAGCATTTTCCTATATAGTAAAAAAGTGCAAAGCCGGCGCTTTGCACTCTAAGAATTGCTATCGCTATTCCCGATATTATTTTATTTTCTGATCTTATCCCTGATACACGATCGCATCTTTTACCTGCTTTGCAGTCTCGTCATCTTTCAACGCCGCAATGATCGCACCGGCAAACTCAATACAGGTTCCCATGCCGCGGCTGGTGATCACATTGCCATCGACAACATAAGGCTGTTGTAAATATTCTGCACAGTCTAACTTTCCTTCAAATGACGGATAGCTGGTTGCTTTCTTATCCTTTAAGATACCGAGTTCACTAAGTACAGTTGGTGCTGCACAAACAGCAGCCACAAGCTTACCCTCTTTTGCAAATGTTTTTAATGCTTCGCAAAGCGGTGTATATGCTTTGAGATTTGGTGTTCCCGGAATGCCGCCCGGAAGGATCAATGCCTGTGCCTGATCCAGATCGGCATCTCCAAACAGTACATCTGCTTTGATCGTAATATTGTGCGAGCCGGTTACTTCCAGATCTTTTGTAATAGAAACCATATCAATGTCAATCCCGGCACGACGAAGCATGTCTACTACGGTCAACATTTCTACTTCTTCATATCCAGTGGCTAAAAAAATAAGAGCTTTTGCCATAATCTTCCTCTTTTCCGGTATCCAAAACAGAGCAAGTGATCTGTTTTGATACCTGTTTTATTCTTGACTTTCTGCTGATACCATGGATCACTCCATAGTTATCTTCTTTTAACACTTGCATCATATTGATTTTATTTTTGCACATTTTAAAAGAAAAAACAACCACAAAGACAGCACCGGTACAGTGTAAACGTACTGCCTTTGTAAGAATTGCTAAAGCTGATTCCTGTCGACATTCCACTCCTCTAAAAGCATAATTCCATTCCTATAAAAGCATGATTTCACTCCTATAAAAGCATGATTCCATTCCTCAAAAAAAGAAAAGACAGCGCCCATGCACTGCCCTTTCAAGAAGATCATATAAAATTCTATTTATGCGTTCTGTGCCAATGCCTTTCCTAATTCCACGCATTCGCTCAAACCATCCTCATCCGGTGTCTCGTGGCAGATCAAACCTTCACCATTGACTACAGTTGCTCCGGCACTTGTCATACGATCCGTCCAGTCACGCATCCATTCGCCATCGCCCCATCCATAAGAACCGAATAATGCGATCGTTTTACCTGCCGCAAAGCTCTCGACTTCTGCTACAAACGGTTCCATTTCTGACTCTTCCAACACTTCCGCTCCCATTGCTGGGCAGCCAAGTGCAAATGCTTTCTCTTCCTTCAATGCATCCAGAGAAGCACTGCTTACCTCTATTACTTCTGCCTCTTTTCCGGCTTCTGTGATTCCCTGACCAACAGCATCTGCCATTGCTGCTGTATTTCCTGACTGTGACCAAAAAACAACACTGATCTTCATAGATAGTTCCTCCTTTAAAATATAATCACCATAGTTAGTTATATCTAACTATGGTGAAGTATACCTAATCATATGTTTCCTGTCAATGTGTTATTCTATCTTTTCACTTAGCTGATAAAATTTGTCATTATTTTCTCTTATTATGTACCATTTCCTGTAATTGTATGAGGCTTCCACTCTTTTTTAAGACAGAAAATATTACAAATGATAAAATACTGCCGGCAAACGTAGAGATAAAGAACGGGATCACATAAACAAAAGCTCCTCCTACCGGAATCTGCATAAGCAACTTTGCAACAGGAACAGCCGCAAGTCCACCTAAAAAGCCTGTGCCAAGCGCTTCGGCAATGCAGGTAAGACTAATCTTTTGGCTAAAATAATAAACAATGCCACAGCAAAACGCACCGATCATGCTTCCCGGAAAAGCAAGAAAACTTCCGAGTCCAAAGAGGTTACGAAGCAGGCTTGCCACAAAAGCGATCGCAACGCCCCACCATGGACCAAGCAATACTGCAGAAAATATATTGACCATATGCTGTACCGGAGCGCATTTGCTGCCTGCTACCGGAATACTGATCAGACTTCCTATCACAGCGACTGCCGTAAATACACCGGCAAGTGCCAACTTTGTTGTTTTTTTATTCATATCGGGATATCCTCCATTTCTGATATGATATACTCCCGGAATTTTCCAAGCGAAATTTTTCGAGATGGATTTTAGAGTTATTATATCGAAAATCCAACCGAAAGGATTCGTTTTGAAAAAGTACCAAGAGTACCTATATGGTATCAAGACTTTTCTAAAAAGATATCTCACATATACAATAAAGTCAAATCCCTCCGTTTATATGATACGTTTTTTCTCTCCGATCACATGCAATTTTTCAGGATCATTCACGATTTTTCAAAATCTCTGCCGGTGTAATCTTCCTGATCTTACCCACCAGCACATGATTGATCACAAAATACAACAGGATGATGGCTGCATAAACGCCTGCATATAATTTCCATCCAAATGTCAGATTGATTCCGGTTGCAACATTGACAACAAGAAACGGATAAATCTGATCCATTGCCACTTTCGCTAATGTTATGCAAAAGATCCCGCCTATTGCTACAATATAAAAGTTTCCATTCAGATAGAGTTTTCGAATTTCTTTTGTCCGGTAACCAAAGATCTGCATTAATGCGATTGGAAAAGAAGAACGGTCGATCATTACCTTTAACATCAGATACATGACAACTACAAAAATGATCGCAGATACACCGCAAAGCATTCCGATCATCGGTCCCATCATATCCGAGAAAACAGCAGATGCCTTTTCAACCTGCTTTTTCGTCGTTATGCTGTCGAGTCGTCCGCCCGATATGGATAACTTTTTATCCGAGCAGACAATATTGTAATAATCATCTTCTTCACCAAAAAGATCACGCATACTGTCAATATCCATAAAGACATACATTCCGGTAGAATATTGCATAATATCCTGCACATTAAAAGCATAGTCCATATCTTCCTCTTCGTCAGAAAGCACCAGGGAATCCCCGACATGCAGGTTATTTTTCTGCGCAAAGGCAGATGAGATCACAACATTTTTCTTACTTTTTGTCACATTGGCCGGAAAATACGGATCATTTTTTCCTACTCCCAGCATTGTAATGTCCCATTTGTAACCAAGAATGACTTTTGTAAATCCTTTTGCAAAATACTCCGTTCCATCTTCCGGCACTTTGCTTGTCGGATATTTATAAGAATACATATATTCATATTTTGTATCCTGTTTCGATTCATCTCTGATGGCATTACACATAACAAGACAGTCCATTGAAAGCATGACGATCAAAAGTGAGATGAACATACCAAACAGTACTGTAAATCCGGTTCGCATCTCTTTTAACATCTGTCTGATCTGAAAACGTGTCACAAAACGCATTCCTTTTAAAGAAACTGCATGGATCTTTATTTGCTTTTCTTCTTTTCGCATCAGGGATAATACCGTTTGCGATAAATGTTTACGTATCACAAGATAATTCACAATAATGGTAGTGATCACCGGCATGAAAAGCACATATATGACAAGATATAACGGACAGCATACCGGAAGAATGCATATTGAAAAATAAGCATAACAATCCTGCATCTGCGTCCATGCACCAAGCGGGCACATACCAACCGCAAAGCCTGCCACGGATGCTGCAAATGTCAGGATGGCAGGAAGCATCAGATAATGACGGATCAGATCATTTTTGGTGACACCAAGTGCATACAACGCTCCGATCACACTGCTTTCTCTTTCAATTCCGTGGATCACAAATACCGATATGACGTAGGCAAACAGTATCAAAATGATCACACCCGATACAAGTCCTGCGTACTTATTCAGGATCTGGTCATCTCCTGCCGCACCGATACGCGAATTGTCGCTTTGTGTCACAAATTGCTTCAGATTATTTAACGAAAAATCAAAATAGCGGTCAACGATCGATGTTAAATTATCCTGTAACTTTGCTGTTCCTTTCGCGAGTTTTTCTGAACCGTCTGCCGCTTTGTTTACGGCTTTCGTGTAAGAATCGATCGCATCTTTATATTGTTTGATCCCTTTTAACTGATCGATCACTGCTCCGATCTTCAGATTAACGATTCCATTGTCACTTTTGGCTTTTAACGCTTTCAGCTTCTTCTCAAAATTCTGTTCGGTCAAAGTATCTTCTAATCCATAAGAAGCAAATCCTTCCTGCGCTTCCCGCAAAGAAGAGGATAGCAGAAGCTTTGTCACGGACAAAAGCCGCTTACGGTATTTTGATAGCTTTTCCATGCCGTCACCAAGATCGGCAGCACCGTCAGCCAATTTATTGACACCATCTAACAGTTTATCCTTCTTTGCTCCGGTATCGCTCCAGTATTTCTGAAAATACGGATCGGATATGCTGTCAGCAGAAACTTCATATGTTTTTAACTTTTCTTTCAACGCTTTATTTGTCATCTTTCCATTTAACCGGTAAGCGTATACATATTCTTCTGAGCGAATGCTTTTCTTCGTTTTTAACAGCTTTTGATACTCTTCTTTGGTTACAAAAGCAACGCCAAACTGCTTACTGTCAACAGAAGAATCCGCAAAAGATTCCTTCGGTGCTTCGTAATCGGGTGCAATACCGATTCCGGTCACCTTAAAACGTTTTCCTGCGAGCGTAAAGGTATCTCCTATCTTGATCTTATTCGATTCACAAAATCTTTTTTCTAATACCATTTCTCCTGCATGAGAAGCCTTTTTTCCTTGTTCGGTATCAACAAGATTCATCTTCTCTCTGTTTTGAAATACGCGGACATGCTTTCCATTCTTATAAGAAAAATCAAGATAAAATATTTTCTCTAATGTGATGCCTTTGTCTTCCAGCTCCTTTTCCTGCTCTTTTTTCAATGGAACAAACACATGAAATTCGCCACTTTCTACTTTTTGCTGCTTCGCAAAACGGTCTGTTCCGACAAGAATGCTTTCTGCTGCCGCAACCAGACTGACAACCAGATACATTCCAAGTACGATCAATAAAAACAACGCAATATAACGAAACAGGTTTTCCCGGAACTCTCTTAAAACTCTTTTCCTTAAAACTTTCTGCATGATCTCCCTCCTTCACCTTACAGATCTTCTAACCGAGCTGCCGATATTCTGTTTTCATTCCGGTATTCTTTACTGATCCTGCCATCCTTGATCCGAATAACTTTATGTACCATATCTTTGATCGAATTGTTATGCGTAACCATTAGCATCGTCGTTCCATACTGCCTGTTGATCTTTTCTAACAGGATCAGGATCTCTTTTGATGTCACGGAATCCAATGCACCGGTCGGTTCATCCAGTAAAAGGAGTTTGGGATTCTTGATCAATGCTCTTGCGATTGCACAGCGTTGCTGCTGCCCACCGGAAAGCTGTGACGGGAATTTATCCTGATGCTCCCAAAGACCTAATGTGTGTAAAAGTTCATCCATCTCTAGCGGTTCATTCGTCAGATATTGGCACACCTCTATGTTTTCGCGTACCGTAAGGTTCGGAACAAGATTGTAAAACTGAAAAATAAAACCAAGCGTTTCTCTCCGGTATTCCGATAATTCCTGTGGTTTTAATCCGACAATTTCTTTGCCATCAATACAGATCGATCCGCTGTCAACAACATCTAATGCACCGATGCAATTAAGTAATGTCGATTTTCCGGAACCACTCGTTCCCTGAATCACGCACATCTCCCCTTTTTCTACTCCGGTACTGATCCCTTTCAGGACCTGAATATAACTTCCGTCTGCACCATAACTTTTTTTGATATCTTTTACTTCCAGATACATATTTCTTCCCCTTCCTGATCCTTACAGCCGCTATCCGTTTGCATTCATGCAAACCGATCCGCTTTTGATCCTTGCATCATCTTATTGATAAATATTCTCATTAACATAACACTGTTATGTTAATGAGTTTTTAATAGCTATATATCTTTCGATGATCTCTTCCGATATATAGCTGATGATTAACATTTTTGCTTTAAACTTTTTACTTTTAATTTTTACTTTACGAGCCGCTAATGCTCTGTAAAAAGTGCATCCCATCCTCCTCTCAGATACGTTACGATCGGACGGATATACTGTTGCGCTTCTTCCTCAGAGGACACATGCGTCAGCAGATGAATAAACACATCAACCTGCATATGTGCGATCCAGTGGATCAGATATTCGCTGACCGGTTCATAACTTTTATGCTTTTGTAAAAGTTTCGTATAATGTGCATAATGCTTTTGCGTAAATTCTACAAATTCATCAACGGTATGTTCAAATCGCGAACCCAGTGATTTATTCACAAGAAGCTGAAACGCATCGTAATACCGATACAGATAATGGATGATCTGCCTCGAAGCCTCTGCATCATCCATATGATCTTCTTTTTGCTGTTCCGCTGTTGTGATCTGCTGCATCTCGTCTTCATAATGCTGTAACATGATCTTTTTTAGAATTTGCAACGGCTCTTCTACCAACTCTGCAAAAAGAGCTTCTTTTCCTTCAAAGAAAAAATACAACGCTCCTGTTGTCACACCGGCATTTTTGCAAATGTTTCGAAGCGATGCCTGTAAATATCCTTTCTCAAGGAACTCTTTTTTTGCACTTTCCAGAAGCCTTCTTTTTGTTTCTTTCTCATCTTTTACTGCTTTCGCCATATCAAGTGCCATCCTTAAATTGTTTTTTAACATCAAATAACACCGTTATGTTAGCATAACAGTGTTACGTTGTCAAGAAATTTATTTTTTTATTTCAAATAGAATTCTGCTGTCTTTTCAAATAATACGGAAAGCTGCTGTCCTGCCAGCTCTTCGTCCGGTTCGACATCTTCTTTTTGCAATGCATCACAGATACTTTTTGCAATCTCAGGGTAGGTCTGGTAAGCAAGTGGTACTTTTGCATCGATCGTATCATTGATCACTCCCATTGCTTCTAAGATCACTTGTTGTAATTCTTTCGTATCTGTTAATCCATTGACTTGCAAGAACAATCGTGCTAGCACAGCATTTTTTGCAAACTATCATGACAGCGTAAAAAGATTGTAATAAAAAATTTACATAACAAGAGGGGAATTTTACATACAAGAAAAAAGAAAGCCGCCACTTTACATTGCTGTAAAATGACGGCTTATGCACGTTTTTATAATGAATCGTTATTCTTTTACTGCCAATACTGCCGGTGGCTTTGCTAAAATTCCTTTGACCGGAATATAACTGATCAGCAGGTTTAATACATATAACGCTGCGATCAGCGCAACCGAAGTCCACCACGGGAAGATCAGTCCGAGTTCCAAAGACGGAATCGAACCAAAGAACTGTATCACACCACTTACGATCAATACAGTCGGAAGCACCGTATAGGATGTGATCAAAAGCATTTCTAAAAGATAGGCTTTGATAATACTTCCCTGTGCGATTCCGATCAGACGATATACCGTCAATTCTTCTGTACGTGAAGTGACATTGGACTTGATCGTAAAGTAAATGATAAAGAGAGATACCAGAATAGCCGCAACCATGATAAGACGGCTTCCCGATGCACGTTCTTTTTGTTTCTTCTGATAATGTGCAATCTGCTTCTGACTTGGAGAATACGCACTTAATGTAAAGATATCGCTATATTCCTGTGCTGCTTTCTTTAATGCTGCGATCGTCTTTTTCGTATCTTGCGTATAAACGTTATATCCTTTTGATGTAAGAATAAATTGATTACGAAGCTCCTGACAGTCCTTATCATTTAAAATATATTTTACATGAAAGGTATTCGGAAATGCACCGACGATCGTATATTCATTTCCATTTTCCATAGTAACTTTGTTGACTTTTCTGCGCTTGTATCCTTTCATCTCTTCCTTAGACACCATGATCTCATGATCTCCTAATGTCTGCTTGTCATATTGTCCCGGATATTCTTTCTGAAGCTGCTCAAGCGTTGCAATCTTATCACCGTTGATCGAAATACCCATTGCCGTATATTGATCCATATAAATGCTTGGCTCTCCTTTATCGGAAATACCAACGATTTGGAACGTATCTCCGGTGATATCGGATGTCAGATGTTCATTTAAGAACGATTTTACATCCCGATAAATCGCCTGATAAGAATTACCTTCAGCGAAAAATGTATCAAAGAGCCAGCGGTCTACCACGATCTCATTTCTCTTTTCCGGCATTCTTCCATAGATCAGATCTTTCTTGCTGACTTCGTTTAAAGAAACATACGAAAACTTCTTAAAAACAACACCGGAAGATGCTAACTGCCGGAAGCTGTCGCATTGCAAACTTAAAGCCCCGCCATTGGAACGATAGATATCAGAATTTGCACCGGTGAATGCATTTTTCTGACAAAATGCTTCAAATGCTTTGTCATATTCATCATCGTCAACACTTGCCTGTGGCGAGATACCCACTGTAACATAATGCGAGTCCTCCGATACAACATCTCTCTCATTGTAATATACACCGTTTGTAAAGTTTGCGATCGTGATCGTCAGCATGACTGCAGCAACCACAAGTATTCCGACAATAAATGCCTGCTTTTTGCCCATCAGACGAATGTTTTCCAAGGCAAGCTTCCAGATTTCTTTTTTACTAAGCTTTGCCTTCTTATGATCCTTCAGACGAGGAAGAGAAAACTCAAACTCTTCTACATCTTCCATATCAATGTCGGGCTTTGTATCATCGATCATTTCACAACCGGCTTCTGCTCCTTCAAAAAGCACATCATAGTTTTCAAGATTCTGAATGTAAAGCTTTCCATTCTTCCATGCAAGATTCAAACGGATCTTATCCTGTGTCTGTTCCTCTTCGTAAACATGGATCTCATATTTGTCATTCTCGACAACATCCGTACATTCCATATCCTGTAGATAGATATTTCCGTCATCCATTCTCTGATAAGCCGTCTGGTTTTTATTTTCATAATCCTTTACAATACAACCATCTGCGATCTCAATGATCCTGTCTGCAAAAAATCTGGCGATCCTCTTTTCATGCGATACCAGTATAACCAGACAATCTTTTGCAATACTTCGCAAAATGCTCATAGTACGCAGTGTATTTTCTTCATCAAGGTTTCCGGTCGGTTCGTCCGCCAAAATGATCTTGGGCGATTTTACTAATGCTCTTGCGATCGAAACTCTCTGCTGCTGACCACCGGATAACTGTGATACCAGTTTTTTCTTATACTTTGCGATGTCTAACTTCTGTAAGACATACTCAACCCTCTGATCCTTTTCCTCTTCGGAAATGTCAAATGTATTTAATGCGAGTTTGACATTGTATGCAACGGTATAATCCTGCAACAGATAGTAGTTTTGAAAAATATATCCGTATTTGTCATTGCGGACCTTTTCTACTGCCTTAGGATCATATTTATTTAATGTGATCCCCTCAATCTCCATTGATCCGCCCTGAAAGGTATCAAGACCACCGATCGCATTTAACAGCGTTGTCTTACCGGAACCGCTTTCTCCTAAAATACATACCAGTCCCTTATCTTCGAAAGTTACGCTGACACCTTTTAAAGCATGAAGTTCATTTTTCTTTCCTTTATTAAAATATTTCTCTAACTGATTTACTTTGATCATGATGCCATCCTCCCCTTCAGAAACTTATTAAAGGAACGTACTGTTGCATATTCCAAAAGCAGATTATAGACAAAGAAGCAAAGATAAGCGGCAACACCATAATAGATCATCATTTCCCTAATCACCGGAATGCCCGCCGCATATAACCCAAGCATAACTACTACGGCTGCCAGGATAGCTTCGATACAATAACGTGTCATTTCAAAAAGGCTGATCTTATTAATCATATGGATCTGCATACCCATGGATTTCATCACAAAAAAATCTTTGATCTTGATCTTCATTAAAGAACGCAGGATCAGGATTTCTACGATGATCAGAACAAGAAGGATTCCGACGGAGATTCCGATAAATACCAGACGATCCATCACTTTATTTTCATTATAATTTACGGAACTGATACGATAGGTGCTGACTGCTGTATAACCTGCCTTTTCGATATCACGGATCACCTGATCTGTCTTTGTATAATTTTTGATATATACAGAGCACTGCGTACTTTTTCTTGTGAAAATCTTGTTGAAAAATTCCTCACTGACTTCCAAGATCGCACCACTCTGGTCATTTAGCTTATCGGTTACGTGCAGATTTTGTCTGACATCATCCAATTTTAAGGTTTCTTTCGAAAGGCCTTTCCGGTTTGTATTAAATTGAACCGTAAGTGCATCATCCCCCGGAATAATGTCTTCTACAGGGCTCGAATAGGTATCATATCCGACAGGCTGTAATAAATGGTTTCTTGAAACTCTGGCTTCGATTCCTTTGAGCTTGTCATTGATCACAAGATAGAATTGGTTGCTTCCAAGGTAATCCTGTGTTTTCAGATCAAACGCATAAAAAAGTGTACACTGGTCACCATCCGCAGCAGCCGAAAGCATATGACACAGATCATTGTCAAAATAAATCTGGGATGTCTTTTCTTTTAATACACCTACGACTTTGAACTTATTATGATAATAAGTTTCTGAACCCATGATATTAGATGAAGTGAAATAAATTTCAATGCTGCTGTTTAGCTTCTTTTTCCCATCTTCATACAAAACGATCTCATTGCGGTTCTTTGGCAGACGGCCTTTCTTTAAATCTGCTTTTGATATACAGGAAGCCGAATGCATAAACTTATTTCGATGAAGGAATTTTACATTTTTATCATCATGATACTGACTGCGTACTCCTGTAGACATTTCCTCATGTCCATCACTCAATGCATAGGATGTATTTTGTGATCCGGTTGTACCATATGTATAAGTATAGTCTTTTCCTTTATCCACATAATAGTTAATATCATTTGCATAATCATACTGATCTGCTGTCACTACGTTTCTGATCTTCTTTAACTTTGCAACATCCTTTGTAGTCATGGCACTTCCGTCTTTTTTACGAACAGAAAGTCTGCTGTCGTTTTTCTGATAAAAGATATCTCTGTCATAATTTTTTGTCTTCGTATCATCTGCATTCGCAAAAAGCTCACCGATAAAAACAAAAGAAATTACTGCCGTCAGTAACAAAAAAGTTCGAAACAGCCACGCTCTTGACTGCTGCGTCTTCGTATTCATACGTGCAAAGATCCTCGCAATACGGTATTGTTTCTTTTTCCATTCTTTCGTCTTCGTTTCTGCTGTGATATCTTCTCTTTTTGCAACAGCCTTCACTTCCTGCTCTTTTTTGCTGTCTATAGCAGTTTCCCTCTTCTCATTGACCGGTACATCGACGACAACTTCTCCATCATGCAGACGGATCTTTCTGGTGACATAGGGTTCTGCCTGATCATAATTATGCGTAACCATCAAAACAAGCTTATCTTTTGACAGTTCCTTTAAGAGCTGTATGATCTGGTCTCCGGTCTCGCGGTCCAGATTGCCGGTCGGCTCATCTGCCACAATAATAGATGTATTTTTAGCAAGCGCTCTCGCAATTGACAGTCTCTGCTTTTGTCCACTCGATAATTCCGATGCACGCTGCTTTTCCATTCCTTTTAATCCTACTTTTTCAAGATATGTTACTGCCTGTCTTTCCGCTTCCTCTTCCTGATATCCCATGATCAAAAGAGCACTTTTTATATTCTCTAATGTAGTATAATGTCCGATCAGGCTATAATTTTGAAAAACAAATCCGATCTCATTTCTTCGGAAGTTCTCCCAATCCGCTGCATCATATTGAAAGGTCGGTTCCCCGCAAAAAAACATTTCCCCATCATCAAATGCATCCATTCCGCTGATCACATTAAGCAACGTTGATTTGCCGCTGCCGCTCTCTCCTGTGATCGCCACGAATTCACCAATCTTAAATTCCAGATTTATCTTACGCAATGCCTGCGTTACGGACGTATCCGTATAATAATATTTACTGATATTCTGCAATACGATCATATCTTCATACCTCCTGCCTTTTCAAACATACACAAAGTGCTTCATAACGATCTTCTTGGGACTATAGCGTGATCTTCTAAACGTATATTTCACATTTCTATTTCTTTTCGACTTTGGGGTGACACGCCATCCGGTTAGGATATCTGATTTTT
>OHAN01000869.1_pt1 | contig 27948 bp, 22 predicted proteins | sample 1577121 | NCBI WGS metagenome assembly OHAN01 (sample SAMEA3541554, study PRJEB24748) | human gut metagenome | biome: human gut; feature: human-associated habitat; material: faeces | place: China | collected 2012 | reverse complement strand
TACCGTGATTTGAAACGTCAGACGGATGAACTTGAAGCCAATGTGCAACAGTTACAGACAGAGCAGCAACAGGCAGAGCAACAGCTTGACGAGGTAAGGCAGGAAGTCAAGTCGGAGAAACTGGAAGCTGCCAAGACGGAAGCGAAAGCCGCATTCGTGGCAAAAGTCGGTTCTCTTTTGGGCGGTGGTAAATTGAAAGAACTGGAAGCCGACAACCGTACCCTGCAAGGCGAGGTCGCCGCCCGTGATGAGAGCATCAAGTTGTTGCAACAGCAGATGCAGCGGCAGCAGGAGGAACACAACCGCCAACTTATGGAATTGCAAGTCAAGCACCGCAGGGAGATGGCAGATAAAGAAGTGGCACACCAAGAAGAAGTGTCATTCCTGAAATCAATCATCCAGAAAGCCAAGAAGTGGTTCCCGCTGTTCCAAGAGTTGGTGTACATGGAGAAGTTCTGCCTCAAAGTCGGTTTCAACGAAAGGCAGACCGCCACGCTCATCAGAGGAAAGCCGCTGTTCTACGAAGGCGAACTCTATTCGGAGGAACATAAACGGAAGTTCAAGACAGAAAACGCAGGTTTCCAAGTTGTAAAAGACCCGAAAGACAAGTCAAAACTTGTACTTTGTATTGAAGGAAAACCTATTGGAGAGTGGTTCAAAGAACAATTTAATAAATTGTTTTCTTCCGTACGCAGAACAGTTGCACCACTCAAAAAGGGTAAGGGTATAGGATTATAAACAATACCAATGAGAGAATAGTAAGTCTTTATCTGTAGTTCAAATAGACTTGCTATTCTCTGGTTGGTTCTTAACTTGAAAATTAAGCTATCCCCTCTATCGTCATTTCGACTTTTCGTTTCGCGTTATTCAATAATTCTTCACTTTCTTTTCTTAATCTAAAACTCTCTTGGATTTTTCCTGAAATTTTCTGTTGAATAGGCATAGGTAATATTGGTATAATGACATTTTCAATTTCCGATGGTTTCCAATGTTGGATGATTGAACCTCCTGCATCCCTCTCAGCTTGGAGACGTACTATTGGAGAATTGAGCACCAATGTCAGGTAATCGGGTAAGACATCAGTACTGATTAATGACAAGTGAAGTATTGCACCAGAAGTAATTACATCAAGTGGTTCTTCTACCTTATAGGCAATGCCTACACTTCCGTCTTTTGACAACAAAATAGTATTCTTCTGAGGTCTTATAACATTGTTGAACTCCTCTTTATCAATATGTATCGCAGTATCAGTTAATCCAAACTTTGAAAGGTCAGAAACTCTGATAAACGGCACACCTGTTTCTTGATAAGCATCACTGCCAGGTTCTATAGACTTATCTATTTTAGTCAATTCTCCTATTGTTGATGTCGGAAATTTACTCAGTTGGTAAAACAGGTAATCATATTTGGGCTGATAATATTCTGCATCAAGACGTCCACTTGACAAAAAACTATCAGACAGTCTCTTGCAGGTTTTTACGGTCTTGCTTTCTTTTTCAATGTCAGGCAATACCCCGACTTCCATAAGCAACAACCATTCCGCGTTTCGTTCTTCTTGAACAATGTTATTGTATAACTGACTAATAATCAACCAATTACCCCCCCATTTTCAATTACTTGTTCTACCGTAAGCTTTGCATTTTCAAGAAGTTTCATTGCTTCTTTTCGCAAGGCAAAGCTTTTTCGTACATGTTGAGCTATTTCATCCTGTACCTCTTGTCGTATGATTGGTATGGGCAGTTTCTCTAATTCAGGTTTGCTGATGGCTGTAAGAATTGTGCCCGAACAACCTTTCTTCATCAATTGTTGTATAGGTAATGATTTGAAAAGTGTAAGCAATGTTTCTGAGTTCATTTTAGAGGATTGCAGTACATAAAAACCAGTGGAACATAATGCACCCTCGTAATCTTCCGTAACCAATGCACAACTTTCCAATGACCCCTCAATGGAAGAAACTATCACATCTCCTTGATGTACCATTCGTCTTGCACGGGTTGGCAGGTTCTCGCCGTTTTGAATGTCACACCCTATTATCTCACCCGATTTGCCAATGTTGGCAAGTTCTATATATTTGTAGCGCACACCGGTTTCGGGAGTATAATTAGCATCTTTAATGTTACATGCATCCCCTAACAGTTCATAACCATTGGAATAGGATTGTACAAGTCTACAATAATCCTCATACTTAGGCAGGTAATATTCTGCGTCAAAACGTCCTGTATCAAGAAAAGACTCTTTTAATGTCTTTACATTGTATGCATCAGGATTGGCGGCAAAGTCGGTCATACCCAAGCATTCCAAAAGGTAGGATTCAGCTTCGGAATACAACTGCCTGCTTTTTAAAGAATAAGCATAAGATTGTTTCACAAAACTAGAAATTTGTTCCTTTATATTGTTACTTAAATCAGGTACTAATAATTGGTCAAAGTCTTCCAATATAATACCTGTTTGTCCAGAACCTCTTCGAAATTTTTGAATTTGCTGCTGACCGTATTTGCATCTAAGATATGTTGCCAAATACTCTGATGATATATTGTTTTTAGGACGTATTATTGCCAATTTACAGCTACAAGTAGCATTATTATTTGTAGAAACTAAAGAGATATTCCCAATAATAGCACCAACAATAGACATTAATATATCACCTTTCTTCAAATGTGACCGTCGCATTATAGATAATTCATATACATATCTTGGAATACGCAACGGATTGGGTGAAAACTCTATGAATGAATTATAAATATCACCACCCCGATAATAAGGTATACCATCATTCACAAAGTTTTGACTAATTGACATATGATTTCCATCAGATATATCAGTGAATGTGGTTAAAGGAATCGCACCTATGCCTTTCAGTAATAGCACTTGGCTAAGATTGGATTTTGAGTAAAATTCAGCATCCAATCTTAAAGTACGCTCTAATGTCCGATTGCTAATTATTGATATTTCCAGCCCCTCCAACAAAGCCTTATACTTCACTTCATTAAAGGGGCATCCGCGAAAAAAGATAAACCTTCTTTCTTCGCAAATTCGGCAAAAGCTTCAGCTATTCCGTCTTTGGTTAGTCCATCGTGATTGAAAAGGTCATGCTTTACAATGAGATGTCCATGTGTATCAAGCAGCGGTACATTGTTTCCCTCTTCATCTATAGTATTTTGATAAATCTTATTACCGCTATTATCCTTACTTGGTTCCTGCATGGTTGCAAAGAAAATATTGTAATCCTCTACTTTCGGGCAAAGCACATCATCCCATTTCTGAACGAATAGGACGCTTGTTTTTGTACCTGTATGCGGCTTGAATACATTACCATGTAATCCTATGACAGCAAGGATACGACAGCGGTCTGCAATGTATTCACGCAACACCTTATCGCTACTGTTATTGAAACGTCCTTGCGGTAGTACGATTGCCATACGTCCGCCAGATTTCAGAAAATCGATGTTGCGTTCTACGAACAGCACATCACGGCTCATGTTTGAAGCCTGTTTCAGCTTTGTTTTACGGAACGTACCGTCTGCCATTTGATAAACTGTTTCACCGCTATTTGCCAATGCTTCCGGAAATGTAGGCTCTCCTTGGGTAATCGTTGCTCCTGATGGTACATTTTTCAGTTTTTCCAACGAAACAGAACGACTTAAATCGTATTTGGCAAGGATACGGCTTTCTTTTACATCTCCTGCAAACGGAGGGTTTGCCATTACAATATCAAAAGTAAAATCACGGTTGCTGTTCTTTTCAGCTCTCATTTTTTTGAGCTTCTTCCAACCCTCTGAATAAGTATCACTCCAATTTTCATCCTTCACAGTTTCATCCCAACGCTCATAATCAAGCGTATTCAAGTGCATAACATTGGTCTGACCATCTCCGGCAATCAAGTTAAGAGTTCTCGCCACACGCACGGCTTTTTCATCAAAATCAATGGCGAATACATTGTTCTGTACATAGTCACTGCATTCAGCTGGTTTTTCTTCCAAAGTAAACAGATGACTACGTTTCAATCCTTTTGCTTCCAGAATTTTTTGCCATACATGGAAAATTGTATGGACAGGGAAACCGCAGCTGCCAGCTGCCGTGTCTATCATCTTCTCGTCAGCTTTCGGATTGAGCATCTTCACACACATATCAATCACATAACGGGGAGTAAAATATTGTCCTTTTTCACCTTTACTACTTTTATTGATAAGATATTCAAATGCTTCGTCCACCACGTCAAGATTGGAGTTGAATAACTTTACGTCTTGCAAGGAAGCAACACATACGGAAAGATGCGATGGTGTAAGTAGAATCTTGGCATCTTCAGTAAATACGCCTTGCCACTTTTCTTTAGCTTGGTCAAATAGAGTTTGCAACTTTTCTTTTAACTCCGTTTCTGTGTCGCCGTAATTACGGAATTCAAGGTTGCGGTCGGGTTTACGACCACTCTCCATTTCATCATAAAGTTTGGTAAAGATAAGTTTGAAAACTTCCTCAAATACATCTACGCCTGCACCAGCCAATACCTCATCCTCCATTTCGAGAATTAAGTCTTTCAGAGATTTCCGTTCATTCACCAATTTATCTTTTTTGATAAGGTCAGAAATTTTCCACCGTTCTGAAATAATATCTGAAAGCTTTTGGTCGGCACGTGGAAGCATACTCAAATCTTCAAAATAATTCGGGTCTTTACGATGGTAATAAGAAATCTGCCGACCGTTACTCCATACACCGATGGGCGCACCCGTTGCATTGCAGTAGCTTTTCAGCTGTTCCTTACCGTCTTTCAACTTCGGCTTTTTCAATTCCACAATGATATACGGGCTTGTGGTTTGCTGTTTGTCAAAAACTACAATGTCTGCCCGTTTCTTTTCCCTGCCGAATGTAACCTCGTATTCCAATTCCATTCTTGAAACTGGATAACCTAAATCCTGCGTAAGAACCAACAGATATAATTGACGCACTACTTCTTCTGGAGTTAACTTTATTTCTTTCTTACGCACTAAGCATGTAAGATAATAGTCAACTCCTTTCTTTGACATCCGTTCAGTTACACGTCTTTCCAATTCCGAGATTTGCTCCTCTGAAAACAGGCTTAGTTCATACTCTGTACCTTTAATAATATCTGTTAGTTTCATTTATGTTATCTTAAAATTGTTCATTGTCTTTTGTTTGCTTGTTCGATATAAGTAATTCCCGAACATCAATATCCAAAATATTAGCAATTTGATATAGCACCGAAATAGGAGGTTGTACTTTATTGGAAGCATACAGATTGACCATATTGAAAGTCTTTCCAAGTCTATTTGCCAATTCCGTTTGGCTGATGCCTCTTGCCGCTAATGCCTCTTTTATACGGTTCTTGCACATATTATGTTTTGCTCATCGTTGTTTATTGGCTGCAAAAATATAAAATTTAATTTGGTAACCTTCGTATAGTATTGAAAAAATACTACTTTTGTACCTGAAGAGTTACTCTATGAAGTAAAACAAAGCAGAACAAAGCAATTAAAACGGTTGCTAAATCATTACCCCCAAACAAGGTAATTCTTCTAAATTGCTTAATTTCAAATAGCTATATTCTTTATACAGATTTACGGAAAATCTGTGGAATAACCTTGTGAAACGGGGGAAATGATGCTAAAAGTCTTGATGTCAAAGTTGATATGATGTAGCATCAATCGGTTATTCTGTGTATGGTTATGTTATCAATAATAGTTTTAAACTCGGCTTCAGGTTAGTTTTTTTATTGCTTGTGTAAGTGGAAAATTAAATTTCATATCCAGTATTTGGACTAACATACACCACACATCTACGGATAGTGACGTGAGAATACAAGAAAGCCAATACCGTACGTCTGTGTGCCGATGATGTGCTAACATGTAAGAAACTCGTTACCTACCACGACAGTTACGCAAAAGCAATGGAAAGATACGGTTTGCAACGAGGTGTACGTGGCTCAGAAGCACGGCAAACAACAACAGCTCAATACTACCGTGATTTTTTGTACTTTGCATCGAAGGGAAGCCCATTGGAGAGTGGCTCAAGGAGCAGTTCGACAAGTTTTACAACTATACGGAAAAAGCCTTATACAGTTTTAAGACAGAAAAGGAATCAAATATAAGAATTAATTTACTTAGTCTTAATCGAAAAGGAATAGTCAAAAATTGGTTAGGTTATTTATTATCAGTATCTTTGAGTGTTATCAAGATGAAAGATTATGAAAAAGTTTCTGTTCATATTGTGTTCATTGGTCGTTATCAGTAAGCTTACCGCACAAAACAGTGATTATACAGACATATCCGCATTGCTGGAAAACAAAATCTGGAATGTACAATTACCAAAAGGTAAGCAATATGCTATGGAGATGGAATTTCGTGATGCAGGATGGAAAAAGACTTTTTTATCTGATGAGAAGAAAACAGAAACATTTTATTCGTATTCTTTGTGTGGAGATACAATCAAGGTTTTTGAGTCAAGGAAAAAGTATATCATTCAAGAACTGACAGACAGCACTTTGGTTTTCCAATATCTGCCGGATAGCTTGACGATGGGAGTCGGCTCTGTCAAATGTGTAACAGACAACAGTATTGAAGGACAGCGTAAGAACGAAGAACGGCTGGACAGTATCTGGCGTAAAGAGGAAATTTGGAACATGGGTGTTACAATGATAACCGGAGAACCTGTTAAAGATTTATCCACGATAGAACCTCCACGATGGGCTGTTTGGGATTATGATCTGACAAAATACTATGTTGCCAAGATGAAATACCCGGAAGAATTGCTGAAAAAGAATAGGGCGGGGTATTCTGTAGTGATGTTTTCCATTGATACTTTGGGATTGCCACGTGCTATCAATATTTTAACAACCAAATATAAAGACTTCGACAAGGAAGTCATTAGATTGACCAAAGAACTTCCGCACTGCCTACCATGTCGGGACAAGAACGGGAAGCGTATGGAATGTCTATACACAGTATATGTCCCATTTCTGCCACAACACTATAAAGACAGAGTAAGAAAAGACAGTATTTGGGAAGAAGAACAGAAACATTGCTTTGTGGAATGGGAATCACCATCTCGTTTCATGGATGGAAATCCAAGGACTATACAAAATTATATAGACGAAAGACTTGTGTACGACCCGAGTTTGTTAGGTAATAAAGAACAGGTGAGAGGATTTTATAAAGTAAAAATAAATTCATATGGAGAAGTATCCGAAGTTGATGTTTTCAGTAGCTGCGGCATACATGAGTGGGACGCGCAAGTAATGGATATTATCAAAGGTATGCCCAGATGGACACCTGCCATCAGTTATTATGGCAAAAGCAAATTCCGGGAGTCTGAATGGGCTATGAACGTATATTTCAGGAAGACAAAAGGCAAACTGTTTGCCCATACATTTGAGGAAAATCTTGAAACAGGTGTTCCCGTATGCTTTCTTAATGAGCAGGGCGATACCATTGTGCCATTCGGCAAGTACAAATTCTGTCAAATCAATCTCGTCAAGAATTTAGTTTTCGCTTACGAAAACAAACAAGACGCACGGATTGTCTGCTTGAATGGTCAAGGCAAAGAACTGTTCTACGTCTTCCAGTATGACAACGGACCGGATAAACTTCGGGAAGGGCTGTTTCGTATAACGGATGAAAACGGACTGATTGGCTTCGCTGATTCTTTAGGGAATATAGTTATAAAGCCCCAATTCAAATTTGCCTTCCCTTTTGAGAATGGCAAGGCAAAGGTTACATTTTCAGGAGAAAGTAAGGTCGTTCCTGATTCTAAAGATGAAAAATATTACTGGGATAGTCCCGACTGGTATTATATAGATACGAATGGCAAAATTTTATAGGGTTTATTGCTAACTTTAGCCCTTACCTCAACTTTTCTTATCTAATGCGCCGAATACCATATAGGCCTTGATTCTTATAAAATCACATTATGTTGATTTTCTGATTGTCTTCTAAAAATCTGTGCTGCGATGCTGCCTGAAAAGTTGTGCCATACCGAGAACATGGCTCCGGGTACGGCTGCCATAGGAAACAAGGCAAAATGGGTGGCGGCAAGTGAAGTCGCCAGACCGGAATTCTGCATACCGACCTCGATGGCAATGGCCGAACGTTTAGACGGTTCGCTTCCGGTTATGGCAGAGAGGCCGTACCCTAAGACTAGTCCGAATACGTTATGCAGAATTACCGCTACAGCTACTATCAGGCTGCATGTAAGGATGCTGGTCGCATTGTGTGCTACGATAATGCCAATGATGAAGGCAATGGATAAGGTAGAAATCATCGGTAGCAACGGCACTATCCGTCGGGTAGTCCGCTGGAAGTAATGATTGGCAGCCACTCCTAGTATGATGGGTACTATCACCACTTGCATGATACTTAAGAACATGCCTGCTACGTCTACTTCCACCGATTCTCCGGCAAGTAACCATACCAGAGCAGGTGTCATGATGGGAGCCAGCAGGGTAGAAACTCCGGTCATAGCTACACTCAGGGCTACATCACCTTTGGCCAGGTAGCAGATAACGTTGCTGGCTGTACCTCCCGGACAACATCCTACGAGGATTACTCCTAAGGCGAGTTCTTCCGGCAAAGACAGTAACTTACAGAGTAGCCACGCCAGTGAGGGCATGATAAGAAATTGTGCCAGTTCGCCGACGAGAATGTCTTTCGGATGCAGTAAGACCGGTCTGAAGTCGGACGGACGGAGTGTTAGTCCCATGCCGAACATCACTACGCCCAGCATTGGTGTGATGGCCGAAGTGTCTATCCAGGCGAACGAAGAAGGCAAAAAGAGGGCCACAGCCGTCACTAGCACTACCACAAAGGTAATATGGGCGGCAATCCATGTAGATAGTTGGATGAGTTTATTTTTCATTGTTGTTGTCTCAAAAATTGTCTGCAAAGTTACAAAATTTCATGTGAATCTTGACGTGTATGTTTGTCTTGTCGAAAGCACTGTCTGTCAACTTCCGGTGAATCGAAGACGGGAAATAAATTATTGCCGATCTTTTGATTAAAACTTCAGCATCTTTTCTCCAAAATATCATGAAGTTTTAGAGAAAATTTGTACAAAAAGAAAAAGGAACTTCCTGATGAATTATAAAAGCAAAACGTCCCGTGTGAAAAAGCACACAGGACGTTGTATATAAAGACTATACATTGTCAGTCTATATCGCCTAAGACGAACTTGTGAGGATGTTTTCCTTTGAAATCTTTGAAATACAGTTTGATTTCGCGCATATCCTTGTCTATATCCCCGCTGGGTATGATATACTTGCCTGCTGTTATACATTTCTTTTTGTAATCGATACCGATCAGTACGATAGGAATGTTTGCCCCTAATGCTATGTAATAGAATCCCTTTTTCCAGTTCGGGTTAGGAGAGCGGGTTCCTTCGGGGGTGATGGCAAGATGAAATTTCTCGCTGGCGTTTACTTGCTTGATGACTTGATCTACCATTGAGGTACGTTTGTCACGATGTACGGGGATTCCTCCCATCCAGCGGAACAAAATACCCAACGGAAAGAAGAACCATTCTTTTTTCATCATGAATCCCGACTCACGACCTATGGCACTGATAAACAGCTTGCCGATAAACAGGTCCCAGTTCGTGGTGTGAGGGGCTGCACAGATAATGCACTTGTCGAAATCAGGGACGGAAACTTCAGCTTTCCATCCCAGTATCTTGTGGTAGATAAAGCTGCAAATGGCTTGTTTCATGCTCTTTATTTACCCAGTTCTTCCAATTTTTTGAAAATAGTTTGTGTACCGTTGTTAAAGTCTTCTTTCAGTTTCTTATAGAAGCCTTTTACATTACCCGGTTCAGTATGGCTGATGCGGCTGATGATGTCCTGACGGAGATTGACTGCCTGAAAGAACAATTTGCTCAGTTCTTCACGGTTTTCATCTTTGGCATTCATGCTTTCTACGATACACAGACCTGCGATAAGGTCGGAAATATAATTGACGTTCTTTTTTAAATTTCTTCTACTAGCCATAGTTTTATTGTTTTAATGGGTTAATAAAATAGATTGATTACGGGGTAAAGATAACATTTTTTTTGCATACGTTTTCATATTTCCGAAAAAAAGGCGAAATTTGCCATACCGAAATTTATACACCTTATATAAATTAAAAACAATTATGACAAAAAGCGCATTACAAATTGCAAGAGCTGCTTATCAGCCAAAATTGCCTAAGGCATTGAAGGGTGCTGTAAAGGTACAGGAAGGAGAACCTACACAGTCGGTTGCCGATCAGGAAGAAATCAAGAAATTGTTCCCGAATACTTACGGCATGCCGTTGATTAAATTTGTTGAAGGAGAAGAAAAAGAATATGCTCCTATGAACGTGGGAGTAATTTTGTCTGGTGGTCAGGCTCCTGGTGGACACAATGTAATCTCTGGTTTGTTTGATGGCGTAAAGAAATTGAACCCTGCAAACAAATTGTATGGTTTCATCCTGGGTCCTGGTGGGTTGGTTGACCACAAATATATGGAACTGACAGCTGATATTATCGACGAATACCGTAACACTGGTGGTTTCGATATTATCGGTTCTGGTCGTACCAAACTGGAAAAAGAAGATCAGTTCGAAAAAGGTTATGAAATCTTGAAAGAATTGGGTATCAAAGCATTGGTTATCATCGGTGGTGATGACTCTAATACAAATGCTTGTGTATTGGCTGAATATTATGCAGCTAAGAACTATGGTATCCAGGTTATTGGCTGTCCGAAGACTATCGACGGTGACTTGAAGAACGACATGATTGAAACTTCATTCGGTTTTGATACTGCTTGTAAGACTTATGCTGAAGTTATCGGTAACATCCAGCGTGACTGTAACTCAGCTCGCAAGTACTGGCACTTTATCAAACTGATGGGACGTTCTGCTTCTCACATCGCTTTGGAATGTGCTTTGCAGGTTCAGCCTAATGTATGTATCATCTCTGAAGAAGTTGAAACTAAGAACATGTCTTTGGATGATGTAGTAACATATATTGCTCAGGTTGTTGCTGACCGTGCTGCTGCAGGAAACAACTTCGGTACAGTATTGATTCCGGAAGGTTTGATCGAATTCATCCCGGCTATGAAGCGTCTGATCGCTGAATTGAACGACTTCTTGGCTGCTAACGGTGAAGAATTCAACAACATCAAACGTTCTAAACAGCGTGAATACATCATCAGCAAGCTGACTCCGGAAAATGCTGCTATCTACGCTTCTCTGCCGGAAGGTGTTGCTCGTCAGTTGTCTTTGGATCGTGACCCGCACGGAAACGTTCAGGTTTCATTGATCGAAACTGAAAAACTGTTGTCTGAAATGGTTGCTACTAAGTTGGCAGCATGGAAAGAAGAAGGTAAATATGTTGGTAAGTTTGCTGCTCAGCACCACTTCTTCGGTTACGAAGGACGTTGCGCTGCTCCATCTAACTTCGATGCTGACTATTGCTACTCTTTGGGTTACACTGCATCTATGTTGATTGCTAACGGTAAGACTGGTTATATGTCATCAGTTCGTAACACTACTGCTCCGGCTGCTGAATGGATTGCAGGTGGTGTGCCTATCACAATGATGATGAACATGGAACGCCGTCACGGTGAAATGAAACCGGTTATCCAGAAAGCTCTGGTTAAGTTGGATGGTGCTCCGTTCAAGGCTTTCGCTGCTCAGCGTGAAACTTGGGCTAAGGAAACTGCTTATGTTTATCCGGGTCCGATCCAGTACTTTGGTCCTACTGAAGTTTGCGATCAGCCGACTAAGACTTTGCAGCTTGAACAAGCAAAATAATAATTGCTTATAAATAAAGAAATCTGTCATTGCCTTCTCTGCCTGTCTGTGACTGGCAGAGAGGTGCAGTGACTATTTTTTAATGTAACTGGATAGAACCTATGACAAAAGAACCGCCCATAATGGTGGTAAATAAGCCTCGCAAAACTACATCCCGTAAGCGCACGAGTTCTTCTTCATCGAATACGACTTCTTCTGGAGGACCGAAGAGAAGAACCAGACGCAGCAAGGATAAAAAGAAAATAGCACGTAAGTGGGAAGTTCCATCGTGGATATATTATATTCTGATGGGAGGGGCTGCTGCATTGCTGGTCATCGGGTTTTATTATTTCTTTATCCGTCCTTATGCATACAGATGGAAGCCTTGCTATGGTACAAAGGCATATGGCGTATGTCTTCCTTCGGGCTATCGGGTGCATGGGTTCGATATTTCTCACCATCAGGGTGAAATAAACTGGGCAGTGCTCAGCAAGACACAGTTTACTCCATTCCCTATCCGTTTTGTCTTTCTGAAAGCTTCGGAAGGTGGAGATTTCAGTGATACTACATTTGTCCATAACTTTGATCTGGCGCGACAGTACGGGTTTATCCGCGGTGCTTATCACTTTTATAATCCAAAGACAGATGCTTCGCGACAGGCTGATTTCTTTATCCGTTCGGTTCAGCTGGAGCCGGGAGATCTTCCTCCTGTGCTGGATATAGAAAAGCGAGGGGATGATGACGACCGTTTGCGGAAAGATTTGCTGGTATGGCTTCGTAAAATAGAACAGCATTATAAAGTGAAGCCTATTCTTTATACTTCGTATAAGTTTAAAACTCGTTATCTGAACGATTCTGTCTTCAATACTTATCCGTATTGGATTGCTCATTATTATGTTGATTCTGTAGAATATAAGGGCCAGTGGAGATTCTGGCAGCATACAGATGCCGGTACATTGCCGGGTATAAGGGAACAGGTGGACCTGAATGTGTTCAACGGAACACTGGAGGAACTGAAGCAGATGACAATTCCTGTGTCTGAAGAAGAAAACTAACTATTTTATTGATTGGATTTACGCTTGCGGAGCTCTTCGGCAAGACGGTACTGGATGGCTGCTTCCATTTCTTTTCCGGCTTGTGTAAGTGCATCGCCAAAGCATTCGTGTGCTCCGGCGTGTTGAGGCTTCAGGGTAGTAGCTTTGTCGAGGTCGGCAATAGCTCCTTCGGTATCTCCTGTATGAAGACGCAGTTTTCCGCGGTTATAAACGGTTTTAAATTCCATCGGGCGCAGACGTACAGCCTTGTCAAGACAGGCTTCAGCTTCATTTATACGGTCGGCATTAAACAGGGTGACTCCTTTACGTACCCATGCATCGGCGTAGTCAGGATACAGTTCGATGGCTTTATCGTAATTGGCAAGTGCCGCACGGGTGTCGTGCATGTGTGTGATGCACTCATTTCCCATCAGATAGTATTCTTTGGCGTATTTTTGAAGATTTTTCTGCTGTTCCTGCATCTGTTCTTTCAGTCGCTTGTTGTCTTCACGCAGCTTGTTGATGATGCCAAGCTTTTTCCGGATGAAACGCTGCTGGAGGGGCTTTTCTATATCGTAACGTGAATGGATAGCCTTAAAGAATTTATTGAGAAATTCTTCGAAGTCGCCTTTATCGAATGCTTTGACAGCAGCTACGTATTGTATGTCGGCCTGTGCTTGTTTCATGGCACGCTCGATGGCTTGTTCGTTGTTGAACCGTTGTGAAAAAGCTACGATTTCGGGGCGGACAAAGATATCTCCACGGGTTATTTCACGTTTCAGGCAGATGCCTTCCAGTGAAGTACAGCGGCTTAAAGCGACATAGGTTTGTCCGCCGGCGAAAACTCCACCGGTAAAATCGATGACTACCCGACTGAATGTAAGGCCCTGGCTTTTGTGTACGGTTATAGCCCAGGCAAGGCGGATAGGATATTGTGTAAATGTTCCCAGTTCTTCTTCCTCAATTTTCTTTTCTTCTTCATTATAACGGTAGCGGATATTGCTCCAGCTTTCGCGATGAACGTCCAGTTCTTTTCCGTCTTCGGTAATGACATATATGATTCCGTCGGCATCGATACCGGAAATGGTTCCGATGGTTCCGTTTACCCAGCGCTTTTCGGAATCGTTCTTGATGAAAATAATTTGTGCGCCGGGTTTTATGGTCAGTTCCATAAGTGTAGGAAGACTGCTTTCGGGGAACTCGCCATGTATTTCTCCCTGCAGGGTGACGGCTTCGCCGGGAAGTTCGGCAAGGCGGCGTTCGTTGATGTAGTCTACGTTGTCTCGGCGGGTGGCAAGAGTGATGTACATGTCGTTTTCGCTTGCCTTTACCGGGGCGTTGTAACGTGTGTTCAGCAGTTGGAGATCAGCTGCTCCGGCGGTGTTTGTGCGGATATGGTCGAGTACGTTGACGAAGACTTTGTCGGTCTGTCGGTATACTTTAGTCAGCTCGATGGCTACCAGCTCCATTTCGCGGAATACACGTGCAGAGAAGAAGTAGGGATTGGGGTAGAAGCGATTAATGATTTCTCGTTCGTCGCTTTTCACTACCGGTTCCAGCTGGAAGGCATCGCCTACGAGCAGCAACTGTTTTCCGCCAAAGGGCTCACGCATGTTCTGTGAATATACACGTAGCACTTTGTCGATGAAATCGATGATATCGGCACGTACCATGGAAATCTCGTCGATGATCACCAGTTCGATATTCTTGATGAGTTTACGGTGGTCTGATGAATATTTCAGGAAACTGTGCAGTTTTCCTCCTTTCAGACTAAAGTTGGGATCGTCGGGCAGGAGGGGATAGAAAGGGAGCTTGAAAAAGCTGTGCAGGGTACTTCCTCCTGCATTGATGGCTGCAATGCCTGTCGGGGCAAGTACCACAAATTTTTTCTTGGTAATCTGGCATACATGTTTCAGAAAGGTAGATTTACCGGTTCCGGCTTTTCCGGTCAGGAAAACCGACTGGCGGGTGTATTGTATCAGCTTTAAAGCATTTTGGAACTCTGCGTTGTCGGTATCTATCGGTGTATATGCCATAGGTGAAAACTTGATTTGCTGACAAAGATACATAAAAAAAGCGGTCGCATGTGCAACCGCTTAGTTGATTATTTACACGCCTCTCGGCATTTATCAGATTCTCTCTCAAAGCTGAAGCCTTTTTCAGCATTCAGCTTGTTTTTACTTGCTGATCTTATCGTTCAGCATTACGTAACCCCAGATCATTGGATCTGCATTTACGATCTTGTGAAAAATGTTTTTTACCTTTTTCATAATGTTATCCTTTCTTTTTTAGTTAAACATTAAATAATACCTGAAAACTTTACTTTTTAATTTTACGGCGAGCCTCACGACCGGCTTTTTAATTCATCTTTTCAACCTTTAACCTTAAAAATTCAAATCTAGTTAAGTCTAGTCTTTTATTATTTCCTTTTGTTTTACACTGCAAATATACGAGTTATTTTAATAGAAAATATGTTTTATAGCATATATATTGCAAAAAGTGCCTCTTTTTTGACCTAAATCAAAAAAAGCCCTTCTTTTGTTACATAGGTGTGACGTGACTGAACATTTCTATCGGAGGGTATTGGACTTTTGGCGGAAAAAGTAATCGGGGCAGTCGATGAGGACTGCATGTTCTTCGCATATATAATAAGGTATATGATTGGTGTGTAGAAGGAGATTAATGCTAAAAAGAGAAACAAAATAGGTTTTATTTATGCTTTTAAACAGATTTTTCACTATTTTTGCGTCTTCAAATTATTAAGCAAAATTAAAATTCGATGAAAAAAACATTCTTATTCGTTCTTTTGATGTGCTGTTTTGCAGGAGTGGCAAAGGCACAAAACATCCAGTTGCATTATGATTTAGGACGTGCTATGTACAATTCTCTGGAGGACCGTCCATGGGTTACTACTACAGTAGAAATGTTTAAAGCTGACAAGTGGGGTAGTACTTTCTTCTTTGTTGATATGGACTATACAGATAAGGGCGTGGCTTCTGCTTATTGGGAAATCAGCCGTGAACTGAAATTCTGGAAAGCTCCTGTATCTGCTCATATAGAATATAATGGTGGTTTGAATTATATTAACAATGCTTTTCTGGCCGGTCCGGCATACAACTGGAACAGTGCAGACTTTTCTCGTGTGTTTGGTGTGCAGGTAATGTATAAGTATATCCAGAAGAATGACGAACCGCATAACTTCCAGGTGACTGGTACATGGACTATCAACTTCTGTCAGGGTAAGTATACTTTCAGCGGTTTTGCTGATTTCTGGCGTGAGAAACATTTTGATGTTCACGGTAACGAACATAATTACATCTTTATGACTGAGCCTCAGTTCTGGGTAAACCTGAATCAGTTCAAGCATGTAAATAAGGATTTGAATTTAAGCGTTGGTACAGAGTGGGAGATGAGTACGAATTTTGCTACTCGTAACGGATTCTATTATATCCCTACGCTGGCAATGAAGTGGACTTTCTAATAGATTTATCATAAAATTATAAATAGTATGCTGGAAAAATTGTTTGGCTTCGACCGGAAAGTGACACGTGTACGTACTGAGATACTGGCTGGTATCACAACTTTCCTGACGATGGCTTATATTCTTGCTGTTAATCCGAACATCCTAAGTGCTACGGGAATGGATAAAGGGGCGTTGTTTACTACCACTGTGATAGCGTCGGCCTTTACTACTTTGCTTATGGCTTTTTATGCCAAATTACCTTTCGGACTAGCTCCGGGTATGGGACTGAATGCCTTTTTTGCTTATACTGTTTGTTTGACACTGGGGTACTCATGGCAATTTGCACTGACTGCCGTTTTGCTGGAGGGTATTATCTTCATCTTGCTGACGGTTACCAACTTGCGTGAAAAGATCGTTGATGCCTTGCCGGCTACATTGAAGAATGCGATTGGTGCAGGTATTGGTCTGTTTATTGCTTTTCTGGGTTTGCAGAATGCTGGTATCATTGTGAATAATGATGCGACTCTTATTTCGTTGGGAGATATAACTTCGGGTTCTGCTTTGTTGGGAATTATCGGCTTGCTGGTTACATCTATCTTGTTGGTGAAGCGTGTACGCGGAGCTTTGCTTTTTGGTATTTTGCTGACTACAATTATTGGTATTCCAATGGGATTGACACATATTGACGGCATTGTAAGTGCTCCTCCTTCTATTGAGCCGATTTTCTTTAAATTCCAATGGGAACATATATTTACTAAAGAAATGGTAATAGTAGTGTTTACTTTCTTGTTTGTAGATATGTTTGATACAATCGGTACACTGGTGGGAGTAACTACTAAGGCTGGTATGGTGACAAAAGAAGGAAAGATTCCTCACTTGAAACAAGCATTTTTGGTAGATGCTGTCGGTACAACGGTAGGTGCTATGTTGGGAACCAGTACAATTACTACTTTTGTGGAAAGTGCTTCAGGAGTAGGTGAGGGTGGACGTAGCGGTCTGACAGCTTTTGTTACAGCTGTTTGTTTCTTGCTTGCTTTGTTTCTTGCTCCTTTCTTCCTGGCTGTTCCGGGGGCTGCTACTGCTCCGGTACTGATTCTGGTAGGATTGATGATGATGTCTTCTATCAAGAAAGTTGATCTTACTGAGTATTCGGAGGCTATACCTGCATTTATATGTATTATCTTTATGCCTTTGGCTTATAGTATTTCTGATGGTATTGTATTGGGAATGATAAGCTATGTGCTGATAAATTTATTATGCGGAAATTATAAGAAACTGACTCCGGCTATGTATATTTTGTCGGTTATCTTTGTCTTTAAGTTCTTTATGTAGAATCTAGTTTCTCTCTGTTTTAAGGGAGAGGTAGCTTTGATAGATTAGTAAAAAAAGCATGTGAAATAGAAGTCTTCGGGCTTTGTTTCACATGCTTTTTTGATATGAAATGCAAAATTGTCTATTAACTTTCCATCATTACTTCTAAGGCAAACTTACCTCGGATACACTCAGTGAAACACTAGCTCTGTGTTTCGAACAGGTGTAATTTAATGGTATTATTGTTATTTGTTTTCGATAAACATATTGAATAAGCTGATTCTAAGTATTATTTTTATGGATAAGCTCCCTTATTAAAGTTGTTGTTTAATTTTATGTATATCAATAAGTTATTGATGATTTGAAATGTATTATCAGACAACATGTATTATTTTATGTTACTAGTCCCGATCCGGTCGGAGATGGATTTGAAAGAATTATACCGAATCGGGACTATTTTTCTATTTTAAATGTGCAGTTCACCAGGAATAAATGTTTGCTTTATGCCAGATGTTGTTCAATGTATTGCATGATTTCCTGTGTTGAGTCAGGATGAAACCAGGCTATTTCTGTATCACGCTTAAACCATGTTACCTGTTTACGTGAATAGATGCGTGAGTTCTGTTTTATTTTTTCGATGGCGAAAGGTAACTCCCACTCTCCGTCGAAATATTTAAATAATTCTTTATATCCTACGGTATTCAGTGAATTCAGGTTGCGGTACGGATATACTTTTCGAGCCTCTTCCAGTAATCCTTCTTCCATCATCATGTCTACTCGACGGTTAATACGATCGTATAGTTCTTCCCTGTCGCGTTTTAATCCGATTTTTAATATGTTGAAAGGACGCTCCTTACATGTACGTGTACGGAAAGATGTATATGTTTTTCCTGTCATATAGCATATTTCAAGTGCATGTATTACGCGTTTGGGATTCTTCAAGTCAACAATATTGTAATATTCAGGATCAAGAAGCTTTAACTCTGCACATAAACGTTCCAATCCCTCCTGTTCGTAACGTTCCAGCATTAACTGACGTGTATCATTGTCTACGGTAGGAATGTCGTCAATACCTTTGCATACGGCATCGACATACATCATTGATCCTCCTGTAAGTACTACTACGCTTTTTTCTTGGAATAATTCATTAAGCTTTTTCAGTACTTCACTTTCGTATTGTGCCGCACTATAGTAATCTGTCAGTTGCAGAGTTCCTACAAAATAATGTGGAACACGTGCTAACTGGTCGGGGGTAGGGGCTGCCGTCCCTATTTTCAGGTCGGCATAAAGCTGTCGTGAGTCGGCTGAAATAATAGAGGTATGATATGCTTCGGCAATAGATAGACTTAAATCTGTTTTACCTATACCTGTAGGACCTATCAGTACAATGAGTGTTGGTTTATTCATATATTCTTTAAAGCAACTAAAAAAAAGGAGGAATAATCTCGTATCCGTTATTTGTCTTTCGAGATTTTCCTCCTTTTCGCGTAGATGAAAATAACAATTACAATATCTGTTAATTAATATTTGTCTTCATCGTAAGGATTGCTTCCTCCTTCCATATCAAAGCCTTCCGGATCGAAGTCTTCCATATCGAAATCTTGGTCACCATAGAAGTTCTCATCTAAATCGAGAGCAGTGTTTGTATTCATTTGCTCATCAAAATCAATGGTTTGTTTAGGTGGATTTCCTTCTTTGCGTGAGCAAGTTGCATGTTGTAAATCCTTTCCTGTAATAATTTCGGAAAGCTCTATAAAGAAAACACGTTCAGCAAGCGGATCGAATACATAAAGTAATTTCTGTTTTTCGTCTTCCAACAGCTCACTTAATGGAGTTTCCTTCATAACGAAAGTATCTTCTTCAGAGCTTCCGTTACCCATATCTTCTAAAGTAATTTCAATTTCTTTTTCCCAGTCATCATCGCAGATGAAAAAAGAAGTCATCTGATCATCTTTATAACCGGTACATTTTAATATAGCTTCGTGTAAATCGTAAAAAGAAGCTTCTGAGTCGATTTTTATCTCTCTCAAGAAATCATCGACTTCATCGGATATGATTCTGAATTTATATACCATTGTTCTTTACTGTTTAATATTCGTTGATGTTGTAAAGATATAAAATTTTCTTTATCGGATAATTCCTCTTTCCGAATTTTCAATAAAAGAAACGATATATTCAATTTCCGGAGTCATAGTAATCTCTTCACGAATTTGCTGCAAAGCATCACTAACATTTTTTCCGCTGTTGTAAATAATGCGATATGTATTGTGGATGTTTTCAATTAATTCGTTTGAAAATCCTCTACGGCGTAATCCGATAATGTTAATTCCACTATATGCAATCGGTTCGCGACCAGCAATGATATAAGGAGGAATATCTTTGCTGAAACGGCATCCTCCCTGAATCATAACATAACCTCCTACTCGGCAGAACTGATGCATCAAAACATTGGCACTGACAGTTGCATTATCATCGATAATAACTTCGCCTGCCATTTTTGTAGAGTTTCCTATAATACATCCGCTTCCGACAATTGTATCGTGAGCAACATGTACTCCTTCCATCAGCAGATTATTGTTGCCTACTATTGTTTTTCCTTTTGCAGCTGTTCCTCTGTTTATTGTTACATTCTCACGGATGGTATTATTGTCACCGATTTCTGCGGTTGTTTCCTCTCCACGAAACTTTAAATCTTGTGGAATCGCTCCGATGACTGCTCCTGGGAAAATGCGATTATTATTTCCAATACGTGAACCATATAAAATGTTTACGTTGGGCATAATTGTATTATTGTCGCCTATCACTACATTCTTGTCAATAAATACAAAGGGACCTATTTCGACATTTTCTCCTATTTTAGCTTCTGGATGTATGTATGCTAATGGGCTAATCATATTTTTTATAAGAAGTATTAAGTATTAAGAGTATAAATTGCAGGGATGAAGAATTCAGTCTAAATGTATTAGATAGAATTCTTCATCCTTGTTTATGTATCGTTTTTATTTGTTTTTCACTATTTGTGCCATGAATTCAGCTTCGCAGACAATTTTTTCGCCAACAAAGATATAGCCTTTCATAGTAGAAATTCCTCGGCGGATAGGTGCCATTAATTCTACACGGAATATTAACGTGTCACCCGGAACAACTTTCTGCCGGAACTTAACATTGTCTATTTTCAAGAAATAAGTAGAATATTTTTCCGGATCATCCAAAGAGTTCAATACCAGCAATCCTCCGACTTGTGCCATTGCTTCTATTTGAAGCACACCTGGCATGACCGGTTCGTTAGGGAAATGGCCAACGAAGAACGGTTCGTTGGATGTTACATTTTTTATACCAACGATATGGTTTGCTCCAATGGCGATAACTTTATCTACTAATTGGAATGGATAACGGTGAGGAAGTAATTCGCGAATGCGGTTTACATCCATGATTGGTGCTTCGTTGCAATTATATACAGGTGCTTGAATTTCATGCAAACGAATTTCCTTGCGTATCTGACGGGCAAACTTGTTATTGATTGTATGTCCCGGACGGGTAGCAATGATTCGTCCTTTAATAGGTTTTCCAATTAATGCCAAGTCACCGATTATATCAAGAAGCTTATGACGTGCAGGTTCGTTAGGCCATACCAATGGAATATGGTTGATATATCCCAATTGGCTTGCATCCATATGAGGTACTCCCATTACATCTGCCAGCTTATCGAAGTTCTCTTGTGTCATTTGCTTTTCGTAAATGACAATTGCATTATCCAGATCGCCTCCTTTGATCAGACCAGCATTAAGCAATGGTTCGATTTCTCGAACAAAAACAAAAGTACGTGCCGATGCTACTTCTGCTGGAAAATCTTCCATATTCTCTAAAGTAGCATATTGGTTGGTAAGTATTTTTGAGTCGTATGAAATTAGTGTATTGACACTAAATTTATCATCTGGAAGTACGGTAATGGATGAACCGGTAGCTTCATCACGGAACTCAATCTTAGACTTGATTATATAAAAATCTTTCGGCGCATTTTGTTCTTCAATGCCAACTCGTTTGATACATTCTACATATGCTTTGGCACTTCCGTCCAGAATTGGGAATTCTGGACCGTTTACCTGAATCAAGCAATTGTCTATGCCGGCTGCATAAAGTGCGGCCATGGCATGTTCTACGGTACTTACTTTTACCCCGTTTTTCACCAAGACTGTACCGCGGGTTGTATCAACTACATTTTCAGCTACTGCATCAATGATGGGCTGATCATCTAGATCTATTCGCTGAATTTTATACCCGTGATGTTCTGGGGCAGGATTGAATGTAACTGTCAGTTTGACTCCTGTGTGAAGTCCTTTGCCATTCAGTGAAAAGCTGCCTTTTAAAGTTTGTTGTTTCAACATGGGTTTATTTATTAAGTTGTTTTTTTAGTTCTTCAATTTCCTTTTGTAATCGGTTTAGTTCAGTGTACATCTCTGGGAGTTTCTTGAATATTGCAGATGAGCGAGCAAATTGTTTCGGATCAATAGCTGGATATCCCATTAAAGTACTTCCAGATTTTGTGTTACCCGGTATTCCAGACTGTGCTCCAACGTTTACATGGTCACCTACTTTTATGTGTCCGGCAACTCCAACTTGTCCTCCGAACATACACCATTCTCCTATTTTTGCAGATCCGGCAACTCCAACTTGTGATGCCATCACGGTATGGCTGCCGACTTCTACATTATGTGCTAATTGGATTAAATTGTCGAGCTTTGCTCCTTTATGTACAACTGTTGCTCCCATCGTAGCACGGTCTACACATGTATTAGCTCCAATTTCTACATTATCTTCGATGATAGTGATACCTATTTGGGGGATTTTTTCATAACCTTCAGGTGATGGTGCAAAACCAAATCCGTCAGCTCCGATAACCGCCCCGGCATGTATAATGCAATTGTTTCCTACGCGACAGTCATGATATACTGTTACTTGAGGATATAAAATAGAGTTTTCTCCAACTCGGGCATGTGCTCCAACTGTTACTTGCGGATGTATATAGGTATTATCTCCAATTTCAGCTCCGTCTTCTATACAAGCAAAAGGACCTATATAAACATTCTGGCCAATTTTTGCACTAGGTGAAATTGAAGCCAATGGATCGATGCCAGTTTTTTTCGGTTTGCTCATTTCATATAAGGTCATCAGCTTTGCCAGACTTTCGTAGGCATTCTCTACTTTAATCAGAGTAGCTTTTACCTCATGTTCAGGTGTGAAATCTTTATTGACCAATACAATGGACGATTGAGTCTCATATATGAAATGCGTATATTTAGGATTTGATAAGAAAGATAATGCACCTGGGATACCTTCTTCTATTTTAGCAAAAGTGTGTACAGTGGCATTTTCATCTCCCACAATTGTTCCTTGGATATATTCTGCAATTTGCTTGGCTGAAAACTCCATAATTGATGTTTTTGTTCTTTTTTTACTTTAATAGTTTGAGTTTTGGAATGTCTTTAAAACTACATCCACGTTGTTAATTATGCAAATTACGTATTTTTTTTTTATATATCCGTGTAAAATGTAAATTATTTATCTGTATCCTATCGGAAAAGTGTTCTTTTTCTCTGATTTATAAAATAAAATACTGCCTTCCATGTATAAAAACGGAAGACAGTATTTTAGATTGATTTAACAAATTCTCCTGATGTAGTAGCAGGAAGTTATTCTTTGGGAAAGATCTTATTATAAGATAGCTTTCAGTAATTCACTCATTTGTTGCTGTACTTTATGAGCCTCTTCTCCTGCTACTTTTGCAAAGTTTTCAGTTTTATCTGCATAGATAATAGCTCGGCTGGAGTTGACAATCAGACCACATTCTTTGGTCATTCCGTACTTGCATACTTCTTCGAGTGAGCCTCCTTGTGCACCGATTCCCGGAACCAATAAAAAATGATTAGGAACAATCTTACGAATATCTTCGAACATACGTCCTTGAGTGGCTCCAACAACATACATCATGTTTTGATCATTAGCCCATTCTTGAGATTTACGAAGAACCTTTTCGAAAAGACGTTCACCTTCCGGATCGGCAGTCAACTGAAAATCGTGTGAACCTTTGTTGGATGTAAGTGCAAGCAAAATAACCCATTTACCTTCATAAGTGAGGAATGGAGTCACGCTGTCTTCTCCCATGTAAGGAGCTACAGTTACAGAATCGATGTTAAGCTCTTCGAAGAATGTGCGAGCATACATGGCAGAAGTATTACCTATATCTCCTCGTTTTGCATCAGCAATGATGAACTGGTCAGGATAATTTTTCTTAATGTATTCTACAGTCTTTTCGAATGCGATCCATCCTTTTACTCCCATACTTTCATAGAAAGCCAGATTGGGTTTATAAGCAATACAGTAAGGAGCTGTAGCATCAATAATAGCTTTGTTGAAAGAGAAAATAGGATCTTCCTCTTTTAACAGATGTTCTGGTATCTTTTTGATATCAGTGTCCAGTCCTACACACAAAAAAGATTTTTTGTTTTTAATGTTTTCGAATAATTGCTGTTTGTTCATATCTATAGGGTTTTAAATTATTTGCTGAATAAATAACCGTTTATACTTACTTGTATATGTTTTTTGTTGTTTTCTGTGGTATTCTCGACCGAAAATTCGGTGAGGTAAAATATTTTTCTATTTGAGTTGCATTTCAATTCTGTCGGAGGCATTTCTCCATATTTATATTGGTTAAGCTTCTCAAGGGTCTGGTAGCTTATGTACACAGTGTCGTTCTCTTGTTGTAACGGTATGGCCAATATTTGTTTTTCGCATTCGTCATTAGTTGAAACGTAGTATTGGTTCACGTATTGTAATTTATCATATTCGTCAGGGATGTTTATAAAAGCTTCTGAGGCTGACTTTCCAGAATAGGAAGTCGTACCTTGAGTCTCGCCTTCATTTTTGAACTCTGTACGGAGCATATATAATGAAACGTTTTCATCAATCCATGATGCTATGCTTTCTTTACCAAACCATTCGTAAAGATAAATAATTTTTTCGTTAATAGATTGTGCTTTTGCAGAAGAAAAATTCTTTAGCCATTGGGTGTACTCTTCATGAGAAAAAGGAAGTTTTTTCTGTTGAGTATTCTGAATCTCCTTATTAATTTCGTTTTGAATGGTTTTTTGTGTAATACTTGAGTAATTGACCGGTAGAATTGAAGTCAACAGAAAAATTATAGAAAAAGAAACAGGAATCCAATTGATTCTTTTGGCCTTAATCAAAATCAGAGTTATGCATACAAAGTAGCACCAGACGTTGAGTGTGATTAAATACAGGCGGTTGATTGTCACTCCATAATCATTAAATCGCCGGATAATGCCTATAGTCATTAAGCAAAGCAGAGGCAATACAAATGCAGGAAGCCAGCGGGCTATTAATTCATCCATGCGCTTGCCATGTGCCATTCGAGTTGGATATAATCCGAATTCAATGGCAATACATCCAGTCATTAATGCAATGACCAGCCATGAAACCCATCCGATCGGAAGTTCCCAACTGGCTAGAATACGTAGTGCATAAATGTAAAGTACAATCAGATATCCTCCCGTAAGAGGAAGGAATAAATAATGAATTACATTATTTAAGAATGAATGTAATAAAGGGAATGTGTTATGTTTCTCTTGCCTGGAAGGTAATAGTCCCAGGAATAATAACAGAGGCAAACATACATTACATATGATAACGATATATAAATAATATCGGGTATCAATGTCTATGTTGAATAATTTATGCAATGACAATACCAAAAGACTGATTCCGCAGCTCATCACACATCCTATCAAATTGGCTGTAATGCATGATGTAATACTTAATACTGCGAAATTCCAGCTCGGTATATCATTTTTCTCTTTTAGAAAAGAGAGAAAAAAGATGGAAAGCCCTATGGCCAAAAGTCCTGCTCCATGAGCAATTCCTATTTCAGTGAAAGACTTCTCATAAGAATAGGAGTATAAATAAAATGCATCGGCTATCAGGAGTGCATGTGCTCCTGTTTGAATAATACTCTTCTTTATCAAACTTTTGATTTCCTCACACCATAAATGCAGGGAAAGAGAAAGTAAAGTTCCTACCGATAGGTAGTACCCTAGTATCCAGTAAAATTTCTTGTTCTCCGGCTGATCAGCTGCTACTAAATAACAGAGATAACAGGTTAAAGATAAAATAAAGAATAAAGTAATGGGAAAACGCTTCAGATTAATCTGGAGCGCCCCATTGAAGGTCTGAATTGTTTTTTGTAACCAGTGCCTTAGCATTTTAGTGAAAAATCAGCTATTACAACTCACTTTCTTTCAATCGTTCTGCATTCTCTGCAACAATCAGATGGTCGATACAATCTTGGATATCTCCATCCATGAAAGCTGCCAGATTGTATATCGTATAATTGATACGGTGATCGGTTATACGTCCTTGTGGATAATTGTATGTGCGAATTTTAGCAGAACGGTCTCCTGTGCTGACCATTGTTTTACGTTTAGATGCAATGTCGTCGATATACTTTTGATGCTCTTTATCATAGATGAAAGTGCGCAGACGTGATAAGGCACGTTCCTTATTCTTAGGCTGGTCGCGGGTTTCTGTACACTCGATAAGAATTTCCTCCACTACACCGGTATTAGGATTTTTCCAATTATAGCGTAAGCGAACTCCTGATTCTACCTTGTTTACATTCTGACCACCAGCACCGCCGCTTCGGAATGTATCCCATTTTATTTCGCCTTCATTGATTTCCACATCGAACGGCTCTGCTTCGGGTAGTACAGCTACAGAAGCGGCTGATGTATGAACGCGTCCCTGAGTTTCAGTAGCCGGTACACGCTGTACACGATGTACTCCTGATTCATATTTAAGAGTTCCGTAAACTTTATCTCCTGTTACCGAACAAATAATTTCCTTAAAACCTCCGGCAGCTCCTTCGTTTGCACTAGATACTTCCAGTTTCCAGCCTTTCGATTCGCAATATTTTGAGTACATACGGAATAAGTCCCCTGCGAAAATAGCGGCTTCATCTCCTCCTGTACCACCTCGTATTTCCAGAATAGCATTGCGATCATCTTGCGGATCAGCAGGAACCAGCAGAAGCTTAATCTCTTCTTCCAGTTGTGGAAGACGAGCTTCGCAAGCAGCTGCTTCTTCGCGAGCCATTTCTTTCATTTCAGGATCGTTCTCAGCCATCATCATTTTAGCCTCTTCTAATCCGTTGAGGCACTGCAGATACTCCTTGCGTGCCTGCATAAGATCTCCCAGTTCTTTATATTCTTTCGTCAGCTTTACATATCGTTTCTGGTCAGATATAACGTTCGGGTCGGTAATCAGGGTTGATACCTCTTCGAAGCGAGCTACTAATCCGTCCAATTTTTCTAATATGGTATTGTTTTCTGCCATATTCCAAAGAGTGTTAGTTTATTAATTCTCTAATATATAAGTTGTTATTTTGCAAAACAAAAGCTTACCATAGTCTGCCATAAAATAATTGTTCCTGAATGAAATAGTCATCGAATAGATATTTTTGTTAAGATGGCTATTGTAGAACTTTATTATTTATGACTATGGTAAGCTTTCTTGTTAGTTAGTATTTGAATTCTCCAAATTCACTACGGATAATCAGCTCTTTATGATCGCTTTCTTCAATGCGTCCGATTATCTGAGCATCGATGTTGAATGATTTGCTGATTTCGATAACCTGCTCAGCATGTTCTGGTGACAAATAAACTTCCAGACGGTGTCCCATATTGAATACCTTATACATTTCATCCCAGTCGGTTCCACTTTGTTCTTTGATAGTGCGGAACAATGGAGGTACAGGGAAGAGATTGTCTTTGATTACGCGACAATTGTCTCCAACGAAATGCAATACTTTAGTTTGTGCACCACCTGAGCAGTGAACCATACCATGAATTTGCGGACGAAGAGCATCCAGCAATTTTTTAACAACAGGCGCATAAGTACGGGTAGGAGAGAGAACCAGCTTTCCTGCATCCAGCGGAGAGCCTTCTACTGCATCTGTCAATTTCAAGTTGCCGCTGTAAACCAATTCTTCTGGAACTGCCTTGTCGTAGCTTTCCGGATACTTCTCTGCAAGGTATTTAGAGAAAACATCATGACGTGCACTTGTCAGGCCATTGCTACCCATACCGCCGTTATATTCTTTTTCATAAGTAGCTTGTCCGTACGAAGCCAGACCTACGATAACGTCTCCCGGACGGATATTTGCATTGTCAATTACATCAGCACGTTTCATGCGGCATGTCACTGTACTGTCGACAATAATAGTACGAACCAAGTCACCAACATCGGCAGTTTCACCTCCTGTTGCATAAACACCTACTCCCATTTCTCTCAATTCGGCAAGCAATTCGTCTGT
>OHAN01000867.1_pt1 | contig 27956 bp, 45 predicted proteins | sample 1577121 | NCBI WGS metagenome assembly OHAN01 (sample SAMEA3541554, study PRJEB24748) | human gut metagenome | biome: human gut; feature: human-associated habitat; material: faeces | place: China | collected 2012 | reverse complement strand
CGATAACCTCAAAACAAAAGCAGTTGAGGTTCATCTCTGGACAGAAGCCACAGCAGGCAAGTATGAAGCATATCAGCAGGATTGCTACGTTGTGCCGACATCCTACGGTGGAGACACATCTGGCTATCAGATTCCGTTCACAGTTAATTACGTTGGAGAGCGCGTCAAAGGTAAATTTGACATTACTTCCGGCTCATTCACAGCTGACAGCGAATAATTTTTAGGAGGGTGTAGAAAATGGCAAAAACAATTAATACAAACATTGATGATGGATTTCTTCTTTTTACATTCACAAACAAACAGGGAGAAGTATTTTCTTCATTTAAGCTGAATCCTACCGACATTAACGTTGCGGCAAGAGCGGAAGAATTGGAAACTTTCTTTGAACAGGCTCAGGAATCTGTTAAAAATGTTTCTTCTAGCAAAGAAATGGCGGAGATTAATAAGCAGATTGAGGACAAAATCAATTATATGCTCGGATACGAAGCATCTAAGGATTTGTTCAAAGAACCAATTACCGCAACAACTGTGTTTGGAAATGGTCAGGTGTTTGCCTATATCGTTCTGGATAAAATTGCAGAAGCAATCGCACCAGAAATCGAAAAGAGAAAGAAGAAAATGCAGGCAGCAGTCAATAAGTATACGGAGAAATACACAAAATGACCGCCTATGAGTTACCCACCTCGCTTAACATAAGTGGGGTGGATTTTTCTATTAGAACGGATTTTCGAGCAATCATCGACGTTCTCATTGCTATGAACGACCCGGAACTGGACGAGCAGGCGAAAGCAGTTGTTATGTTGCAGATTCTGTTTGAGGACTGGCAGAGTATTCCGCCGGAACACTTATCTGAAGCCTGTCAAAAAGCATCAGAATTCATCGACTGCGGACAGTTAGACGATAATCCAAACCACCCAAGGCCCCGTTTGATGGACTGGGAACAGGATGGCGATATGATCGTTCCGGCGGTAAACAAGGTCACTGGTAAAGAAATCAGATCGGTGCCGTATATGCACTGGTGGACATTCTTCGGATATTTCATGGAATCCGGTGAATGTCTGTTCAACACGGTCGTTGGAATCCGGTCGAAAAAAGCAAAGGGCGAAAAGCTTGATAAATGGGAAAAGAAATTCTATCAAGAAAACAAGAACATTATTGATATAAAAACACGTCTCAGCGAAGAAGAGCAAGCGTATAAAGATGCGCTGAATGAGATGTTAAACCTCAAATAGTTAGGAGGTGGACGCATGGCTGCTGATGGCTCAGTCATTATTGATACCAGAATGGATACAACCGGTGTCCAAAATGGCGTATCAGCTATAAAACAGTCATTTAACAGCCTTGGAAGTGCTGTAAAAAAAATCGGTCTGTTAATTGGTGGGGCTTTTGCTGTTGGTAAATTGGTACAGTTTGGAAAAGAGTGCGTGGAACTTGGCTCTGACCTCGCAGAAGTGCAGAACGTGGTCGATGTTACATTTACCACCATGTCGGATAAGGTGAACGAATTCGCAAAGAATGCCATGACCTCAGCCGGACTGTCAGAAACCATGGCAAAAAGGTATGTCGGTACGTTCGGAGCAATGTCTAAGTCGTTCGGATTCTCAGAAGCACAGGCTTACGACATGTCAACGGCTCTAACACAGTTGACTGGTGACGTAGCATCATTCTATAACATCAGTCAGGACTTGGCTTATATTAAGCTGAAATCAGTGTTTACGGGCGAAACGGAAACACTCAAGGACCTCGGCGTGGTAATGACCCAGTCGGCACTTGACCAATATGCACTTGCAAATGGCTACGGCAAGACCACATCTGCAATGACTGAACAGGAGAAAGTTGCTCTCCGCTTTGCTTTTGTGCAGGAACAGTTATCAGCCGCATCTGGTGACTTCATTCGTACTTCTGACAGCTGGGCGAACCAGGTGCGAGTGATGCAGTTGCAGTTGCAGTCCCTCAAGGCAACAGTCGGACAAGGGCTGATTAATATTTTTACACCTGTTCTGAAAGTAATCAATATTCTTCTCGGCAAACTGGCGACTCTGGCAAACGCATTTAAGTCATTCACGGAGCTTATTACTGGCAAGAAATCTTCCGGTCAAACGAGCGGAAGTGGAGCGGGTCTTGCCGGAACAGACGCGATCGCAGATACAGCGGACCAGTATGGACAGGCGGCAGATAATGCAGAGAAACTGGCAGATGCCACGAACGACAATGCAAAAGCAACAAAAAAAGCGAATAAGGAAACCAAAAACTATCTTTCGTCACTTGATGAAGTTCACAAAGTCACATCTACTGGCAGCAATTCATCTTCCACACCATCTTCATCTGGTGGAAGTGGTGGAGCAGGTAACAGTGGCCTTCCGAGTTCAGTTGGTAATGTGGACTACGGCAATCTCGCAGAAGGCGAAACCGCACTTGACAAGATTAGCGATTCCGCAAAGAAACTTGCTGACCTGCTCAAGAAACTCTGGAAACCATTCCAGGACGCATGGAAAAAAGAGGGTAAGAATACCATTAATGCAGCAAAAGTCGCACTTGATGGACTCAAAAAGCTCGCTGTAAGTGTAGGTAAAAGCCTTGTAGAGGTCTGGACAAATGGCACAGGCACAACGATGCTTACGACCATGCTGAGGATTGCTCAGAACGTGCTTAAAACTATCGGGAATATTGCATCCGGTTTTGCGGATGCGTGGAATAAGAACAATGTTGGAACGCAGATCATACAGAACATTGCAGACGCCCTTGTGGTGGTTATGCAGTTTGTTGAAAAAATCGCAGAGGATACAGCAACATGGGCGGCGAACTTGAACTTTTATCCGTTACTAGAATCCATCAGTAACCTGACCAGTACCTTTGCGCCAATTCTGGAATCTATCGGAAATGTTCTTGAATGGATTTATAACAATATTGTTCTCCCAATGCTGAAATGGCTGATTGAAACAGGAATTCCGACAGTGATTAACCTAGTGTCTGATTTGGCTGGATTCTTTGCAGATCATCAATCAATCATTGAAGCATTTGGCGCAGCTCTGATCGGAGCATTTGCGGCAGCGAAGATTGCAGGCTTAGCTTCGAGAATCGCAGGAAGTATAACGACAGTAGCAAGTTTCATTAAGGGTCTTATTGCACTCATAACCGGCTCTGGCGGCATTATTGGTGGAATCAAAGCCATTGCGACAGCTGTCGGACCGGGCGGAATTTTTATAGCAGCAGTAACAGCTTGCATTGCGATTGGTGTATTGCTGTACAAAAACTGGGACAAAATAAAAGAAGTTGCAGGTGCGGTATGGAGTTGGATTAAAGACAAAACCATAGCTTTCGTTGATGGAATAAAATCCAAACTAAGTGATTTGGCAGAAAAGATTGTTTCTATTTGGAATGGTATCAAATCAAGTGCAAAAGAAAAGTGGAGCGCTATATGGTCCACTATAAAAGAAGTTGTAAAGAGGATAGTTGATGGAATCGTTGATAAATTCAAAAGTGCAAGAGACAAGGTTGTTGATACGTTCGAGGGTATTAAAAACAAAGTTAAAGAGATATTCAATAAAGTTATCGGTATCGTAAATGGCGCAATCGGTACGGTGAACGGCGCGATCAGTGGAATTGAATCTGCAATGTCATTTGGTCCGTGGGAAGTGCCTACACCATTCGGCTCTAAGACGATCGGATTTAGCGCAAGCTTTCCAAGAGTACCGACTATTCCATATCTGGCAAAAGGTGCAGTTATTCCACCAAGAAGCGAATTTCTGGCTGTCCTTGGAGACCAGAAACAGGGTAATAACATTGAAGCACCAGAAGCACTGCTCAGAAAAATTGTTCGTGAGGAAACTGGTGGACAGCAGAGTGGTGGAAATTATCGTTTTACTGCTCAGATTAACCGAAGAACAGTATTTGATGAAATTATCGAAGAAGCAAAGTTAAGACGTGATACAAGCGGTAGAAACCCGTTTGAACTGGCATAGGAGGTGGAAGCGTGGCAACTATTCCAAAAGGCATAACAGAACGATACAAGATGAATGGGGCTTCCATCTATCAGCCAGATAAAGATATGGGATATAACCTCGAAACAACTTATTCAGAAGGTAGTAACCGTACGCAGTTCGGAAAAGCGTTGTTAACTCCATTGTTTACAGTCGAACAGTATAGCTATGAAGCATCAAACGTTCCAGTTATAGAAGCAAACAAAATTCTCAAAATTATCGCAAAAGGAAAAACTTTCAATTTGTACCATTGGTCGCTTTACCACATGGCATGGAGAACTGACCCGTTTTATGTCGGAAAAGCAAGCCTAACTATTGGAGAAATTTCGCCAGACTTAAAATTTGTATCAAAAATATCTTTTAACATGCAGGGGGTGAATCCACTTGATTAATGTATCTGATACATTTAAGCAAAAACTACAGGACGGAGAAAGAGTCTGGCAGGAAGTGGAAATCACCTTTCCTGACGGAACTGTAAAAACAGTCAAAAATGAAATCATGGGCGAAAATTGTACTTTTTCTGATTGTGCAGAAAGTAGCAGCTTTCCGATTGGCTGCGTTGTTTGTAAATCCATGACATTGGAGTTGGACAACACTTCCGATCAGTGGAAAAACTATAATTTCTACATGGCAAAAGTTCATGCGTATCTTAAAATGCAGACCTCCGTAGCAAGTCCGGCTGCAACAGATGAATTGCTGGATGAAAACTATGAGCCAATTCTTGACCAGAGTGGCGGTGCGATTCTGGCAACAAAAGCAGCGACAGAAGACAGAGTCGAAACCATTGATAAAGGTATTTATACAATTACGACACCAGAACAATATGGCGAAATCCTTAGTTTTACCGCTTTGGACGATATGTATAAAACGAACGCAACTTATATATCTCATCTGGTTCTGCCACAGTCAATAGAGACTCTTGTTAGAGATGCGTGTGAGACTCTTGGTATTCCGTCAGAAGTCTCCATGGCTCATGGAAATCTGATCGTGTCAGAGATTCCGGAAAACATGACGTTTCGTCAGTTGTTCGGATGGGCAGCAATGCTTGAGACTGCGAACGCTCGCCTGGACAGCAGAGGATACTTGCGATTTATCAGATGGGATTTTTCCAATGTACAAGAAGATTACAACGCAGTAGTGGACGATGATGGAAATGTAACATTTAAAGGCGGCGCAAGTATTGACTCAGAAAGTTTTATCAGTCCGACAGGGAACTGGACAATTGATAGTGATGGATTCTTGACACTGATCGAATCAGTAGCTGACACATCCGAAAAGCTCAAAGACTTTTTTACAAGTCCAACCGTTTCTAGTGATGATATTGTGATTACTGGAATCAAGCTAAAAAATAGAGAAAATGAAGCCATGTACGGAAGCACAGGATATGTTCTTGAATTGGAGAACGACCTTGTTGCGGATTCGGACTTGGACACGGTAGCTGCTCAAATCGGTGATTCCATAATTGGAGCTAAATTCCGTAACATGTCGGGAGAACTTGTATATAACCCACTCATTGAGTTTGGAGATATGGCATATACTTATGATCGCAAATGGAACAGATATATAACTCCGCTGACGGACGTTTCTTGTTCCGTTAATGGAAAGACTACTGTAAAAACTCAAGCCGACGACCCTATCAGAGGGCAGAGCAAGTTCCAGTCAGAATCCACTAAGGCAATCGTAGAGGCAAGACGACTTGTTAAAAAAGAACAATCAGCTAGAGAAAAAGCAGTAAAGAAATTAGAAGAAACCTTAAAAAATTCTTCTGGATTATATGAAACATCAGTCGCACAGGAAGATGGCAGTACTATTACATATCTGCATGACAAGCCTACACTTGCAGAATCAAAAAATGTAATTAAATTCACAGCAGAAGCCATTGGCGTATCCAATGATGGTGGCAAAACATATCCTTACGGTTTCTTTCTGACAGGCGATTTGATAGCAAAAATTCTGTACGCACATGGTATCAATGCTGATTATATTGACACAGGCGCACTGACTGTCAGAGATAGCGATGGAAACATAATCTTCCAGGTTGATATGGACACCAAAAAAGTAATCATCAGTGGTGATAATGTTGTAATTGGTGGTAGTTCTTTGCCGGATAAACTGACAAAAATGGACAACAATATTGCATCTGCCAAGAATATGACATTCCAGCTGTCGAACGATATGCAGACGATCACATCTGACGCAGACGGAAACATTCCGGTATTTCCAACAGTGACAACTACAGCGAAAGTTATGTACGGCTCGTCAGATATCACAAATGATTGTAGCTATACCATTACAAAATCAGACAGTGTAACCGGATCTTGGGATGTAGATACACATACTTACACTGTCACAGGCTTGAGTGCAGACAATGGATGGGTGGATATTAAGGCAACGTACCTGATTAATCTTTCTATAACGAAGAGATTTACGATTTCCAAGCAGAAAAAGGGAGAAGATGGAAAAGATGGTGAACCTGGTAGAACATACATGGTTGAGCCATCATGTAACGTCTTGAAACGTGGCTCTGACAAGACAATTAGTCCAAACTTTATAACATTTAAAGCGTATTATCGTGACGGAAAGTCAGCTACTAGAGTGCCTTATAAAGGCAGATTCGTTGTTGAAGAGACTGCTGACGGAAACACTTGGAATACCATTTATACTAGTTCAACCGATGAGGATACCGTGACACACTATTTGTATTCTATTTTGACAAATGGATCTGGTCAGACAGTAGCAAGTTCTAATGGTTCAACCATTGGTATTCCGAGAGATGTGACAAATGTTAGATGTAAATTATATGCGTCCGGTGGAACTACAACATTGATGGATATGCAGAGTGTTGCGGTAGTGATTGATGTGGACAATCTGACACAATCGCAAATCGTAGAAATACTATCAAATGATGGTGCATGGAAAGGCCTGTACTACAAGAATGGTCAACTGTATATCAGCTTCAGTGCGGCACTTGGCGGTGAATTGACGTTGGGCGGCGAAAAGAATGGAAACGGTTATCTGAAAATTAAAGATGCCAATAATGCTGATAAAGGATTAATTGATCGCTCTGGATATGCTGTATTTACAAGCTACGAAGAAAATTCAAAGTACATGAAATATACAGGTGTACAGTTTTCAAGCGATGGAATATTCCCTGTTGATATCAAGAAGTTCTTTGACGATGAAGTAGATATTGAAATTGAAAATAGTGAAAATTGGGGAATCAGTTGGAATGATAACAGTCTAAACGTATATGCCACAGAGGTATCGGCTGATACCGGTACATTTGAAGATTTAACTGTTACTAATCCTGCATCTTTTGCAAAATCGCCAAAGATAGAAGACATGGAGTATACGACATCATCAAATACTATTTGTTGGGATGGACGTACAGGATACAAACAGCTGATGCTGAAATCTTCATCCTCGAAACGCTATAAAGATATTGGAAACGATATTTCAGAGCAAGAAATTGAAGAATGGTACAATATCGAACCAACGTGGGCGAAATACAAAAAGGGATATCTAGTTAAAGGGGACGAGAATGAAGGAAGATATATCCCAATGTTTATTGCTGAGAATGTAGAAGTATTCTTTCCGGAAGCTACTCGGCATCAAAACGGACTTGTTGAGGACTGGAACGAACGTATCATGATACCTGCTATGTTTGCAATGATAAAAAGCCAGAAAGAACAGCTTGACCGACAGGAGAAACTAATTAATCAGCTCTATGAAAAGTTCAATATAGAAAAGGAGAATTAATATGGCAAAATTTAATGAATATCCCGTAAAAACAACACCAAAAGATGCAGACAAATTTATGCTTTACAGTGCAGAGGATGCGGCAAACAAGCTGATTGATTATGATAAGCTTGCTGATGCGGTACTCAACAAATTGACATCAAAGACCTTTGGCCTCGATGCTGGAACGATGACTTTACCGGCTGCGCTTAACCAATTAAATAGTAACCGGTTAAAACCCTTTTATAAAGGTATGATCACCAATAGACTAGTTACTGTTCCTCTTGTTCCGGGACTTTATCTAGTTTCAACGTATCGTAGTGGAGGATACAAGATAAGTTCATTATCTATAGTTAATATTCAGATACAGGACGGTTCTTTTATCGAAACGCTTGTTAAAGGTGCGGATTACGACAACACCATTGAAATGAAATATACTGATAGCAACATTTCATTTCAATATAAGATTGACTTATCTGGTGGATGTACAATCGTTATATTCAAGTTGGCTTAAAGATTTATGAAATATAAAATAGTAACTCCTTTAGAATCTCAAATATTAATTCATCTTCACGCACAATAACGATTCATAGAGTTTCCAAAAATAAATCTCTTTTACATTGCACATTACTATATAGAATGAATTATGAAATGGAGGTACATAAATAGCCGGTGCAAGCATAAGCCCTACATCAGTGCAGACAGGGGCGAAATATGCGATTGCTGTTGATGTTCGGAATGTCCAGTATGTATTAGGCACAAGTGATGGATCAGCACTTGCCACTTCTGATGGTTCGATGCTGAGAGTGAAAGAATAGAGGTGATTATATGGCAGAATCATTAAAAACAATATTAATGTCGGCACTGGCTTCGAAAGCAACGCCGGCAGAAAGTGACACATTGATAGTTGGAGAAGGGAATGTATTAAAAAAAATATCGTTCTCACAATTATTTACATACCTGAAAGACAAGCTAGGCATTAATACATTAAACACGAAGATAACTTTTGTAAATCAAGTTTGTAAAGGTACTGGAGCAGGATATATCTATATTAATCCACCAGATACTAACAATGATTATTACTTAATAGGAGCTACTAATGCGGATTGGAACGCTTGTCCAGTTAGTATAGTTGCTGTAAGTAGGCAAAATTCTACTCATATAGTGCATTTTACGGGTAACATTGAAAAAGGTAAATCTGTTCGAATACTCAGTATGTGGACACAAGCTAAATATATAACTTTTAAATCATAATATAATTTATGCTCGTATAAACATTAAATCTGCTATATAATTACCTGCTGATACAAACCCATTACAAACAATATTATAGCCATTTGATGAAACGCCTACTGCGCAAATAAGAGCTTTGTTATCTCCCGAACCAATAACACCAATATTTTGATTATTTGTTGATACTTTTACTGGTAAGGTCAGAAGAACTGTCCCATTTTGTATACCAGAAGCAGTAAGTGAATTAAATCCAATATGGAGATATAAAAAGCTATCGTTATATATACAATATGTTTGTCCAGTTTGCAAATATCCGCCACCATTATATGTTTTTAATGTAACATTTTTATTATTTATCTTCGTGTTTAGCATCTGTACCTATGCTTTATAATTAAGGTACGGGAGGTGCTGATAATGGAGTCAAGGCAAATGATCATACAATCAGTAATGCAAGTATTAAAGAGCAAAGTGGATCAGGAGACACTGGATATAGTGCAAGATGCGCTTACGATCGAACTGAATCGTTATGAAGTCCAGGAACGAACAACGGAACTATCGGTGGTAGACAATAGTGCTGTAGGAATGTTACGCAGGTATATTGCTACCAAAAGAATCGAGGGCAAAGCAGAGTCTACACTGAAAAGATACTGGTAACAGAACCTGCAGTTAATACAATTTCTCGGCAAGGATCTGAACAAAATTACTACAGATGATTTAAGACTGTTCACGGCATGCCGACGGCAGCAGAATAAGGTAAGTAATAGAACTTTAGATGGGATGAGGAATAAAAAAGGCTCAGATCGAGCAGATTGTGAACCAGATAAGCGAGAGAGCAAATCTTGTAAGACAGCTGTATCCTCATCTTATCCGGCATACCACAGCCACAATGTCTCTTGAGCGTGGTATGGATGTTACGGAATTGCAAAAGATGTTAGGACATGAAAAATTAGACACGACTATGATTTATGCGAAGGTATCGCAAGAATCATTGAAATACAGTCACCACAGATACGTGGTGTGAAAGGAGCACAACATGGAAATTAAAGGAATTGACGTATCATCGTGGCAAGGGAAACCGGATTGGGCAAAAGTATCGAATTCTGGAATTAAGTTTGCAATTTTGAGAATTCATCAGAAATCCGGCACAGATGCATCATTCGAACACAACTACAAGGGCTGTAAATCCAATGGAATTCTTATTGGTGGATATAAGTACAGCTATGCTTTAACATCGGCACAAGCTATCGAGGAAGCTGAGAACGTAATTTCTGTTCTTGGTGGACGTGGACTTGACTTTCCAGTATTCTACGATCTGGAATGGGCACAGCAAAGAAGTCTCGGAAAACAGGCTATCGAGAATATTGCAGTAGCGTTTCTGACCAGAATCAAGAAAGCTGGTTATAAGGCCGGTATCTACTGTAATCTGGACTGGTATAATAACGTTCTGTCAGATGCTTTGAAGCAGTATGATTGTTGGATTGCTCGTTATCCGGCAAGCGACAATGGTTCTGTGCAGGAAAGATTGCGTCCGAATGTCGGTGTAGGCTGGCAGTATTCCAGTAAAGGAAAAGTTCCAGGAATCAGCGGAAATGTTGATATGGATGTGTTCTACAAAGACTACAGAGATTCTAACCAGAAAGGAGAAACCAAAATGGTAAAAATCAGTAACTGCGGACATGATGAACGCGGAAGATATGCAGGTGGAAAAGCAGGAGATCAGACTGGTACGGAATATCAGATCATGAACTGGTACAGCAGACCGTGGCTCTGTGTTCTAAGATTCAATGACGCTAAAATCGCAACCATGATCGCAGACATGGCGACAAAAGCGGCACAGAACAATCTCATCGGATACGATCAGGGTACTTCCGGAAACAGCAATGACCGGTATTCGTTCTGGCGGCACTTAAAGGCAAGTAACTACGATCCGGCGCAGATCACGGTAGCTTGTGAATCTGATTGCAGCGCAAGTACAGCAGCTATTGTCAAAGGGGCTGGGTATCGCTTAAATAATGCAAGGCTCAAAGCGGTCAGCATCTATCTGACGACACGGAACATGAGAGCTGCAATGAAGATTGCCGGTGCGAAAGTACTGACGGATAGAAAGTATCTGACATCCGGTGACTATCTAAAGGCAGGAGATATCCTCCTGAATGATAACCACCACGTGGCTATCGCTGTTACCACTGGCGCAAAAGCAAGTACGCTTTCAACGCCAACTATTCTGTCTAAAACTCCGAAGTGGGTGGGAAAGGTGACTGCAAATACACTTAATGTCCGCACATGGGCAGGAACAGAGTATGCACAGCTTAAAAGCTATCCTACACTTGCAAAAGGCAATTTAGTTGATGTATGCGATACCATTAAAGCCAAAGATGGAGCATCTTGGTACTATATCCGCATTGCCGGAAAATATTTTGGATTTGTTTCTGCAAAATACATCAAAAAAGCATAAATTTAAGCCCCTTGGAAATTATTCCTTGGGGCTGTTTTTTTACATATTGTATCAAATTCGTGTTGCATTTCGTGTTGCATAGTTCTTCTTTTTTATGCCAAAACTGGCAAAATAACATATTTTATGAGCTAATTTGAAATTGCCGAAACCATTGAAAACACTACGTTCTTTGCGAGAACCAGTGAATACAAGATTTTCATAAAAATGCGGATGACAGGACTTGAACCTGCAAGAAAAAGCCTAGCATTCCCTATTTTACAGCATTTGTTTATTTCGTGTTGCATTTTGTGTTGCATAGCTTTGAAAAATAATCATTCCCAATTTCATTCATCTCTTTTTCTCGATCAACCAGAACGTGCCGATATACATTTTTTAATGTGGTATCATCCTCCCAACCGCCGCGCTGCATAATATATACATCTGGAATTCCAAGAGTATGCAACTCAGATGCGCAATAATGACGCAAATCATGGAATCGAAAATGATGAATCTGATTGTCATCTAACAGATCTGAAAATCTGTCGGATATTTGCGATGGGTTCAAATTTGTTATTTTCCCATGTATTCCTTTTAATTTATCTGCAACAAAACCTGGATATGAAATGAATCTGTCACCAGCAAAAGATTTTGGTCTTTTGATAACCCAACCATGAGAATCATTCATAACCATAGCATATTCGACATGTACTATGTTCTGCTTGATATGATCAGAATTAAGCGCACAGATTTCTGACCGCCTCATCGGACCGAACGCTGCCAGAAGAACAGGTATCTCTAATTCACTACCTACAGTACATTCAATTACCTTTTTGACTTCGGCAGATGTAGGTACATAGATTTTCGGTCTTACCTTTTTAGGTAAGGAAGTTCTTAAGATGAAATCCGAACGATAAGTCTTCAAGACAGTAGAAAGAAAGCCATGCATATTGTACACAGTTTTTGGCGAATGAGTAAGTGCTTCACGATTCATTTCAGCTTGAACATCCTCTTGAGTGATTTCCATTATATTTAATGACATAAGTTTAGCCATGTCTCTTTTGACAGATCGCTTATATTCTCTAATAGTTCCAGGGGATAAAACACCTGTTCTGCTTTCTATGTATTTATTACATGCCTCTTTTAATGTCATATCTTCTGGTGGAACATATCGCGCAGTCAATACTTCACTTTCTTTTTTTGCTGCCCATTCGGCAGCCATTTGCTCACAGATTCGCTTCCCTTTTTTGCTAGGATCTGAACATGTAAAAGATTTATAAACCCTTTTCTTTTTGATAGTCCCGTCTGATAACGGGATTTCTTCGATGTGACTGAATACCTGACATCTCCATGAGCCAGATGGCAGTTTTTTTGCAGTTGCCATTTCTTTTCCTCCTTATTAACCGAACAAACTTTCTGACTTGTCCGAACACACCGAAGATGATACAATATGACTTGTCAGGCGATACGTTTCACTTCGTTATGCTTTGCGGAACGTAAAAATATTTTTCTTTTTTTTAAAAACCGGTCCTCGTTGGTAGCGAGAGCCGGTCTTTTTTAGCATTTATTCTATTTCATCAATATCAAGAGAATATCCAAGCACTTCTCCGACATCCGTACATTTTCCTTTCAATGTAACAGTGTCACCTTTTGACATAGATGCTATTTTAGCTTTCTGGTCGTCGTTTTTGATGTAACACTGAACTCCAATAATCTCAAAATCTCCATCAGCCATGAGATCAATATATTTTCCGGCTGCATCAATGTTTGTGAGCTTTCCGGTAATCTCAAGGTATTTACCTTTATATTTGTCAGACGCTCCCATAGCGTTATTATTAAGGGCATCCATCATGTCATTTACAGATACAGATGTATATTCGATTGACTCAGATTCCTGTTTCTGACTGTCTGAAGCAGTTGCTTCTGTTTGTTTTGTCGTACTATCAGCGGATTTATCTTCGCCTGTGACAGCACCGATAACCACTCCTATGATAAGTATTAATACAACCCATTTTAATATTCCGCTTTTTTGTTTCTTTCTACAATGTGGACATATTTTTGCATCTTTTGGAATGTCCATCTTGCAATGTTTGCACTTCTTGGTTTTTTCTTCGCTCATGCTTTATCTCCCTCCAATGACGTAGTTTTCATATTTTTCTCTTATTTTTGCAAGTTCTCTTTGCCTGATCGGGACGATTGCGCCAGATACCATCGTAAAAAAATGGCTTACTTCGCTTACCTCGTCCATATTAACTATATAGCTCTGGTGGCAGCGCAAAAATCTTCCGTCAAGACTCTTTTCGATATCATTGAGCTTTCCTCGTTCCTTGTGTGATATTCCGCACGTGCAATGGATCATTATGTATTTGTTCTGGCTTTCGATGTATTCAATATGCCGGAATTCAGCTCTGTGAAAGTAGTCCTTGTTCTTGATGGTAAGCGTTTTTTCACGGATATTTTCAAGAGTCTGCTCAACAACTGAATACATTCTTCCATGCTCAGAGCCTTTAATGATGTAATGAACCGGCAGCACATCAAGCGCATCAAATACATATTCTTTGCGCTCTGTCCAAAAAGTGATATTTCCATAGTATCCGATTTTTCTTAATCTTTTGGCAATCTCTATGCCATTTTCTCCGTTGATGGAGACATCAAGAATTATAATGTCATACCATTCGCCATCTGAAACATCGTCGATCAAAGGCTTTCCGCTGGTGTAAGTGGTTAATGTATATCCGCCATCACCATGCTCTTTTAGATATCGGTCAATGCTATTTTTGAAAATTTCAATTCGTAAATTATCATCGTCACAAATCGCAATTTTCATTCAAATCATTCCCTTATGGGCGTTGTTTTCGCCATTTGCAAAAAAAAAGTGTTTAAATATGCTATTTTTATTATAGCATCGTTAAATTTGGTTGTAAATAGAAGTTTTTAGGTGATTTGTGAAATGAAAATAATCAAAAATATACTAATTATAATAGGAGCTGTGATTTTGCTTAATTACATTGTTTGTTTACCAATGTGCGTAGACGATTATATCCGCGAAGAGTCAGAAGTGTATTCTGTCCAAAATGCATACAGATCTTCTACCCTACATAAGAATAGCACTCATGAAATAAAGCAGACCATGCCGCCGTTTTTATTCGCTCTGCCACTAAACAGAAAAGACTATATCTTTGATGTTACGAATAATTTCTATGCAATCATAAACATATCGGTGTATATCTGGCAGTTTCCAAGGGCGAACATTAGTGTTATAATGGCATAAAACGAACGAATGTTCGATTATTTCCACAAACCGGACATATACTGTAATGTAGGTGGTAATTGCAATAGGGAGGGTTATTTATGGATTATAAGAAGGAAATTATTGAGATGATAGAAAAAGCAGATCACGACCAATTATATACAATATTCAGATTTATAATATCATTTCTAGGACTGAAATAAAAATAGGGGCAGGAGTTATTTCCTGTCCCCATCTTTTTATTCTTCTTTCTTATCTGCCAAAGCATTGGCAAGTTTCTGGAGAGTTTCCCACTCTGATTCATTTAGATTAGCAAGTATTTCTACTAATCGTATTTTGAAGCTATCTGCTTCTCCATTCAGGACCGAACCAACGAAATCCGCAATCTCAGATTTTCTTTTATTCTGAATAAACATTTCGCCTGTTCCCTCAGTCAACCATTCATAATTGACTTTGAACTCTCGGCAGATGTCTTTGATGGTTCGCTCTGATGGAACTCTTTCTCCTTTTTCTATCATCCAAACAAAGTTCTTAGATACCCCGATTTTCTCGGCGAACTCATCCTGAGTCATCTTCGCAGTCTTTCTTATTTGTTGAATCCTGGTGTTCACTCTTTTCACCTCCTATCCTTAACTGCAAGTATATAGTAACACAAAAATCTAACTCTGTCAAATTTTTTGTGAGATTTACGCTTGACAAATCTATCTGAGTGAGATATTATAATAACACAAGGTAACACAAAACCTTGAGCGTTTACTACAATCTAATACAAACAAGGCTTCTATTAGATAAAAAGAAACTGCTAGGGGTCTCGTCCCTAACAGCTCTTTACCAAATTTGTTTACCCTATGTACTTTGCAGGCTGACGCCACATCTGACGAGACCAGATGCTTCTTGAAGCACCTTGTCACTTTCGCAGTCTTGGTTCTGCAACATGCCTAATCGCTGACAAAACAATCAGAGCCGTCTTTGACCTGTTTTGACTGTCGAGGTATCAGTACGAACGGATTAAGAGCAAAGGGAACAGGCAAATTCAAAAGTTGGGTCATGATAACCACTCCTTTCCTTTGCCAATAGGCATTAACTAAGATAACACAAATAAGTGGTAAACGCAACTAAAAATAAGTAGGAGGTGATTTTTTGGAACGTCTTTACACTTGCGAAGAAATCGCTCAGAGATATAGTGTGAAAGTTCCTACCGTGTGGAGATGGATACGGAATAAACAGCTTCCGGCAATCAATCTGAACGGCTCTGGTTACAGAGTGCTAGAAAGTGACTTAGTTGCTTTTGAAGAATCAAAACGTGTAAGAAAGGAGTGAATACATTGTCTGAGAAAGAAAAAAAGATTCTCGAATCAATAACCAAGGCAGTTCCCAATATGTCAGAGTTTGACAAGGGATATTTTCTTGGGGTCGGAGAAACAATCGCAAAATACAAGAATCCTGATAAAGCAGATAGGTTCCTTGAACCGAAGATTCCAGAAAGTAAACAGACAGATTAAAACCATCTACAAAGTTCTTGACTAGAAAGGAAGTGAAAACAGTTGAGCAGATACAAAAACAAAGTCGAAGAGTCCTTTGGAGAGCTTTGGAAATTTGTTCTGGATTTGCAATATGAGACAGGCAAGATTAAAAAAGCTGTTCTGACAGGGGAAAAAGGAGACTTGAAGATGCCCGAAGAAATTCCAAGTGAGCAGACAGATAACGGATATCTGAAAGAGCAGTTCGGAATATATTCACGATATGTAAAATCGTTATCCATCTGCACACACGTTTTGACAGTTATTTCAGTAATTGCTCTAACAATTTCAATAGTGGCTCTGATTGTATAGAGATTGAGAAAAGACCTGTAATCAGCGCAATGATGGACAGAACAGTTGTTATCCAAAATCTGGATATATCTTGAAAATATGCTTTCATGGCAACTTCTCCTGCTTGCGTGATTTCATATTCGTACTCTCGCAATCTTGAGCGCATAAAGCATTTTTTGTTGAAAAGGTATTTGCAGGCATCTACTTCACGCTGATTGATAGGAGTAAATCCACAATTTCTTAAAGCTTTTTTCAATATTTTATATTGATATCTTGTTACCAAATGAGCACCTCCTTTACAGGAGAGTATATCACAAAATTCAAAAGACGAAACAAAGAAACTGTGCATTCACAGTAATTAAAGAGGAGGAAGAAAATGAAGAAATTTGAATTAACATCAGAAACCAAAATTAACATTTTCGGAAAGAAACTTTTCCGAATCAAAGCACTCATTTCATTTGCGGATGTAGAAGCCGGAGAAACTGGCGGATGGGTAGAAAAAGAAGGAAATGTAAACCAGTCCGGCAATGCATGGGTGTACGTCAATGCAATGGTGTACGGCAATGCAATGGTGTCCGGCGATGCAATGGTGTACGGCGATGCAATGGTGTACGGCGATGCAAAGGTGTCCGGCGATGCAGAGGTGTCCGGCAATGCAAAGGTGTACGGCGATGCAATGGTGTCCGGCGATGCAATGGTGTACGGCGATGCAGATTACACAACTATTCATGGATTTGGTACTCAATTCCGTACCACTACGTTTTTTAGATGCAAAGATAAAAAGGTCAGAGTTGCATGCGGATGCTTCTTTGGGACTATTCCGGAATTCCGTGAACAGGTTAAAAATACAAGAAAAGGGAAAATTGCAGAAGAGTATCTGATGATTGCTGACCTTATGGAAAATCATTTTGAAAAATAAAGTGCTCCGAAGGAGAGCTGAAACCTCTCGCCTCGGAGCTGTAAACCACTAATCACCCTAGCGGATTACAGGATAATCATATCATTTCTTCCTGTATTTCGCAAGAGAACAGGAGGATTTTTTATGAAGAAAACCGAGGATAAAAAAGTGACAAATTTTGAAGAGTTCGAAACTTTCTATGCAGTCGAAGTTGTAAGAGAGGCAAAAAAGCAGACTCACAAATGGTTCTGCGCATGGATTGTAACCATGATTGCATTAATTCTTTCAAACGCTGCATGGATGTTTATCAAGTAAGAAAGGAGGAAAGACTGTGGCAATCAGATATACCACAGAACAAAAGAAATACATCCTTTTGAAAGGCAATATTGCAAAAAGGATGGAGGCCGAGCGAGTAAGTGATGCACAGATGGCAGCAATTACCGGAATGGCAGAAAACACTTTCCGTAAAAAGCGAAATAAGCCAGAAACATTCACGTATCCGGAACTGCGGCATATTTTTATTCGATTGAACTTCCCTAACGAGGAAATATTGGAGGCTTTGACATGAAAGATTGGATAGACTCCATTCTGATTGGAGGGATAGCAACGTATCTTCCGTTCTGGACCTGGGACAACAGCCGTGACCAGATCATGGGAGCGTTGGGACTGATCGGAGCTGTGTACATAGCAAGGACGTGGAAAGAATGGACATGCTAGACATGCCAACTAAAAAAGGATCCTCAGAGCTGCAACTCAAATAAGGATCCAAGACAATATATCTCTTCTCCATTGTAGAAGGAAAGAAACCAAAAGTCAATACAAGGAGGAAATTATGAACGAAGAGAAAATCAGAGAAATATTTGATTTGTGTCTGAGAGTTTCAAGTGAAACAACGGCGCATGTGAATTTTGACTATACGGCGTGTGACGACATATCCAGAGTTTATATTTATGTATTTAATGATGCAGGGGAGATCGTAAAACATTTTTCATTGTGCCAGTTTTACGACTTTGAGTCCGAATCTCAGAATTACGAAGATGCAAAGAAATGTCTTCTGGAACTGCTTATTAATGGGAGGTGTCCGTTAAATGAATCTTGAAGAATTAAGACTCCTCCCGAAGTGGGATATGGTTCTTGCAGTGAATATCTTGTTGGAGGAACTGAACAAGCGAAACGCTCCTATTGTTGATTGGGAGAATCCAGATATGTACGTGGATCATCTTGAATATCATGCCGCTGATTCCATTCAGAACGGTAAGACGGTTCCGGGCATGGGGGATAAGTCAGACGCAATCTATTGTTTTTTTAAGCAGTTAAAGGAGCCAGTCTATGAACGAAAGAATACAGGAAGTCTTGAGACTGATTGATGTTCAGCTCGCACTTGTTCCAGATAATCCAATAGAGGAACAGTACAAGGCGAGGACATTGGCAAGTTACACGCAAGCACTAAATGGGCTTTTAGCGGCTCAGAAAACATATAAGGAGGGCAACAATGGGAAAATTTGAAATCCGTATTCCGGCAAGGAAGAAGCAGCCGGCAACCGATAAGGATAACCCGGTTGTGAAAGTATCATCGGAAGCATACAACGCACTGGTTGAAATCTATAACGAATCAACTATATCTATGAAAGACATTGCAAGTTTACTGATTGTAGAAGCCAGTAAGTGCGTGGTCTATGACAAGGGGGATTGAAATTGAATATCTATGAAAAATTAGGAGTTATTCAGTCAAAGCTGAAAGCCCCAAAAGGGCAGTATAACTCATTTGGGAAATATAAATACAGAAGCTGTGAGGACATTCTGGAAGCAGTAAAGCCGCTTCTGGCAGAAACAAAGACAGTGTTATGTATCACTGATCAGATGGAAGTGGTCGGGGACAGAATCTATGTAAGAGCAGAAACACATTTAAAAGATGCAGAGGATTTTTCTTCTGAAATCGTAACAGTTGCTTATGCAAGGGAAGAAGAGTCTAAGAAAGGCATGGATTCTTCACAGGTGACAGGTGCAGCTTCATCTTATGCAAGAAAGTACGCACTGAATGGTTTGTTCTGCATTGATGACAACAAAGACAGTGATTCTACTAATACAGGTAGTAGTGGGAAAGCAGCAGCTAAAAAGCCAGAATCAAAAGAACCTGTTGAGATGATTACTTCAGAAAATGTAATGAGCATCCAGAATATCATTGACAAATATCCGAATTCTAACTTGTTTGAACAGATTAAAACTCGTTTCAAGGTAGACGATGTGAAAGGACTCACAAAAGAAAAAGGGCAAAAATGTCTCAAAATGTTGATTGAGTACGATAAACAGCATAGTGGAAAGGAATAAAAAATGAACAAAGTTATTCTTGCAGGACGATTTACAAGAGATCCAGAAGTCAGATATACAAATGATGGAACATCAATCGCAAGATTTTCCATTGCAGTCAATAGAAGATTTGTAAAAGAGGGTTCTGATCAGAAAGCGGACTTTCTTAATTGTGTTGCATTTGGAAAGTCTGCGGAATTTATCGAAAAATATTTCAGAAAAGGTATGAAAGCAGATTTATCTGGAAGAATCCAGACAGGATCCTATACGAATAAAGACGGCGTGAAGGTATATACAACAGATATTGTTGTCGAGGAAATCGAATTCGGCGAAAGTAAAGGTTCTTCACAGGCACAGACAGCATCACCTACACCGAATCCAGAAGCCGACCCGGACGGCTTTATGAGCATTCCTGATGGTATCGACGAGGAGATGCCATTTGATTGATACAGATTGATAGCAGAGAACATCAGAAAGTTATTGATGGCATTAAAAAGGTATTTGACGAGGCAGGGGAAAAATGGTTCGTGTCAAAGCTGTATGTGGGTGATTACATGAATTATGATAACCCACGTTTAGTAGTTGATAGAAAACAGAACCTTGCAGAGTTATGCGGAAATGTATGTCAGCAGCATGAAAGATTCCGATCTGAAATTATCCGGGCAAATGAAGCAGGAATAAAACTTGTCTTCTTATGCGAACACGGGAAAGGAATCGAAAAGCTGGACGATGTTCTCTGGTGGGAGAATCCCAGGGCAAAGAAGCGTGTTAAGAAAAATGGTATTTGGATTGAGCAAGAACAGAAAGTTATGCACGGCGATACGCTGTACAAAATTCTATGCACAATGCAGAGAAAATATGGCGTTGAGTTCCTATTTTGTGACAAGAAAAATACTGGAAAACGAATAATGGAGATTCTGTCGGATGGACAAAGAAACAATTAAACAGCAGAACAGTATGAGAGATGTTCTTTCCAGATACGGAATGATTCCGAACAGAGCTGGCTTTATCAGTTGCCCATTTCATCCCAGTGACCGTACTGCTTCATTGAAAATTTACAAAGACAGCTACTATTGCTTCGGATGTGGCGCGTCAGGAGATATTTTTACTTTCGTTCAGAATATGGATAATTGCGATTTTAAGACAGCCTTTCAGATTCTTGGCGGAACATACCATAAACCTGATTTTTCGTCCAGAATGGCAATATATCACGCTCAGAAGCAAAAAGAAATGAGAGAGAAAGCAGAACAGAAGAAAAAGGTTGAGCTTCAAGAATGCTTGTCGGATATAGATTTCTACAGAGCTATCCTTGTCAGAGTGAAACCATTATCTGACGGATGGTGTGAAGCATGGAACAGGTTGCAACTTGCGCTATATCACCATGGATTCATAACAGGACTGGAAGAAGGTGATTGAAAGTGGAAATGATAAACAAGCTCACGAAGGATTCTATTCTGGACGAAGAAGTGTTTGACGAGATATTCAGCCAGGAAGACGAGATATACAAGGCACGTCTTACGCTGACCCTTCTGGACAGAGCCAAGGAGCTTGGTGTAAAGAAAAAATTCGAAGATTTGCTGAAGGCTTACACAAAAGTACAGAAGCAGATGATCGAGAAAGAGAAAAGTAATAGGACGTTGTCTATGCTGGACCAGTGGACTAATTTCTCTGATTGTGAATATGACAGAATGAAGTGTCTTAACTGGGTGGCGGACGATGATGGAATCAGAATATCGAATACTAATCCAGGATCGCCGGATATCATAGCTTGTTATCACCCTATACTTCCAATAGAGCGAATGAAGAATCTGGAGACTGGAGAAGAACAGATAAAGCTAATCTATAAGAGAAATAATAAATGGTCCGAGGTTATTGTACCGAAAACCATGGTTGCATCATCTACTAAAATCGTTGGCTTGTCTGCGCTTGGAATTTCAGTAACATCTGAGAATGCGAAGTTTCTTGTGCGGTATCTGTCAGATGTCGAGAATGCAAATGACGATTATATCAACATTCAGTATTCATCCAGCAAAATCGGGTGGATCAGGGATTATTTTCTTCCTTATGACAAAGACATTGTATTCGATGGAGATATGCGGTTCCGACAACTGTATGAAAGTATCAGTGTAGGCGGCAGCAGAACAGAATGGTATGAACATGTAAAAAAGGTTCGTGCTACTGGAAGAATAGAGCCGAAAATCATGTTGGCTGCAAGTTTTGCCAGTATTCTGATTAAGCTTGTTGGCGCACTTCCGTTCTTTGTAGACCTCTGGGGAGAAACTGAAGGCGGCAAGACTGTGACGCTTATGTTGGGAGCTTCCGTCTGGGCGAATCCGGGTGAATCTAGGTACATAGGAGATTTCAAGACAACAGATGTGGCTCTGGAAGCAAAGTCTGATATGCTTAACAATCTTCCACTAATTCTGGATGATACTTCCAAGGTATCTGCCAATATTAGAGATAACTTCGAGGGCATTGTGTATGACTTGTGTTCCGGCAAAGGAAAGAGCCGCTCTAATAAGGAGTTGGGAGTGAACCGGGAGAATCGCTGGCAGAACTGCATTCTGACCAATGGTGAACGTCCGCTTGCAGGATATGTCAGCCAAGGTGGAGCTATCAACCGAATTATTGAGGTCGAGTGTTCTGAAAAGATATTTGATGATCCACAGCTTACCGCAGATACCCTTAAAAAGAACTACGGATATGCAGGAATCGACTTTGTGAACGCAGTCAAGGAAATGTCCATTGATGATATAAAAGCCCTGCAAAAGCACTATCAGGAGCTTATACAGGACGATGACAAGATGCAAAAACAAAGTATATCTATGAGTATCATTCTGGCAGCAGATAAAATCGCAACAGATCAGCTGTTCCATGATGGTCAGTACATTGACATTGAGACGGCTAAGAATCTTCTGACAGAGAAAGAAATGGTATCTGAAAACGAACGTGCTTACTGGTTCGTGCTTGATAAGATTGCCATGAACGGAATTAAATTCGATGATAACCCAGATATAAAAACAGAAAGGTGGGGAATTATCGACAATGATCCGGTAGAGAAAACATCAACTGCAATAATCTATAGCGCAGCGTTTGATGATTTATGCAAAATCGGAAGATTCTCCAGAAAAGCATTTTTGTCATGGGCTGTTAAGAAGGGACTTGTGGAAACCGACAGCAGAGGTTATCCGACCAAAGCAAAGAAACTGGACGGAATTGTCACCAAATGTGTGTTTTTGAAAATTGTAGATGAAATTCCGAAAGGATTCGTGAATTGCAATGATGATTTTGAGATTACAGACGATATTGTGTTTGATTAACAAACAATTCGTTCAAAAGGTAACCGGGTAACCTAGGTAACCTTTGATTCTGCATATATATATTTGAGTATTTATATGCACATATTGAGTATAAAAGTTTCCCTATATGAGAAAGTCAGGGTTACTCGGTTACTCGGTTACCATGCAGTAAAATCAATGGTTTGCGGATTTTTGAACGGTTACGTTTCGGTTACTATCGGTTACTCATAAAGAAGGTGAATAATGAAAGTAGAAGCTAAAGATATTCCGGTCATGCACAAGTTCATGCCAGAGTTTTGGAACGCAATAAAAGAATTTTACAATGTGAAAAACGATGATGAATATTTTGATGCATTACATAAAAAAATCGAGGATTTATATGAAATCTATCCAGACAGTTTGGCAAGGTATCTGTCTTTGGCCTTTTACAAATGGGCTGAGGATGTGTCAACAGGGAAATGCAAAATATAAGAAACATGGAAAAGAATGTCGTATAAGCACAGCAATGGAAGTGCAAGGAGTGGAGTGGCATTGAATGTGCTATGGAGAAGCGCATCAACGAAGTGAATTGAAATGCAAAGGCACAGCCGAGAGAAGAAACGCAAAGGAATTGCTACGAAAGGTTCTGAAATGATGTGCATGGCTGTGGCAGAGCCTGGAAACGAGGTGCGGTGCAGAGGCAAGGGAACGAATAGCTATGCGAGGAAAAGCAAAGATGCGCGATGGAACTGAATAGTATAGGTCAGCCAGGGAGAAGAGTAGTACGGCAATGTAAGAAAACTATAAAAATTACAAGGAGAATAGCAGAATGAAAGAATTAAAAGTAAGATTGACATTTTTGGAAGAAATTTTAGGAACAGCAAGCGCAGACCCGGAAATCCACGAAACATTTATTGCTTCGAATGCACCAGACGCACCAACAAGAAAAGAAGAGATTGAAGCAATCGGAATTGAAGAAGTGATTGAGAAATCCATGACCGTATTCCCGAGAGATAACGGTGTACCAATTTACTGGGATTACCAGATTAAGGGCTTTTTCAAAGATGCTTGTGGAATGCTGAGAAAGGTAACTGGTTCAAAATCTTCCAAAATCAAGGCTTACAAAAAAGAAATTGACGGTCTAATTTTCGTTGAAGAACGTAAAATTCCGATTCATTTTGATGGAGAAATGGGAACCTGCCAGAGGCCACTGAGAGGACAAACACCGCAGGGTGAAAGAATTGCACTGGCAAATAGTGAGACAATACCTGCCGGAAGTTGGATTGAGTTCACAATCAAGTGCTTATGCGATAGCCATGAAGCAGCAGTCAGAGAATGGCTTGACTATGGAGAACTGAGAGGCATCGGACAGTGGCGTAATTCAGGTAAGGGCCGCTTCAAATGGGAAGAAATATAAAAGCATGACAGGAGTGATAGAAATGCCATATAACACAGCAAGAAAGTACTATGAGGGTATCCAGACAAGGAAAGACATATATCTGTACATCATAAGATACTTGAAAGAACACAATTATCCGCCAAGTATTCCAGAAATTGCAGCAGGACTGAGCATATCTAACCATACCGCGCAGAATCATTTCGGCGAATTACTGGAAAGTGGCTTACTTGCGACAGACAACCCCGATGCGCCACGAGCGTACCGAGTGACAGGATACAAGTTCAGAAAGGTGAAGGAAAATGAGTAGTAAGTTGAAAGCCAAGAAAAAGACCAGATTTCCTGTTCAGACTCCTAATCAGGCAGCTCATGCGTTTGGACGGGCTATGCAGAACTGTTATAGACAGATAAAAGACGTAGAGCAGCAAGCCTACGAGGATGGTTTTACCGTTGGTGAAGATTGGAGTAATACGATCAATACCGTTACAACCATGATGACCCTGAGACGTTTATATGGCTTTTCTACGAAACGATTGCTTGATGTGATAAGAACTGCCAATGAGTACGTTGAAATGGCAAACAGGGGCGAAATGAGCGTTCTGAACATGATGCAGGACATTGAGGAGAACACAGATGTAAGATTTGACGAGATGAATAAGAATCTGGTTAAGAAGATGGGAGTATAAAATCATGTACTAACTGCGCAATAGCGTGTCAGTTGCTTACATGGGGAAAGTGAGAATGAAAATGAGAAAGAATAATTACACTTCATTCTTCAAAACGAAACCAAAGAAAGTAGAGAAATACATTCGTTGCAGAAAATGTGGCGGAAACATGGAATGGATCGAATACTATCCGCCGGAAATCAAATGTCCGAAGTGCGGATATACGGTATATCCAAAACCTTATGAGCCTAACTGCAATGAGATTGAGAATTAGAAGGAGGACACAAAATGTTAATCAGAAGTCAGGATAAAACAGCGCTGGTAAAGTTTGAAAACATTGTAGTCAATCTAAAACTCCCAGATTCATTGAATGTTATATGTTGGAGTTTGCAGGATGCACAGAGAAGTGGAGGATATTTTATTTTAGGAAAATATTCCACCAAAGAAAAAGCCATGAAAGTACTGGATATGATTCAGGAAGCCTATGCAGATTTTGAAGCATCGAAAATCACTAGCGCAGGATTGGCAACGGCGGCGTACACGGGAAGCTATAAAACTCCTGATAGTGTATCAGTTGGAATCAAGGTGTTGAAAGGGTATACGGAAATGGTAAAAGAATCTGTAGTCTTTCAGATGCCAGAAGATAGTGAGGTGGTAGCATGAAGTACAGAAAGAAACCGGTTGTAATTGATGCATTTCAACTTAACGAAAGAGGGTTGGTTGGAGAAGATTGGTTCTGGGATGCAGTCAGCAGAAATGACATTATAACTCACCATTTTGGAAAATACCATCCAGAGCCAGCGTGGTGTGAGATAAAAACACTTGAAGGAATCATGATTGCAAAAGCAGGAGATTACATCATCCGTGGTGTTCATGGAGAACTTTATCCATGCAAGCCAGATATATTCAGTGAAACTTATGAGGAGGTGGAAGAATGAAAAGATCTGAAACAACAAAATTTCTTAGTCAATTGCTGGAAAAAAGCTGTTTTTCTGGCCCAGGTAAATACTGGGCTAGAGAAGTAAGCCTTGATTATGGCTACGCAGCAGGAAAGCCAAGAAGAGTAGATTACATGCAGTTTATTCCGGAAAACCAGTGTTCTATCTCAGCAATCGAAAAAGGAATATTTACATGCTATGAAATCAAAAGCTGCAAAGAGGATATTTACAGCGGAAATGGATTAAATTTTATTGGAGAAAAAAACTACCTTGTAACAACAATGGAGTGCTACAAAGAGATTTTACCTGATTTAAAAAATGGAAAATTTGCCCAACATATACGTGAGAATTTTCCGGAATGTTACGCGGAAATAGGTAACATGGGAGTAATGGTTGCAGTTCCGTATCAGAGAGATGTTGCCGAAGAATTTGAAAACCCAACACCACTAGATGGAGATGTGGAAAAATGGAAATTATCGGTTGCTATAAAGTGTAAACACAATGGATCAAGAAAAAGATCAATGACAGAACTGCTGTTTTGCATGGTAAGAAGCGGACATTGAGAAAGAATGAGATAATATGATACATATCAAAGACGGATTAAAGCAGTACAAGGATAAATATTCAGACTGCTACAAATACGCTGGGGTGTATGTCAAAGTTATTCAGGAAATGATAGAGCAGCTTCAAGATGATCTGGAACAGGACGAGAAAGAAAATAGAAAGGAGAACGGTATGCTGACAAGGAATAAAAAGCTGAAAGATTACGGGATCCCGGCAGAAGACATTGAAAAACTGAATACGATGCTGAAAGACTTTCCGGCAGAGTACGGATACCTGCTTTCCGGTGCCGCCTTGTCAGCTTGCCCGAAGAACACGGTGATAGCGGATATGGTTATTGAGAATATCCTACGCCGGAAAAGTTACAGGAAAATCAGCAGAGAAAGATATATCCCGATGAATCCGAAGGACTTCTACGGATACAGGCGCAAGACCGTCGCTGTACTGTATGAGAGAATGCGGTTATTGGGAGTGTGGGAGGAAAAATAAATGAAAGAATATAAATGTCCAAAGTGCAATAGTAAAAACCTTTTTACCAAGAAAGTTGGGAATAATACGGGATTGTATTGCGGGGATTGCGGTGCATGGATTAAATGGGTCGGAAAAAATGAGCTGAGAGCGTTTGAATATTTAACTAAGCAGAAACACGTAGACGATGCTAATAGCAAACAAGACGATATTGCAAGCATCATTTATAGCACTCTCGATCATATGTATTGCGATAATTGCAGATTCAATAGCGAAATTAAAGAAAGCGATAATAGTGAATGGAACTGTGATGAATGTCACAGAAAATATAATGGATGGGGAGTTTCCATGCAGGAAAGTAATAAAATTGCAAAAGAAATTTTAAAACAGTTAGGAGAATAGAATATGAGCAGACTGATTGATGCAGACGAATTAATTAAATACATCAAAATTTGGGAAATTGGCACAAGTATTAGTTCCGACCAGAAAGAGTTTATTGATTGTGTCAATGAACAGCCAACGGCATTTGATGTGGATAAGGTTATTGGCGAATTGAAAAGAGATAAATTCATCGAATCCGAATGTATCTTATCTGATGTACATCAAGGATACAATGCTGGACTGAGCAGGGCGATAGAGATTGTGAAAGGTGGTGGAGTTGAATGAGCAAATCAGTATTAGTGATTGATACGCCAAAATATTGTGCTTTATGCGTTTTACGCAGTGGAGTGCTTCACCCGTTCTGTAGAGTAAACAATAGAGATATTACAGATTTGAGTATTAGACCTGAATGGTGTCCATTGAAGCCGCTGCCGGAGAAAATGAAAGTAACTGGGCTTTATAACGGCGAGTATTTCAAAGCGGGAGGCAAACTACCGAGCTATAAGATCGGTTGGAATGATTGTATTAATGCAATTACAGGAGGACATGCGGATGATTGATTTAACAAATACATGTGTTCTGGTTAGAACAAAAGAGGAAAACGAAATGCTTCTTAAAGAA
>OHAN01000853.1_pt1 | contig 28310 bp, 29 predicted proteins | sample 1577121 | NCBI WGS metagenome assembly OHAN01 (sample SAMEA3541554, study PRJEB24748) | human gut metagenome | biome: human gut; feature: human-associated habitat; material: faeces | place: China | collected 2012 | reverse complement strand
TCTCAAGAATCAAAACCACGTCCTTCCAGGCAATCCGATAAACAGTATCTGCCCCGTTCCGCTCTACTTTCATGAACTGATAGCCTGCTACAAACTTCTTTTCGAACAGACTATATGAACGATTATCAAATGAAAACATACGGACTATTCTGCGATTTCGAGACATGACTATAAAGACGTCTCCATCATTGAGTTCACGATGAAACCGTTCACGAATGACAGACAGCACACGGCTGTGTTTACAACGCATATCGGTAAAATCACGGACATAATAAAAATGATTCAGACCGGTAACACTCAACATAACCCCTCCAGCTTCTCTACCATACGAACCCAATCCGGATAGCTTAAATTCTTTTGGGACAAATGCAAGCCATTGCATTGCTGATACGAATCTCAACCCAAATACGAACCGGGTGATCATTTCTGCTTGGTGATACCGGTTGAGGTTGATCACTAGCCCTGGATTTTTCCTCATGACCAATTGCAGGAGCACCATCAACCTGGACTTCAACTACTTTTTTCCGGGTATCCTTGTACCATTTCTGAAAGATGTTATAAGGAACTTTGTTCTTAACGCAAAACGATTGGAGAGATTCTCCATGAGGCAAAGCCTCGGTCTGGTATTGAAAGTAAAACCTTTCAAGATCTTCACTGCTATACATAAATTCTAAAATTTTTGTTCGCAGAGAAGATAGAGGTTTCAATTATGAGCCAATTTTTGACTGCTTACATTCAATCAATTCATAATCCACTGTTGACTTTCACGATCAAATAATTTTATAACTTTTGCTGGCTGACCTACTGCTATTGAATTTGGAGGAATACTTTTTGTGACGGTCGAGTTTGCACCTATTACACTACCATCTCCAATTATTACACCAGGCATAATCACTACCCCTTCACCTATCCAAACGTTGTTCCCTATAGAAATAGGAGCTATCTTATAATCACGCTTTATAGGTGGTATATCAGGACTTGACTGAGCCCCCCCTCCATAGAATCCATGAGAGTTATCTGCAATATAAATATGGCTAGCCATCAATACGTTATCGCCAATACTAACACTAGACATTACAGATATATGCACATAATCATTTATCTGTACATCATTCCCGAAAAATAGTTTTTTTTCTTTTGTAGAAAACACTTCTAATCGACACCCCTTACCTGTTGTAAGTCTAGAGCCAAAATCAATAAATCTTTTCCCTCTAATTTCAATAGGGAAACGAATTATACGAGCTTTACTCGAAATAAATTTGGTTCGTATCACGAATATTGCTAATCGCAAGTATCCCCAAAAAGAATAAGAATTCTTAATCATTATCAACTAATAATTTATCAAACAGCATTTTCCAGCTAGTAACATGGGGTAACTCTATATTTACCAATGGAACAGAAGAAAAATTAAACAAATCACCATTTATAACCTCACTCATCCTGTCCGCTAACATTTTTGGAGTATCAGGATTAAAAAAAGCCACATACTTTGCACCCGCAGCTGTTTCATGCGCATACGGCAAATCAGCTATCAACATCGGTTTATCAAAAGCCATAAATTCTGATATAGGTAATCCCCATGTTTCCAATTTGGAAGGAAATATCAAGCAATCTATCTTATTGTATTTCTCATACACCTCTTCATAAGACAATAGTCCACCAAACGTGATAGTTTTTAAAGAAGAATATTGTTTATATAATAGTTTGGCATATCTGTTTTCATTACCTTTTAGAGTCAGCAATACATTATATTTAGCATTATCTTTCTTTTCCAAAATCTCACATGCCTTACATATCACTTCGATGTTTTTGAATGAACGGGGGTAGCAAGGAAAGAAAAATGTACAAATACTAGTTGCTTCCTCTTTTTCCTTATGTTTTATTTGTACATTCGCACTTCTCGGTACAGCTACTATGATTTTCTTTTTATCTAAAGAATACATATTTGAGAAAGCCTCCCTCAACCAATTCTGTTGAACTACAATAAAATCATTCTTATGGATATTTATTTGATATAAATAACGATAGAATAAAGAAAAAAAGAATTCTTTATAATTACACCATAAGTCAGACATTTTAGGAACATAAAATGGAGTTGGATTATGACAATACACAACTCTTTTTGCTGCCTTTACATTAGGAGAAGTGTCATGTAGGGAAAACCATAAATATGGCTTTATTTTCCTAGAAATTTTTTTTAAATAAAAAAACTCAAAGAAGATGCGATATATCCAATTATTTTTTGCCCAAGGCACCTCAATATATGTAATATTGGAGAATGAACACAATTCCTTTTTATGGACTAAAGCCAGTACTTCTACATCATTATATGCAGAATAATCATTTAAAGCTTTCAAGCAACTACGAAGAATTGTCAATGGACCACCTTCTACTAAATTTACAGCAGATATAACTATCTTAGTTTTCATACCTCAAACACATCTTTAATAAATAATTTATCCCAATCCAAGCTTAAATCAACAGAAATAAATTATATACAACTGTTAATTAGGGAAGCACATATAACTTTTTCATCATAAATTTTTAAATAAGAAGATAAATCTATTTTAGGTTGGCAATAAGCCTGTTCCAATAACTTAGCAAATTCATCACTATCAGTAAAGCTATTGCTTATATAAGCATTGGGAAGGTTATTTAAAATCTCCTTTGCACCCTCTGTAGGAGTCGCTACCACAGGAACGCCTAAACATATTGCCTCCAATAAGACAGTAGGGAAAGCCTCAGAAAAAGAAGGAAGGACTAAAGATTTCGCATTCTTCAAGACAGGCAAAGGGTTATTAGTAGCCCCTGTAAAAATAATGCGCTTTTTTTTTGATAACTTTATTGCATATTTTTGTAGAGACATCATATCAACACCATCCCCAACAATTACTAAATAACATTCATTCAATCTTGCTTTCTCATATGCATCTAATAACATATATATATTTTTCACAGCACCCAATCTACCAATAAAAACTATATAATTATCAGGCAAATTAAACTCACATTTTTTTTTTGATTTTACATTAATTTCTTTTACATTAATAGGATTAGGAACTTTAATGATTTTAGTAGGTTTTTGTTTTAAATCATATATCAAATACTTATATATACCATCAGATACAGCTATTATTTTATGTGAATATGGATAAATTATTCTTGTCCATATTTTTGAAAATTTTGCCCATAATCCCAAATGTTCAATTTCGATATTAAAATAATTATGTTGAGAAATTACAATTTTTGGCCTATGACTCAAATGCAGTGAAGCTAAAACTAGAACCATATTAGGATAGTCACCTCCAGTTATTATACAATCAAGCCTGTTCTGTTTCAAGTACTTTCTTAAATAATAAAAAGAATTAGCCAGTCTTACATTACCTAAATTATATACGTTTACTTTAGAAGACAATTCTTTCAACAGAATTCCTTCTTTTTTACACAAAACAAATTCCACATCATAAAATTCACTCAGTGAATTTGCATAAGTGATAAAAACACGCTCAATCCCTCCAACATTTAAAGTAGGCAAAAAGAAAGCTATTTTTAAAATCCTGTTCTTCATAAAGGTCTATATCCTAATTTTAGCCATTCTATAAGATGTCCTTCTTCATCTATATTTTTAGATACCCATTTATCCGTATAATGAAAATCTATCAATTGCACTGATGAAGATGTAAATAAAACATCAATTCGACTAAATTTCAAGAAGAAACGTATTTGCCAAAAAGAAAACAATATGTTTATTATTGTAAATACTACTACTATTCGTAAAAGTCTTTGCATTCTAAACGAATTATTCATGAAACATAGTGATGACAATATCAAAAATACCTTCAAAACATCGAGTAAACGAGCATGCAATATAGGTACCGAAGAACTCATAATAATAACAATAATGAATATATTCACAAACCGTTTAATTTTCAATGGTTGTGGGTTTAATTTATAGAATACATAATATTGATATAAAGTTATATAGTAAACAATATTAAAGAAGTATTTTGCAATTAACTGTCTTACAGTAAATTGAGAACTCAAATTTTCTGATTGACTTCCGGAAATATACTCTTCGAGATGAACCAACAAAGATTCCGAAAAAGGAAGAGAGCGTAAAAGAGTTACACCCAATGATGATGACTCTATAAAAATCAAGAGAAAGCAAAGATAGCAAAATACATTAGATGAAAAATTAAATATCTTATATCTACTAGCTATTGCAATAAAAATAAAAGGCATATAACTGACATGAATAAAGACTGCAAATATTATAAAGAAAAGTCCTTTCTTTCTATTTTTCATTAGAAACCAATAAATTCCATAAACTAAGACAACTTGGGCAAATCCCATTCGAAAGAGATAAATTGAAAAGGTTAAAGGAACAAGTAATATAAGAGAATAAACTCTAGTCCGCCTAGTCATATCCTTATTTGACAATGTTATATCATGGTACAAATCCAATAACAGATAGTAAGAACATGCCACAAACAGAAATCGAGTCGATTCTGGATATGCACCCAATTTACCCAATATCCATGAAAGTAGTGGCAAGAAATAATCAAATTTCAATGCCATAAAAATCCAGAAATATTCCCAATCTAGTTCTTTATATAAATTAAAGTCTTCAGCATATCTATACATATCTCCTGCCGGTGGATATAACATCCCTATGTACCCCATAAGAATAGCACCTAACAAATAAGCCCATCTTTCCCTTTTTAAAATACCTTTCAGAATGAACGGAAATGACAATATAGGATATATTATGAATATCAATATACCCAAGGTTTTATATTGATTATTCCTCCTATCAGATAAAATCAAAGAATGTATCATGAAATTCTCTCTAAATGATTTGGAACACGCATCTTTATTACTCTTTGATAACAAGATGAACTACAAAATTTCAAAATCCACTTCAACAAGGATTTAATCTTTAAATTCACGCTGTAAATCATATATATAAATTTCCATCCTACCGTTTTATCCTTACCATAAATCCTTCCTCGTTCCCTAAATATTTCTAAGGCACACTCTGATGAAGAAAGTCCATATATAGCATCAAAATTAGTAAAAACAAAAGGAAGATATAAGAATTTGCCATGCTCATAATAGACATCACGTAGAAGTTTAAAATCTGCTGAAATCCTATATGATACATCAAATAAATGACTAACAAATACAGATCTAGCTATAAACGTCGAAGGATGAAATAAAGGAAAGTCATTTTCAAAATGTGACAAATCTTGAGCTTTTGCATAATACACCCCATCACTACGACGAATAATCATATCACCATAAATTACATCCACCCTTTTATACCAATCTTTAAATATTTTTTCTATGACATGTTCATTCTCAAACCAATCCCCAGCATTAAGAAACTGAATAAAATCACCTGTAGCCTTAAGCCCACCTTTATTCATCGCATCATAAATCCCCTTATCTGGTTCACTCACCCAATAAGCGATTTTATCCGCATATTTCTTGATAATGTCCACTGTTCCATCTGTACTTCCTCCATCAATAATAATATATTCAACATTCGGATAAGTCTGATTAATAACGGAAAGGATAGTCTGTTCAATAGTTAAAACAGCGTTATATGACACTGTCACAACTGAAATCAAAGTATCTGTTTCTTTAAATAAATTCATCTATATCTCATTTTATCATATTCCATTTTCTCATATGCTGCTCTGTCACTATTTTATATGAAAACTTATTTGAAACAGAGTCAATCATATTCTTCTTTATTGCTTCATCCTCAGAATGACTTAATGCCCAAAGAATTCCATCTTTCAAATCTTCAATATCTTTTTCTCTTGCTAGATATCCAGTTTTCTCATGTTCTATAATATCAGGGATTCCTCCCAAATCGAACCCCACAGGAATGGTACCACACGCTTGCGCTTCTATTATGGTTTGTCCAAATGATTCAGCCAAAGAAGATGTTACATAAACATCAACTGCATTATATAACAATGTCAAAGAGTACTCATCAGATATTTTCCCCATAGAATAAGACGCAAATGGAAAAGAAGAAATTTCGTCAGGACAAAGAAAGTTTCCAAGCACCACTATTGCCATGTTTGACCCAGACATTCTACCTAGTGCTTTCTTTAAAAGAGGCCATCCTTTATATGGATTTTGTGTTCCTGAATCTGCTGCAAATAAAATTAGTTGAGTATTTAAAGGAAGCTGTAATAATTGACGGGCTACGATTTTATCTATCGGACTAAATCTAACAGTATTAAGCAAATTTGGAATAATCATCCTATCAACATGATGGAATAAAGCACTTTTTCCTACGCAATCATCCATCCAATGACTTGGAGATATAAGATGAAGATTACTATAATTCTTCAATCTTTCTTTATTCTTAAATACATATTTACATATCCATTTCACACTAGTTCTATTTATAGTAGGGCACTCATTGCATAACGAGTAATATTTTTGACAAGAAAAGGCATAGTGACAACCACCTGTCAACAGCCACATATCATGAAGGAAAATAAAAGTCGGTTTCCCTAACTTAAGTATGCTTTCTATTTCTTTAACAGTTAAAAAACCGCCATTAATCCAATGGATATATATGATGTCAGCCTCTTGTACAAGAGGCAAGTTGTGAATTCGACAGCTCCAATATTTACCCATAGAAAATGTCACAACATTATGCAACATTTTTTCTTTTATTAAAGTACGCAAAGGGATTAACGGTTTATAGAATAACTTTTCCCATATACTACAAAAAGAAGAAAAACGTTCGACTGTAGGATTCAAAGTTATTTTATTATATACCAACATTTTTGAATCTACTCCTTCATTTTGTAAAGCTTCATTAAGACGATATGCAGCTATTGCCGCTCCACCTTGACGATCGGATGTAGATATATGTAAAACTTTCATCTTGTAATTGATTTATTAATATCACAAATACTTATTATTGTTTTACAATACTCTTCAGATATGAATAGAAGTTCTGTCCCAACAAAAATTTTAATCCCCTTTTTATAACTTCCCCCTTTTTGTCGTTTCTATAAATTTTTTCTATCATTATTCTATTAAATCTTTTTGTAAACACACCTTTATGTTTTGGAGCAAAAGGATAATGTCGTTCTCCAAAAAATCCCTCAACTAACTTCAAGACACTCGCATTAGTATGCACGCCATACGCTCCTATATTCATAACAAGATTAACAATAGGGTAAACGCCATACGAATCATTTTTAAAGGAGTTCAAATCAAATATATAGTCCCAACAATGAGTACGTTTCACGAAATCATCCACTCTCATAAAATATTGTTCCATAATAATAGACTCTTTTTCCCCTCTATAATATCGATTGATATAGCCCTTTTCAATAACCTCTTCACAGGTTATATTAAAATCCAAAGTTTTCCATCTATCCTTCCAAGTAGCAAAGCCATAAAAACAAAATAGATTACAGTATATATGGTCATTTTCTTTCTCTGGAACATAATTTTTTAAATAATTTGCTCCGGAAATAAATCCTATGCTCTTATCCTCTTTATATTTATCAAGGAAGAAATCACAATACTCAAAAAATGCAACGGACGGCACACAGTCATCTTCAAGTATTATTGCCTGTTCTTCATTATCAAATACCCAGTCCATTGCACCACGAACCGAAGTATAAACATCCACATACTCTTCACGGAAAAAAGTGTGAAGTTCACAATCCCAATCCACTTCTTTCACCCATGAACGAATTTCTTCATTATTCCTTACTTCATCAGGACGGTCAACACGCGCCTTATTAGAATAAAAGTAAAGTTTCTTAGGCTTTGCCTTCTTTATCTGGTCAAAAACCTGACGGGCATATTGAGGCCGTGCAAATGTCTCAAAAAGAACTGCTGTATCCATTATTATATCAATATTATTTTATTCTTATTCTTTGTTTGACCATACGGCATACATCCAGAAGTAAAGGCTCTTTAGCAAAGCCTAAAACTGTGGCATAAACCGCACCTCCCACCAATGGCATTACAAACAGATTTAAGGTATGAGAAAACTTCCACAAAGACACTCCCCATAGACAGGTCCCCATAATGGCTACGGCAAACAGACACAGGGCGGTATGGCGAGTGAATATAGAAATAATTGAAAAACGGCGTATGATAAACAGATAGGCTATCATAACAGAAAATTCTGCCAACAAAGTTCCTATTGCCGCCCCGTCCTGAGCCCAATGTGGTATAAGCATGAAATTTATAGCAACATTGGTCAAAGCACCCACTATGCCTGTGATAATAGTTATATTTTCCTTACCCAGAGAAAATATGGATTGTACCAACACATACGAGATGCTGATAAAAAGAATGATAGGAGCCGTTATCTGCATGGTTGAAATGGAGGGTACATATCCTTCACCACAAAAAAGATAGACTAAAGTGGGGGCCATTATAACAAGCCCCATACTCATTGGTGCCGCTATCGTTATCACATAATCCAATGCTTTCCTTAATAGCCGCTCAAATTCCTCACGTTCATTCTCCACCACCAAATTAGACAGACGTGGCAAAAGGACAACGCATAAAGAAGAAGTGATGCCCATTAGCATTTTAGTCAATTTAATGGCACCGGTATAATAGCCTACAGCCTCATTCCCTTTAAGAAATCCTAACATGACTGTATCCAGTTGGAGATAAATGCTGGCCACAACATTCAAAAGGAATATCCGCAAGGCAGGAATCAGATGCCGCATAGGATGAAGTTCTTTTAATTCCAATAGATGGAACTTTATATACTTTCTTAACCGGAATGCATTAAAGATATTACCTCCAACGACTCCTACCACTGAATACACACCATAATAAAGTAAATCCGACCGGTCTTTCACCAAAACAAAAAGCAATGCCACCGACAACATCTTAACAATCAAACCTCTTATTGTAATATACTTAAAGTCCTCCATCCCTTGATAAAACCATTCACATCCAATAGCAATAAAAAAGAGATTCATGCTTAAAATCAGAAAAAGAGGAAGATTGACTTGAACTTGCGCTACGGTAAGCGCTACAACACCTACTACAATATATCCCAACAGAGTAAGAAAGGTATGTAATAGAAGTATTTCCACTGCCACTTGATTCATCTCTTTCACATTGCTCTTCACCCTAGCTATTTCCCGAATGGCATAAGTCGGTATTCCTAACCCTGCAAACATGGATATATAATTAATGATGGAAAGATAGAAATTTACCTGTCCTATCCCGTCTGCCATCAAGATACGGGCAACATACGGAAATGTTACAATCGGAAATAACAGCCCTGAAATAGTATTCAGCAAACTATAAAAATAGTTTTGTTTTACAGACATAGATGAAACAAGACTTTCACTAAATTCTTAAGAAAGAGCTAATATACGGTATCTGATATACCCAATAAGATATGAAGAACCATAACAACAATAAACCGGCCCAAGCAAGAAAGGAAAAATCTGTATGTACGAACAAATCTGTTTTCATATACAATAATGAAAGAATCGGATAATGAATGGTATAAACTAAAATACTACAAGATGAAAGATTAACAATAGTCCTCCCTATATAACCGCTAAAAACTATCGACCTTAAGCTCAAGAAAAAAGACAAAGAAGCCAATACACAGATAATTGAATTTTGAAAATATTCTATCGCACCAACATTGCGATATAATAAATAACAAATTAACGCAGCACATAAAATATAAATTATATAGCACAAGACCGCTTTACCCCCCTATTACATTTTTTAACATATTATTGTCTGTAAGATATAACCTCAAACAAACACCTAATAGAAAATACATCAGATGGGAATACAAACGAAAAGATTGCGGTATATACACATTTTCAAATATAAAAGAATAAACGTAATTTGTATAAATATCGCAAGTGTATATTATAAACTGCAGCACTGACAGGAAAAGCAATAAACCGTATAATCTAGTTCTTATTGATATGATATATTTCTTTAAAAATGGCATTAGGGCATATATAAAAATGAGACTTCCCAAAAACCAAAATACAGGGAACACTCCACCTTGAAAAAACAGACTACTACAAGCCTGTTTAAACGGTATTAATATAGAGATATCACCTCTTACAAGTTTAGGAATATCAAAAATGAAAGTAAATACACATACGATCTTGACAATATTAAAAATCTTCCTATAATAATACTTCATTCCACCATCCTTAGGGGCCAATAAAAAGCCGTTTACCATAAAAAACAATGGAACTGCAATCCCCGACATATAAAATAAAAGATAGGATAAATGAAAATCTGAAGACTCAGGCATAAACATCCCTATTGTGTGAAGAGTACATACAAAAATGCAGGCCACTAATTTTATGGCATCCAATGAAATATCTCTATCCATTTTCTTAGTATGCTTATTTACATTTCAACTTTCAATCCACTCATCAAACTCTGATCACTCCACAGATATCCCCATTTTCCAAATCTCCCAATCGTTTCAATACCAAGGGAAAAAAGGTAATCACGGACAGTCTTACGGGCTTCATAAATATTATGGTCAAAAATGACATTGGCGTATGGTTCGAAACGGATATCAGTAAAAAGGATATCTTCTTGTTTTAAAATGTTTAAAGAAACAAGTTTTCCCACTGAACGTGCCAACAGCTCTTCCCGGGTATATTCATTACGGTTACAATACACTTCCATCTGAAGTGAGGAACAACCTTCGGGAACATTGTCGGGCGACTTCAAGGAAGGTGAGTAGACGCGAGCAGGAAGAATATCCTCATCATAAATGTACCACCAAAGATAAGGAGGGATATTCTTCGTCTTCAGTCCGACCGATATCTGATAACCACAGGTACAGTGTAACCGTGCAACTGCATTGCAAACATCAACAGGAACGTTTTTCAGCATCTTAATTACCTCAGGAAGCGGAAGACTGCTAATCAAACGGTCAAATTGATATTCATCGCCTTTTGATGTACGAAGAAGACGATTCTCTACATCTATCGATATGACCTGTTGGTTATAACGAATATCCTGGTTTTCTACCAAAGCAGACAAAAACTGCTTAAATCCACCTTTTCGTGGATAACGCATCTCCTTACTATAATAGGTTACAGGAGTTTCGGATGTATTGCACCCCTGTATCACTTCTTCAACGGAAGGCTGGTATAAACGGCTTCCTTCCCGGCTGCCCATCCATCTTGTTTCCAAATCCTTTGCCTCAGTCATCCAATATTTCTTAGTATAAGGAATCGGAAAATGTTCTGCAAAAAAATGACCGAATTGAAGTCGTAACCATTGGTCGTAATTTTGTATCTGAGAAGAGTCAATATCTGTCGGACGGGATAAAAAATCTCTTACTACGGCATCCTTCATCTTCTGACTGAGCGGATAAAGATTATTTTGGGCCGGATGCTTTATCCATATTCCCTGATAAAGATTATATGCATTAGGAACATGTCTGAATACCTCTCCGGCTCCATCCATAAAGATTCTATTTACTTGTTCATCTTTAGCAAAGGAAAAATGAACAAAACGGTCAAAACGGAAACCGTCAATGGTAAAGTTACCGCAAAGACCTCCATAGGTTGAATCTTTTTCAAGTACAATACACGACCGATTACTGCTCTTTAATTTATAGGCTGCACCTAAGCCGGCAATACCAGCGCCAAGTATTAGAGTTGGATTACTCATAGCTGAAATTTGTTTTTATATAATTAGAAATTCCCTGTTCTATTTTTATATCCGCATGCCAGCCAGTGAGTTCCAAATTCTTGGCTATAGGTGCAGCGGCATACATTGTATCCCGTTCACGATATGGACGCCCCCCCCAATTTATGTTACAATGTTTGCCTGTCACTTTTTCCACTATAAATGCCAGTTCTCTGACCGATATACACCGACCAGTTCCCAGATGAAAATCTTCTCCATTCTGTAACTGCTGATACTTGTCTATATTTTGTATCACATGGACAAAAAATGAGGCGACATCATCCACATGAATAAAGTCAAGCATCTGTTCACCCTTTGTCATGTCTATAGCCTCCACTGAATCTATAGATTCTATAATATAGTCCATCAGACGTTTTATAGTCGGAAGACCACCATAAATAGAATATGGAACTGCAGTGATATATTTAAATCCATAAAGATCGGAATAATAGTCAAGAAAAGAACGGAAAGCTGTCTTAGTCGCAGCATAGAGATAAGCACTCTTAAAACAACTTGTTCCCCAACGGTATTCCGAAAAAGAACCTGTATTAATAAAAAGTTTCAAAGATTCACATTGCGACAATGCATCCAAAAGCAAAATTCCATACGTTATATTTGTTGACACCAAAGAGTTTATCACTTCAGAATCATTGCTTGATGTATTAAAGGCAGCCAAATGTACCACCAATTCCGGATTAAACAGTTTCACTTGTTTCCAATCATCGGCATAGGTGTGTTTCACACAAGGATAAGTATCAGAAGGATACATTATTTCCGCTTTCCTTACACTGCGATTGAGTGTCAATATATCCACTTGTGAATGCTGTTTCTGTAGTTGGGGGATAAGAGTTTGCCCTACAAATCCGGTAGCTCCTGTAATCAATATCTTCATAAAGCTACAATGTTTAAAATTTATAGTCTATCGCCTCCAGCTCCATCCGGCTTGCTTCCGAAGGATCATGAGGTTCAGGTATGATATCCATCAGCATGGATATGCCCTCCCCCTCTCCATAAAAGGCCATCCATAGTCCGGGAGCTACAGTAAGCCGCTGATAGCAGCTTTCAGGTGACAGAGTTATTTCTTCAAACTGCCCACGGGTGGGACTGCCCTCACGGTCATCATAGATTACGAACTTGACAGCACCGACGGGCACAACCAGATTCAAGGTCATGCGGTTATGGCGTTTCCAGCCTTTGGCTGCACCGTGTTCTATCTGTGAGAAATAAGCCTCACCAAATCCGACATAACCTTCATCAGTAGATTTTAAAGCATGATAAATATCCCCTTTGGGTACGACAATATGCTTCAGGGGATGAACTGTCACTCCTTCCATCATTATTCCGCCCATTTTAAATGTTGTGCTCCGGCAGCCCTGACATAGGAATCTATCTGGGCAGTGGTCAAGCTGTACATATCCACATTGGCATCTGTATAAAAAGCTTTGTACCAGTCAGCAATAAAATGTACACATTCCTCATAGTGCAATGTAGAATGCCAGTCAAGATAAGCCAGTGCCTTGTCACAATTAAGTTTCAATAAAGTAGCCTCTTCGAAAGGCACATTGCCGGTCAGCCGGGCTGCCGTATTCCTATCCAGCCCCCAAAGTTCGGCCAAATCCTGAACCAACTGAAACACAGTCTTGGTCTGCTCCGCACGAGGGCCAAAGTTAAACGGTTCTCCATTCTTCACCTTTCCTTCATAAAGGTATTGTCCAAGATTGAGATAGCCGCTCAATGGTTCCAATACGTGTTGCCAGGGGCGGGTAGCTTTGGGACTACGTATCTCCACCACCTCATTCCTTGAAAATGCCTTGACACAATCCACGATGATACGGTCTTTCGCCCAGTCACCACCTCCGATAACATTCCCGGCACGGGCCACTCCCAGTTTGATATTGGGCATAGCCTGGATAAAGGATTTCCAATAACACTTGATAGTAAGTTCGGCTGCACCCTTTGAACCGGAATAGACATCCTTTCCGCCTACCGCATCTGTCTCACGATATCCCCAGATCCACTCCACGTTATCGTAAGCCTTGTCACTGGTGATAAGAACACAGGTACAATTCCATGTGATATTACGGATGGCCTCCAGCACGGAAGCCGTACCTACCACATTGGTAGTGATGGTATCAAAAGGCTCCTTGTAGGAAGTAGAAACAATGGCCTGTGCAGCAAGATGAAAGATAAAGTCAGGCTTTACAGCCTGAACATAATCACTCATCTCCTCTTTATTACGGATGTCACCATAATGGTGATGGATTCTGTCGGGCAGGCCAACAACCTCGAACATGGACGGTTGGGTAGGTATACTATTTGAATAGCCGTATACCTCCGCTCCCAGCATGAGTAACCATGCTGACAACCAGCTCCCCTTGAAACCGGTATTACCGGTTATCAATACTTTCTTTCCTCTATATACATTATTGAATGCCATATTTATCCTTTTATTTTTATCATTTCCAATATTTCCAAGGTGCTTTGCCCGAAGCCAAGAGGCTCTCCAGTTTCTCCTTGTCACGCAACGTGTCCATGCACTGCCAAAAGCCATGATGCTTATAGCAGGAAAGCTGCCCCCGGGAGGCAAGCGTTTCAAGAGGTTCACGCTCCCAGGTCGTTGTGTCATTTTCTATATATTCCAATGCTCCCGGCTCCACAACCATGAAACCTCCGTTGATCCATCCCATATCATCCCGACTCTTTTCACGGAAAGACCTTATCATAGAACCGTCAATGTCCATTACTCCGAAACGACCTTCGGGAAGCACACCTGTCAACGTGACCATAGTCCCTGTCTCTTCATGAAACCGGATACATTCATTAATGTCAACATCTGACACACCATCACCGTAAGTCATAAGAAACGGCTCACCAGATATGTAATCTTTAACGCGTTTAAGACGTCCGCCTGTCATGGTATTCAAACCTGTGTCAACCACCGTCACTCTCCAGTCTTCCGTATGATCACTATGTACAGTTACTTTCCCATTGGCGGAAAAGTCGAATGTCATATCACTATTATACATATAGTAGTTGGCAAAATAATTCTTGATAACCTGTTGCTTGTATCCGCAACAGATAATAAACTCATTATGACCAAACTTGGAATACCATTTCATGATATGCCATAGGATAGGTTTGCCACCTATCTCAATCATCGGCTTGGGCTTAAACTGGCTCTCCTCGCTAATACGAGTACCAAAACCTCCGGCTAAAATCACTACTTTCATATAAAAATATTTCTATTTTATTATGCGCTGGCACGCATTATACGTATTAATTCGTCATAGTTCTTACAAATGTCATCAGCCAATCTGAGTTGCTATACATAATTCATTTTTTGATCACAGTGACAAATATCATCAGTATTTATTAATTTTCATATTAGTCTTTTTTGGACGCTAATACTTAAATTGTAAGGTTTTAAAGTCGTATTCGGTATTCTTAAAATCCAAATCCCGATAAAATTCTCTATCTATCACATAATAGATCTTACCATTTTGTCTAAATCGAGAATGTTTATAATTCAATATTAGTTGTTGTTTTTTATTTCTTTTGAAATATCTACAGACAGAACACGCTTTCAGCTCAAAAGCATCATCAATCACTTCAGGACGAATAGCTACATTAACACCTATACCTTCTTCTTTTAGTCTTACGCTAGGATAAATAATTCCATCAATTTCAGGATGAGTCTTAAATAAATGAGTTGTAAAATCAGCTGTATAAGCATAGCTGTTTTCCTCTTCTTTTTTCTCTCCAGTCAAGGAAAAATGTCGTGACAATTCTTTTAAAACGTTTATCTGTTCTTTATTGATTCTATCATCTTGCATCAGTTCTTTCCATAGTTCATAATACCATTCAAAGTCCTTCGCAGGATGTGGATAGCTATCAAATACAGGGATTACAAAAAGATTAATCTCTCTCTTATTCAGCAAAGTGAATAAGTCAAATCTTTCTTCCCTACAAAAGTATCATCTAAGACTTCCTTATTGGTTTCTAAAAGACATGTAAGACGTGGATTATCATTTATACAGAAGTTTGAAAAAACAGCACCATAAAACATAAGTTGTCCATCCATATTAGCCCTTGCCAACTTAACCTTTTCTTTCGGTGGATAAGATAGATATTTTCTATATTTGAACAATTGATTTTCTTGAGAATGCTGTCTAACCCTAATTACTTTTGTACCAATATCCAGTCTTCTGACCAAAAGTGTTATTTGGGTAATATTTGCGTAATCATTCATCACATAAGCATTTTATTCGGTAAACACTCTTACCTCTTATTATCGATTATAGATATTGTTCCAAAAGCAAAGGTACTTACCATACTTTTCACGAAAGCTATTTTTTCCGATCTTTAGTAAGATATATTCCCAAGCAAAGTAAGTGGACTTAAACAGCAAAGTAAGTGAACTTACTTTGCCCACGAACATATCTTACTTTTTTCCACACTTATCACCGGTTTTTCATCTCCGGTCATAACCGCTTTCTCGGTCGTCTTGCCCAAGCGTTATTGATACGCGCACGAATATTACTGACAGTCTTGCCCGATACGAACAAAGGTGTGAGAGGAAAGAACAACGAGATAAAACGCTCCTTCACCATCTCTTCCGAAGTTATCTTCGGTTCCCGTTCGCCCATCTTAACTATAACCCTGGCCAGTTCCACCGCATTGGTACATTCTGCTATCTGTACCAGATAGATACGTAAATCCTCCACCTTATTTATATAAGAGAAAAGGCGCATAGCCTCGGGAGATAAAGCAAGTTCCTTGTCCTTGCTTACATCATCCTTCTCTAGTTCCGCCTCATCACCATAATAATTCTGTGTGGCGGAAGTAGCATTGGGAAGAATCTGGTTGCTGCCTCCATAAATGTTGAAGACGATGCTGAAGTGTGTCTCATTATCCATAAGCTTATTGTTTGAATGATTCGTCAACGGGTAGTTAACGGTCAGTCAATAGCTAGTGAACGGCAGTCAACAGTTAGTAAACGATAATAAATAGATTTTTTTACGGTATTTCCCCGCATTAATTTTGTCGTGTCGGAAGGATGAACGAACATCCCGGAAACACAAAACTTTTAAACTTTATTTTATTATGATTGATTACAGTGTATTTATGATGGGCAACCCGATGGATGTCGATGCCGCCCAAAAAGCGTATGCAAAAGCTCAAGTTTCTGAAATCATGCCATTCAGCCAGTTTGTCAAACACATTGCCGACCACAATGGCGTATTCACTCGCGGAACGGTAAAAGGTGTAATAGCCGATATGTGCGAGTGCCTTGTAGAGATGCTTCTGGAGGGAAAGAAAGTACAACTGGCTGAATTGGGTAATTTCTGGATTTCTATAGGCTCGGAAGGTGCGGAAGACCTGAAGAAATTTACAGAAAGCAACATCACCGCCGTCAACATTGTGTTCACGCCGGGAGAAGACTTCCAAAATCTTCGTTCCCGCGCCACTTTCAATCCCGTAGCAAGCCGCATAGCCCAAGCCGCCACCCTGAAGGCCGAAAAGGCCGGTAAAGGCACAGTCGACTTGGATGCCGCCAAAGGAAAGACCCCGGCTTCCACGAATGAAAACAATCCGTCATTATGATAAAATACCACGTTTTCTCGATGGGAAATGCGTCCGACAGGACGATGCCCAAGAAAGTATACGCAAAGTGTGTGGCCAACGAAACAGTTTCGCATAAGAAACTCGTAAAGAAAGTGACGGAACATCTCCGCTTTTTCTCACACGGCATGATGGAAGCGGTGCTGGAGGAAGTCTTCAACCGCCTGTCCGAGCATCTTGCCCAAGGCGACCGAGTCACCCTGGACGGCCTCGGAACATTCAGTGTCTCCCTGAAATGCGAAGGAGCCGCTTCGGAGGCTTTATTCTCCAAGAAAAACATCAAGGGCGCGCACATCATGTTTGCCCCGTGTCGCAAACTCAAGGAGACATTTGCAGATATGGAATATAAAATGACTCCACGAATCTTTTAACGTCATGGAACTTATATTATTCATCTATTTAAAGACAAAGCGTATGAAAAAGAACTGGAAAAATGTACTGCTGTACATCGTCCGCATCATTGAGCTGCTTATTACAGGCGCTGCCGGAGGAGCGCTTGGAAGCGGCTTATGAGAACGGTTTCGTTGATTATCGTGCACTGCTCTGCCAACAAGGCGGGCAGTGCCTTGCGAGCAGAGGACATTGACCGCTACCATCGTTCATTGGGCTGGAAGTGCTGTGGTTACCACTATGTGATTCCTACAGACGGAACTATAGAAGCCGGACGCCCACCGAAAATGATCGGCGCACATTGCAAAAGCCACAACAGTCACAGTATAGGTATATGCTATATAGGTGGTCTGGATGCCGACGGAAAGACTCCGAAGGATACCCGGACGGAAGCACAAAAGGTAGCTCTGAGAAAACTGATTGAACATCTGCATCAGCGTTATCCCAAGGCATTGATTGTCGGTCATCATGACTTGAATCCGCAAAAAACCTGTCCCTGTTTCAATGTCACTGCTGAATATATAGATTTGCAACCTTAGTTGCGTCTGTAGTCTTATCTGCCATCCATCGTCCTGCAAGGGATGTGTGGATGGCTTTAATTAAACTAATCAATTTTTTCAAACGGAAACGCATGAAGATAGCTCACAGCCACCGTCATATTTCCGAAAGCGAATACCAGCCTTGTATTGCGGTGCAAACGCATGATGCATCCTTCCTTCCCCCGGAAAACACCACCGGTGATACGGATTCGTTGCTTTTTCTGAAGATAGTCCTCCAAAGGCCGGTTCATCAGCTCGATATTGTAAGGCATGGATTCATACAAATAGATAAATTCTTCCATCTGACGGTGAGGGATTACCGCCGCACGGTGGGTGTTATAGTCCGTCACCAGATACTGGCGGGGAAGCATGGCAGACAGAATACATTCCAACTGCCCCAAGGGGGCACATACAAACAGCCAACCGTTGCCTTCAATTCCTTTCTCGTCCGTCAACGTATTCAGTTTTTGGATGGAGCCGGTAGCAAAAGCCTCTTTCACGATCCGTGCAGAGTCACGGCGCACGGTATATTCCTCTTTGGTATAAGCACATTGCTCGAAACGTTTTCTATGATCGGTGGCAGTGTAAGAAAACACCTTGAAACAAAAGAATTTCTCCTCTACGGTACCTGATGGTGTACGAAGCCGAACAGCTTTCCTGCCACTGAAAACACTGATATAGCGTTTCAGTTCTTTGTTGGAAAGATACAGGTAATACCAACTGAATTCAGGATATTCTTTTCCTATTCCCGCCATTGGCGTGATTCCTTCATTTGACCCCAGGTCTGAGCCGGAAGCGATTGAACTGCAGAGCAGTAACCTAGGCGCTTCGCCCGTTATGTCTTGATTTGAAAGGAACGCTTGATTTTCAAGCTCCATACTATTTTCTGTTACCATCAAAACATTACTTTTTATGTATGTCTTTTTGGGGTTCTCTTAGTAAGAGAACTCCAAAAAGACATATACTACTGACAATAAGATATTTACATATAATCAGAGATGGATAATTTGCAAACAAATATTATAAGAATCCTTATCAGAGACTGATTCCTGAATAAAAGATTTCCGTATTTGGATTATTATAGCTACATTTGCAGCGGAATGGGGTTCTCTTACTAAGAGAACTCCATTTTTTTTATTCTAACAGATTCATTTTCAAGATAGATCCAAGAAAGACCAAAAAGGAACACATAAATTCCTTTTCCGCACTCATTAAAAGAACAAATGATAAAACGCAAAAGCGGCCACTTACGATAAAAATCGAAAGTGACCGCTAAAAAGAGATTTATTTCTCTAATATAAGGATCTAACAGTACGGAGTTACTTCACCACAAATCCTCTCTTATCCAAATAAGCTTTGAATTTATGCAAATATTCTTCATCCGGACCATCAAAGAAGGATACACCGGATGCCCCGTTATTGTACGCTTCATCCAGCGCCTCTTCAAAATTGTCCTTAATATCACCAAACATCAGTCCGGCATATATCTTGGCACGCCCATTCACCGTTTCAACGCTTTCCTTTACCGAACGCCCGATCCATTCAGGACCTTCATAATAGAATTTATTATAAATCATCGGATAATAAGCATCCAGCGTCCATTCTCCCCAATCTTGGCGCACCATCTTGCGAGCCATGGACGGTCCCGGGAACACTGCGGCAGAAATAGCTTTATGATCGGCTTTCACCGCTTTGGTAATGGCATCCACCACACGAGTGATGGCATCCAGACGGAAATTGATCCAACTCTGGTTTTCCATCGGATACTTTAATTCCAACGGATCCTGTCCTGTTTTAGCTTTAAACAATTCACGGCAGACATCACAATAACAATAGTCATATTCCGGCAACTCTTCTTTCTGCTCTATACCATAGTTTTTCCATAAGCTGACAGGCAAGATTACATCCGGCATACGGACATAATCCAGATGAACACCATCCACATAAGGCTTATGGGCTTCCTTTACATAGTCTTCTGCCAGATACTCTGCCACACCTTGGTGATTAGGGCACAAGAAGCGATAATAATCCACGTAGGCCGGTTTGTCGTGACAAGACTCGCCTTTACGGTTCACGGCATACCAGTCGGGATGCTTGTCCAGCAGTTCCCTGCGGTTCATCGTCCATTTCCAATAATGTGCCTCCAGTCCGGCTTCTTTGCAAAGACGATAAATATTTTCATTGTATCCCTCGAACATGACACCCGAAATACCACATTCTTTCAACAACGCAAACCATTTTTTCCATTCGGCATCCGAACGGTTATTCAGACGCATCCACAACCAGTTTTTAACTTCACGGGCAGGTATCTTTTCTGTCCGGAAACGTCCTTCATTATTTATTACATAACGGACTCCTTCAGCAGGATTGGTTATAGCTATCTGATAGGTATTCTGAGTCGCTTCCACCGCAATCCGGGCATCAGCCGGAAGAGCCTTCAACTCTTTATCAGTCAAAAAGAATTGTTCTGTGGCACGCAAGTAGTTATGTTGTTTACTATAATTATCCTGCTGTGCGTAGAACATGGCCCACAGCAGTTTATAAATAGCCTGATTGTACGGATAAACCAACTCATCCTGCGAGGTTCCCACTTTCTTGTCTACGAAATAAAGATATCCCCAACGGTCGGGCATGTGCATATCGATTCTTCCGGTAGGAGTCCATACCCAGTTTTCCTCAGGTCCTTTCTCCTTCAGCCACTGCACACGCGAGAAGTTGATGCGCCAGGTGTTGCCGGCCTTCAACGGATTATTAAAGTTCATGGTCAGCGCCTGATGAGGAATGGCCATTTCCACACTCCAATACTTATCTTTATCTTTTGATTTATTCAGTGTACCTTCACAATGGATGGCGGTCTTCAATCCGGGGCAGTCCCATTGCACCATGAAATTTCCACCCGAACGATAAGGTTTGTCCAGCATCAGGTCGAAAATCACGCCACGCGCATTGGTTTCTATTTCAAAATAATTGTGTCCGTCGCTATCCGGATCGATAAATACTTCAAAGTCATTGTCATAATAGATGATGGTATCACGCTGGGTAAGACGTGCCTTGATATCCTCTTCTTGAAGAACAGCTCCTACATATAAATATTCATCATCCCACAGCATCTTGGCGGTAGTTTCATATTTGGGAGTCGGGAATCCTTCACCGCTTATATCTACAAACGGAGCGGTAGGCGCCGCCTTCTTCCAGGAACTTTCATTCAGTTTACCATCTATTTTCAACTTTCCATCCGGACGATAACATACATAGGTACGCGGTTCGGTCAGAAAACGTTCATATTGTTCAAAAAGGCTTTGTGCCATTGCCGGAAAAGTAACCAGCAGAAGCAACAGGGTATAAATAAGTTTCTTCATCTATTTTTCTGATTCAGATTAGTTATTATCTTGCACTTGTCCCACTCCACGATAGAGTTTGATCGGTCCATCCAGCAACACGGCCAGCACGGTAATCTGCTCATCCTGTACCTGTTGGGGTACATCAATATAAAGATTGCCCGGTACTGAGTTCCAATAATTTTTATTGTAGACCTTGTAATTCAACATAGCTCCGTTACCAACCACCCATATACGGTTCACTTTGTTCATCAGCCCTTTTACTTCCACCGGACCGTTAGGTTTGTAAGGGAGGTATAAATACAGAATATCCCCCGCCTTATTCAGTGTGGTATATCCCTGGAAATGCTCGGTAGGAATCCCTGCGCGAGTTTCATAAATAGCTTCTTTATGCTTCTTGGTCCATCGGCCGAACTCCTTCAACACAGCGATCTGTTCTTCAGGAATGGAACCGTCTTCTTTCGGACCGATATCCAATAAAAGATTACCGCCCATGCTCAGGCAGTCTACAAATGTACGAAGCAAGATATAGGGTGATTTATAATTGCTGTCTGTATGCTGATATCCCCATGAATCATTCATGGTCATACAAAGCTCCCAATATTTATCCTCGGGACGCACCACCGGCACTCCCTGTTCGGGAGTAGCATAGTCGCCATATCCCTGTATGCGCGAATTGATAATCACATTCTTATTATCCGAACGGAGCAGATCTACAATATCTTTGGAATTCCAAGCTTCCGCACTTTGTTCCCAGTCTCCGTCGAACCAATACAGATCCGGTTTCCAGGTTTTGTTCAGCTCCGCCAATTGTCCGAAATTGAACTTGTTGAATCTGGCCCAACGTTCAGGATCATTTTTATAACGTACTTCCGTACGGGTTTTGTTAGGGTAATCAGGATGAGACCAGTCCAATAAAGAATAATAGAAGCCAAGTTTCAATCCTTGTTTTCTTACTTCCTTTACAAAGGGAGCTATGAGATCACGTTTTGCCGGAGTGCTTTTCACGACGCTGATATCTCCTACTTTGGTATCCCATAACGCAACTCCGTCATGATGTTTGGTAGTTATCACTGTATATTTGGCTCCACTTTCTTTTATCAGATCCACCCAAGCCTTCGGATCATACTTGGAGGCTGTGAAACCTTTTTCCTGCTCCATGTATTCATCATAGGGCAGGTAGTTGTTAAAGAAGGACCAGCTTTCGGACACTCCTCTGACGGAATAAATTCCCCAATGGATAAAGATACCCAACTTGGCTTGTGAAAACCATTCCATTCTCTTGTCTTTCTGCTCGACTGTTTCATTCTGTAGCGTATCTTGTGCCCGTAAAGGAGAAGCTGCAATTAGCAGACTCAGGAACGCTAACGATAATCGGTTCTTTTTCATATATAATAGGTTTGATTAGTTAGGATAGCATATCAGTATTATTAAAATTTACAGCTATATAATGGACAAAGATAATGTATTTTTATATTTTATTCTATCTTTGCACCCCTAAAACAGAACAAATATGAGCGCAAAGAAAAAGAAACAATCCAATAGTCCCCTGAGAGTCATCATTATTTTAGTATTACTGGGACTTTTGGCATATAAACATCAATTGTTTGACGGGAAACTGCTTGAAAATATCCCCACTATCGAAAGCAATGAAGAAAAGCCAGAAATACTGACCTCGCCCCAGCATGGCGGTGCATTGGAAATTCCGATGATACAATCAAGTACAGGCGGCCAGATTCTGAAACGTAAAGGATATACCCTGTCTTATAATGCCGATTACAAAACTCCACAATGGGTGGCGTGGGAACTTACTAAAAAAGAAACAAAAGGAAAAGAAGGGCGAACAAATAAATTCTTGCCCGACCCGGACGTACGTGGAGCCAAAGCATATACGGGAGATTATACAAAATCAGGATACGACCGGGGACACATGGCCCCTGCCGCCGATATGAAATGGAACAAACAAGCCATGGAAGAATCTTTTTATATGAGCAACATTTGTCCGCAAAATCCGAATCTGAACCGCGGCGACTGGAATGACCTGGAGGAAAAGTCACGCCAATGGGCAAAAAAATATGGAGCAGTGTACATTGCCTGCGGCCCCATATATGATACTAAACGCCCCAAACGAATCGGCAACAACAAAGTGGCAGTCCCCCATGCTTTCTATAAAGTCATATTGATAAATGATAAGAAAAATCCGCAAGCCATAGGATTTATCTTCCCCAACAGCGCCGGACATAAGCCGCTGAAGAAATATATAGTAACAGTGGACAGCGTAGAGAAAAGAACGAATATAGATTTCTTCCCTGCCCTGCCGGATGAGGTAGAAAACAGAATTGAAGCAGAGAGGGTACAAGAGTTACCGTAACCCATCACATACGTACGTGTGGCGCAATATATACGTATGCATAGCCCTACACTGACGTATGTGAAGGGCTACACGTACGTACGTGATTTATTTCACTTCCAACACCACGATAGACTTGGCAGGAAGAGTCACTTTCAAGCTTCCCTTATTAACCTTGGCTCCGGTAAATTCTTTCGGGGCAACCACACTCGGTTTCTCGAAACTATTGTAATCACCTATATTGTTAGCGGTCAAAATACGGCCGGTAACACTCTTAGCTTTCACCTCACCCAGATTCAACTCTATTTCCTGCGATTCCTGCAAATCCACATTAGACAAGGAAATATGAATAAAACCGTTTGCATCCCGTGAAACGGTAGCACTTACCATCGGAACAATGCGGTCGTCACGTACCACCTTGCGTTCACAGTTCAGTTCCAAAGGAAGATAAGTAGCATCTTGATGCACTTTATACATTTCAAAGACATGATAGGTCGGTGTCAAAACCATCTTGTCTTCCTTGGTCAGAATCATAGATTGAAGCACATTGGCAATCTGGGCAATGTTCGTCATCTTGATACGATCCGTATATTTATGGAAAACATCCAAAGTTAAAGAAGCCACGAAAGCATCACGCAACGTATTTTGCTGATACAAATGTCCGCGGACCGTTCCCGGTTCTTCATCCCACCAGGTTCCCCACTCGTCCACCATCAGGCCGATTTGTTTTTTCGGATCGTATTTATCCATAATAGCGATATGCTTCTTCAATACCGGTTCTATTTCCAGGCATTTGCCCATAGTCCAATAATAATCATCATTAGTGAACTCGGTAGCCGAACCTTTGCTTCCACTCCATCCGGTCACTGTATAATAATGAAGAGAAAGACCTGCCATGCGATGGCCCACATTTTTCATCAGCACTTCGGTCCAATTATAGTCATAATCACTGGCACCACTGGCTATTTTGAATAAATGATTGCCATCATAATTACGACAATAGGTAGAATAACGGCGATACAAGTCTGCATAATATTCAGGACGCATACTGCCTCCGCATCCCCAGCTTTCATTACCTACCCCAAAGAATTTCACTTTCCATGGTTTTTCACGACCGTTCTCCTTACGCAGTTTCGCCATCGGGCTACCTTGTTCAGAAGTCATGTATTCCACCCATTTCGCCATTTCTTCCACACTTCCGCTTCCTACATTACCACTGATATAAGGCTCACAACCTATCAGCTCACACAAGTTCAGAAATTCATGTGTTCCGAAACTATTATCTTCTACTGTACCTCCCCAGTTATTATTGACCATCCGGGGACGATTCTCTTTCGGACCGATACCATCCATCCAATGATATTCATCGGCAAAACACCCCCCCGGCCAACGAAGCACCGGTACTTTCAAGTCCTTCAAAGCCTGAAGCACATCATTACGATAGCCTTGGGTATTGGGAATTTTAGAATCTTCACCTACCCACAAACCTCCATAGATACAAGTCCCCAGATGCTCTGCAAATTGTCCATAAATATGTTTACTGATGATTTCTTTCCCTTGCTCGGGATGTACATTGATAGTCGCTTTTTGTTGAGCAAATACCGGCATTGCAGCGAACAATGCCAAGCCCATAAGTGCATTTTTCATGATTAAAAATAAAATAATTAATATACTATTTTGCGTTCTCGTTTTTTGTTTGGTCAAATTTACACATTTTACATCAACCGGATAGTGGACAAAATTGTATTTTTAGGGGTACAAAATCGTCAAAAGTAGAAAAGAAAGGGATATTTGCCTATATTTGCATACAAAAAAGCCCGATAGACTAAAATGAATAAAAAGAAACGTACTATTGTATGGATAGTTATTCTTATAATTATCCTAGTGGGAGCAGGTGGCGCAGGAAGTATATATTACTATTTCTTTGCCAAGCAGCTCCAACTTACAAAGACTACCTATATTTATATAGACAGAGATGATAACCTGGATTCTGTGTACCATAAAATAATCCGGAACGGACATCCTAAAAGTATGTTCGGTTTTCAATATCTGGCAGAAAAAGAGAAGTATGGCGACAATATACGGACAGGGCGTTACGCACTCAATCCTTCAGACAATATGCGCTATCTCTTCCGGCGTCTTTCTATGGGATATCAGACTCCCATTAATCTGACTGTACCCAGTGTACGCACCGTGGACAGATTAGTGCGGGCCGTTTCACGCCAACTCATGATTGATTCTCTGGATATTGCCAAATTAATTTCCGACAGTGCTTATTGTGCACAAATGGGATATGCCCAAGAGACACTCCCCTCCCTTTTTATTCCTAACACTTACGAGGTGTATTGGAATATGAGTGCTGACGCTTTTATGAAACGGATGCAAAAAGAACATGCCGCCTTTTGGAATGGTGAAAGGTTGAAAAAGGCTCAACGTATCGGACTTACTCCTGAAGAAGTATCTACTCTGGCCTCTATCGTGGAGGAAGAAACGGCCAATGGTCCTGAAAAACCCATGGTCGCAGGACTTTACATCAACAGATTGAATAAAGGGATGTTGTTGCAAGCAGACCCGACGGTAAAATTTGGTTTGCAGGAATTCGGACTGAAACGCATTCTTTTCAAACATCTGGAAGTGGACTCTCCTTATAATACCTACAAGTATGCAGGTTTGCCTCCGGGACCTATCCGAATCCCATCCATCCAAGGATTGGAAAGCGTACTGAACTATACACAGCATAATTATATTTATATGTGTGCCAAAGAAGATTTCTCAGGCACTCATAATTTCGCTGTCACAGCAGCCCAGCATCAAGCGAATGCAAGACGTTATCAACAAGCGTTAAACCGGCGGAAGATAAAATAAAAGGGAATACTTCCCTTTTATTGAAATCACCCTCGTTACAGAAGTTGAACTGCACTCCTAAAGTTTTGTGTCCAACTTTTGGGGTGCAGTTCAACTTCTGTAACGAGGGTGATTTTTAGTTCATGAGGGTTTCGACACACCTTCCAAATGGATAGATAACTTAATGTCTATGTATAGAATCTTCTTCTTTAGAATATAAAACCAATACAGACCATTTCTCGCACTTATAAGTCTTTCAGCAGCCGTCCTTTGTATTGTCCTTTCTTCGCAGTAACTTTTCCATATTCCACAGCATGAACCGGACAAATATGATAACAAGCAAGGCATTGGGTACAGTTATCTCCCCAAACAGGACGATCCGTCACTTTTATATTATTCACAGGACAAGCTTTCTCACATTTTTTACAAGCAATACAAGCCTCTGTAGCATGAAAAGGTTTAGGAGACATCAGGAAAGTATTGAAAAACGGACGCAAAAAATAGGATTTAGTAAATGGAAGCGCACCTTCATGGCAATTATAATGTTTCGTTTGAACCCTTGATGCTATCTCCTCGTTAATAAAGCGTACACGGGCAACAGCATTATGCACTTTCTGGGTTTCCACATCTTCATCGTCTACATCAAAACCTGGCAAAGAAACATAAGTATTCGGCATGGTGACCGAGTAACCGGCAGCACACCGCCATCCCTTCCGGGCAACAGCAGAAGAAAAGAGTTGTGCAGTCCGACCCGTATCATCTCCACAAGTACAGACAAAGAAAAGATATTCCGGCTTAGTCATCTTCAACCGACGGATAAAACGAAGTACAATCTCCGGAGGTGATTTTGATGAGAACAGTGAATTCTTAGATCATTTCTCTTACTTGAAAGAAATTGCTGGGGATGTTGACTGCAAGATGACAATTCCTTCTCCTACAATGCTTCACTTAATCTGCTGTGTTCGTGGAAGTGAATCTTATCAGCCAATCGATCGTTACAAAAATGAAGATGATCTGTATCATGAGATTGCTCTTGCTTATCAGAAAGCGATCAAAGCATTCTACGCTCGTGGATGCCGTTATTTACAGTTTGATGATACATCTTGGGGTGAATTCTGTGATCAGAATAAACGCGACGATTACGCAAGCCGTGGTCTTGACCTTGACCAGATTGCTAAGAATTATGTGAAAATGATCAACGAAGCTTTAGAAGCTGCAACAGCAACTGTTGATTTTGTTGAAGTAAACAAAGATGCTAAGAAAGGTACTTATGTTCGTTACCCAGAACGTAAAGAACTATTCACAGCTCAAGAAATCAACGAATTGTTAGTAGTAGAATTCTACAACCGTTAATCTTAGGCATAGAACAAGAAAGAAGCGAATTGATCGCCAATGTCATTAAGTTAAGAAAAACAGAGATAAAAGATAAGTTTTAAATTTATCTTTTATCTCTGTTTTTATATATTGACAAACTCAGGATAAAGAGTGATGTATTAGGTAGGAGGTGAATGATTA
>OHAN01000840.1_pt1 | contig 28494 bp, 27 predicted proteins | sample 1577121 | NCBI WGS metagenome assembly OHAN01 (sample SAMEA3541554, study PRJEB24748) | human gut metagenome | biome: human gut; feature: human-associated habitat; material: faeces | place: China | collected 2012 | reverse complement strand
AACAGAGCCGGGCATTGTGCTGCATATTGCTTTACCAGCTTTTACGGTAAGCCGGGGCGACGTCGTATAAAATCTCCATATCCTTTCTGGTTTTCTCCCGATAGGAAAAAGCCCCTTTTCTCCGGCACCATTCATATTGAGCGGAGATCGCGACCTGAATCCCCAATGAAACAAGCTCAGCTGCGTTTCCCTTGTTTCGGATAATACCGGATTTCTGACAGTTCCCGATGAGCTTGACAAACCAGTCGTTGAAGACATAAACGGCGTCCATAATGCCGATGGAACGCTCCAACTCCGCTTTCAGCAACTCCAGCATAAGCTGGTAACCGCCGCGTTCAGACAGCTCCACGTAATAATTGAACAGAATCATGACCCGCTCAAAGTCATTTTCTGCGGCGATAAAGGAGGAGAAGTCTTCTTTAAACTGGTTCTGAAAGTCATTGAGAATAAAGCCGATGATCTGATCCTTATTGGAAAAAATCGAATAGAAGGTCACACGGGAGACACCGGCCTGCTCACAGATGCTGTTAACGGAGACAGACTCGTAACCCTTTTTACGAAATAATTCCATTGCCGTATCGGCAATCAAACTTGCCGTTTGGTGTTTGCCGGTCATCTTTGTCCCTTCTTTTCAAAAAATCTATGCTTACATTTTAGCATATTTGTAAAGCTGTTTCAAGCACAATGAAATTCTTCGTATGCAAAACACATACATGGTTTTTGTGACAATTTTAGAATGCTTTTCGCCGATATTGACATTTTTCGGCGATAATCTAAAATGAAAACAGCTTAGACATTTAATTAACAAATCAAGGAGGAAAAAGAGAAGTGGCACTGCTGAACTACAAGAAAGGAAAGACCGTGTCCTTTCAGGGGAAGGGAGAAAAAGCAAAACCCGTTTCCCTCGCCCAGTACATTATGCACTATGCCTACGGGGCGAGTGAGCCGACCATCCTGAAGACCGGCGATATCTTGATGCGCGGCTATGAGGGAGCGACGACGGAGGAGAAGCGGGAGTTTTATAAAAAGCTGATGGCTAAAATGGAGAACACCTCCAAGACCGGCAACTACTTTCTCCCGCATGGCATTATCCTAAGCCAAAAGGCTGCCGAAAACGTCATAGACTTTGTCTATACAGTAGAAGTCGGCGCAGGTGCGCACGTTTCCGCAGGCCCCTGTATCTGCGAGGTGGCGCTCAAGAAGTATCCGGAGGGCGTGACAGAGCCGGAGATCAAGGATCTCACACTCTATTACGGCGCGGACATCTATGAGAACCTGCCGCTCGGTCATCATCCTGTGACAAAGGAGGAGGCAAAGGAGATCCTTGCCGACATGCACAAAAAGGGCTATGTCCACAATGTCCTTTACATGTTCGGCAAAAAGTCCGGTGCGTTTGTCATGTGCAACTGTGACAGGGAGGTGTGCGCGGTCGTCAAGGGGACGCGCATCCTCGGGCCGGGGATCAACTGCGAAAAAGGCCCGGAGGTGATCAAGCGCGACAGAAGCAAATGTCTGGGCGCGCAGGAGTGCGGAATGTGCGTGAAGCGCTGCCCCTTCGGCGCAAATAAGATCAAGGACGGCATGGTCATTTTTGACAAGGAAAAGTGCATGGGATGCGAGCTGTGCGTCGCCACCTGCAAGGGCTGCGCCCGGGAGCTGGAGGAGCGCAAGGATTATGGCTATGATGAAGTAATGCATAGGGAGCTGCTGCTGGCCGGAAAGTACGGAAGACCCGAGCTGGACACGGTCACCCTTGAAGATAACAACAGGGAGGAATAAAAAATGGACTATTCAATGCTTCTCTCGCCGATGAAGATCGGCAATCTGGAAATCAAAAACCGCACGGTCATGACCGCCGCCGAGTTCAGCATGGGTCAGGCCAACGGCAAGCCCACGGAAAAGCTCATGGACTACTATGAGGAGCGGGCCAAGGGTGGCGTGGGACTGATCATCCCGGGGATCTGCCGCGTCAACGACATGTACGCGACATCTTCCTTTACCCAGCTTGCGATGAGCCATGACTACCATATCGAGCCGATGCGCGAATTCGTGGGGAGAATCCACAGGCACGGCGCGAAACTCGGCATCCAGCTGCACCACCCCGGCCGTCAGGGCTATGCCAGCAGCGTGAATTCCCTTCCGATGATCCTGCCGCTGGTGGAGAAAAAGCCGGAAATTATGGAGATGCTCTACAAGGCGACGCCTACGATGATGGCGCTGGAGGAGAAGGGAATCTGCCAGCCGGTCGCCGCCCCGTCCGTTTGTGAGCGCAGCTATCATGTCCCAAGCCCGATGCGCGCGATGACAAAGTTCGAGGTCAAGAGAACGATTCAGGATTTCATCGACGCAGCGGTCCGCTGCAAAAAGGCAGGCGTTGACCTCGTGGAGCTGCACGCGGCCCACGGCTATCTGATCCAGCAGTTCCTTTCCCCAAACACCAATCACCGCAAGGATGAGTACGGCGGGAGCTTTGATAACCGCCTGCGCTTTATCAGCGAAATCATCACCGGCATTAAGGCCGCCTGCGGAAAGGACTATCCGCTGATGGTGCGCCTGTCTGCCGACGAGATGTATGACCGGATCGGTAAGCCCGGAAAGGGCTATGATCTGGAGGAAGGAAAGCGGATCGCAAAACGGCTGGAAGAGCTGGGTGTTGACGCGATCAACGTATCCTCCGCCTGCTATGATACTTACAATTATTGGCTTGAGCCCACGTCCTTTGAGCCGGGCTGGCGGGCCTATCTGGCAAAGGCGATCAAGGAGACCGTCAAAATCCCTGTGTGCGCGGCCAACTTCATGCGCTCTCCCGATCAGGCGGAGCGGCAGCTTGAGGAGGGAGTGCAGGACTTTATCGGCTCCGCCCGCACCTTTATCTGCGACCCCTACTGGGTGAAGAAGACGGAGGAGGGACGCACCAACGAGATCAAGCGCTGCATCGGCTGCCTCAACTGCATCGAGAGCTTCACCTACGGGGCATTGAGCGGAAAGAACGGCGAATGCGCGCTCAATCCCGCGGTCGGACAGGAGCGGTTTTTCGCCAACATGCCGAAGGACGGCGAGGGGCGCAGGGTCGTTGTTGTCGGCGCAGGCCCCGCCGGTTTGATGGCGGCGGAGATCATGGCGCGGCGCGGCTTTGCCGTGACCGTTTTTGAGAAAGAAGAGAAGGCCGGAGGACAGGTGAAGACCGCCTCGACCTGCCTGCTCAAAGGTAAGCTCTACTGGTCGATCGAAGACCTGATGGCAAACGTGGAGAAGCTCGGCGTAGAGGTAAAGCTCGGCACGGAGGCCACGGAAAAGGCCATCGCCAAACTCAAGCCCTATGCCGTCGTCATCGCGACGGGCGGCGTCCCGGTAAGACCGCGCTCAATCAAGGGCATCGACCTGCCCAATGTCTGCACTGCGCCGGAGATCATTATGGGTGAGAAGAAGATCAGCGGCAAGATCGTCGCGGTGATCGGCAGCGGCATGACGGGGCTTGAAACAACGGAGATCCTCAACGAGAGCGGAAACCATGTGGTCGTCGTTGAGATGGCGGAGGAGATCGCACCGGGTACTTGGTTCCAGCTGAAGGATGACGAGCTGAGCCGGATTCAGAAATACGACACGGAGTTTATGCCGGGCAAGCGCCTGATGAAGATTACGGAGGACAGCGTGATCCTCGAGGACGTCAGAACCAGTATGCTGACCACGGTGACGGTTGACGAGGTCGTCTTGTCTCTGGGCGTCCGCCCGGTAAACGCGCTGGCAAAGGCGCTTGAAAATCAGTACCCGTATGTGGTAACGGTCGGAGACGCGTGCAAGAGCGGGAGGATCGCGGATGCGGTACACAGCGCGTATGACGCGGTCATGCGCATTAAGTAAGGAAAGAGGGGTTTGAAATGAAGAAAACATATAAGGCGCTTCTCTGCGGCGCGGCGGCTGTCGCGGCGGTCGGTATCGCATACGCAATGGACGAGCGCTTCTTTGAAAAGGCAAAGGATAAGCTTACGGTATTCAAGTGCCGCGCGAACAGCAAAATCATGGAGCAGGCGCTCCCGCTTACGGACGCCATGTTCCCCGGCCCGAAGGTGGTAAGCGGAGCGGACAGCGCAAAGAAGATCCCGGAGGTACTCAAAGAGCTGAACGTGAACAAGGTCATGATCGTGACCGGCCCAACCGTCGGCAGAACCATTGTCCCGCCCATCGCGGAAAATCTTGAGCGCCATGGTATTGGCTACACGATCTATGATCAGGTGGAGGCAAACCCCTCGGTGAAGACGGTGGAGGCGATCCGTGCGCAGTATCTGGAAAACGGCTGCGACGGCTTCCTCGCGATCGGGGGCGGCTCCCCCATGGACGCCGCCAAGGCGGCAGCGGCGCGCGTTGCCAAGCCCAATACGCCGATCGGGAAGATGGCGGGCCTGATGAAGGTCATGATAAAGGTCGCTCCGATCGTTGCCGTCCCCACCACGTCCGGCACGGGCAGCGAGGTCACAATGGGCGCTGTGATCTCCGATCATGACGAGCGCCACAAGTACGCGATCATGGATCCCAACCTCGTCCCCAAATATGCCGTTCTCGACCCGAAGCTGACGGTGTCCATGCCGAAATTCGTCACCGCGACGACGGGTATCGACGCGCTGACCCATGCGGTAGAGAGCTATGTCACGTGGGCGTATAACAACAACGCCAGCAACCGCAATGCGGAGGAAGCGGTGGTAAAGATATTCAGAAATCTCAAGCGCGCCTATGAGGACGGGAACGATCTGGAGGCCCGCGAGGCCATGCTCATCGCCTCCTATAAGGCAGGGCTTGCCTTCAACCACACCGGCGTCGGGTATGTTCACGCGATTGCCCACGCAATGGGCGGCATCTATAACACCGCGCACGGGCTCGCGAACGCGGTCATCATGCCGATTGTTCTGGAGGACTACGGCACGGCAGTCCATCCCCAGCTTGCGCATCTTGCGGAGATTACCGGCGTGAAGACGACCGGCAGCGACGCAGAGAAGGCAAACGCCTTTATTGCTGCGATCCGTCAGATGAACAGGGAGATGGGGCTTCCCACGGGCTTTGACTTCATCGAGCAGAAGGACTTCCCGCAGATCATCAAGTGGGCGCTGGCAGAGGGCAACGGAACCTATCCCGTGCCGGTAATCTACAATGAGGCGCGCATGAGGCATGTCCTCAACCGCATCGTTCTGGAAGCCTGAACATGCACGAGCTGGGTCTGATTATAGACGTCGTCGAGAAGGTTGACCGGATCGCCGAAGAACAGAACCTTAAGAAAATTGATAAGGTGGTTCTTCAGGTGGGCGAAGCGTTTTCCGTTGTCCCGCAGATGATGAAAGCTGTGTACAGGCGTTCCATACCGGGGACCCGGCTGGAAGGCTCCGCACTGGAGATTGAAATCATAGAAGCCTCAGCAAAGTGCCGGAACTGCGGAAGCGTCTTTAATCCCTTCACCTGCGACGCACAGTGCCCCTGTTGTCAGGAGAGCGAATATACCGTGCTCTCCGGGAAAGAGTTCTTAATTAAAGAGATACTGGCTTGTTAGCCGAAGCTCCCCGGGCAGGCCGCTCGGGGAGCTTTGCAAAAAGGAGGACAAGATTGTTATGGAAAATTATCGAGTGATAGAGATCAAGCAGAGCGTATTTGCGGACAATGATCAGGACGCAAACAGGCTCAGGCAGGAGCTGAAGGAGAACAAGACCTTCCTACTGAATTTGATGTCATCCCCAGGCAGCGGCAAGACAACAATATTGAAGCAAACGATTTCCCGCATGAAGAATAAGTACCGTATGGCGGTTATGGAGGCGGATATCGACTCGGACGTGGACGCTGCGGCTATTGCGGATACGGGGATCAGGACGATTCAGCTCCACACCGGCGGCATGTGTCACCTTGACGCCGACATGACCCGGCAGGGATTGAGAAGCATGGGAATCCAGAATGTGGATATTGCCATCCTTGAAAATGTGGGAAATCTTGTGTGCCCCGCGGAATTTGATACGGGCGCGGTAAAGAACGCCATGATCCTTTCCGTGCCTGAGGGGCATGACAAGCCGCTGAAATACCCGCTTATTTTTCAGGTCTGCGACGCACTTATCATCAACAAAATTGACGTTCTGCCATATTTTGATTTTGATTTGGAAAAGGTTATTTCTTATGCGCATATGAGAAATCCGGAGTTAAAGATATTTCCCATTTCCGCAAAGACCGGCGAAGGGGTAGACACATGGTGCGAGTGGCTCAGTCAAGAAGTGAATCTATGGAAAAGTAAATAGGAAACGAATTGATTTCTGCACTTGCTCAGTTTTGAACAAGTGCATTTTTTATTCAAGTGCAAATGCCTATTGAATCGGTTTATACTAGACACTCGTAAAAAGGTTTAATTATAAACCTTTGGAATACTGGCAGATCTGCGATGTAATTGGAATTCGGTTTACCCGTGTGGTCAAGACAGCTTTCTGGATTAAAAGACTTAGAAACACCGATTACCCAACTGTAATTGTGCTTGATTTTTTGAAGTGTTCTCAAATCTTCTCGCCCAGATTTCATAATCTTATATTCAAGGGAACCATCCTTAGGCAAGTAGGCATCTTGCCCCAAACGCTTGTCTCTGACCAGCTCAGCAAACATCCGTTTTTCCGCTTCAACCATATAGTCTTGTATAACGCCGACGGTCAAGTTCTCAAGTTTGGTACCGGGAGATGGACGGTAAACCAATCGAATCATAACTATACTTATATGTGTGGTAGCTTTTCCCCTTGGTTTCCTTTTCGATGATCTCCATTACTTTGGGCATTATCCTTGCCTCCTCAACTATCCATTATTGATAACACTTGCTTAGTAGCTGTGGATAATAGCTATATGCTATGGCTTAAATTATAAGCGAGTTTTTTTGTTTTTTTAATTCTATACCCACCAGGACAACAGATAGCACAAACGCTGAAAAATCAGCAACAGGCCCCGCTAGCAATACTCCCATAATTCCGAAACGAAGCGGGAGCAGCAGGGTAAGCGGAATCAAGAAAAAGGTCTGCCTTGTTAATGCCAACAGAGCACCTCTTAACGATTTTCCTATTGCGGTAAAAAAGCTGGAAGAAAGCAACTGCACACCATTTACCAACACCATGAAAAGATAGGTACGCATGAACAAAACAGCAAATTCAAAATACAGCTCGTCCCCGTCTCCGAATAGTGAAATGATAGATTGCGGGAAAAATTGAAATGCGATAAAAGCAATAGTGGAAACAACAAGATTCCACTTTATTGCAAGCATGTAAGCCTCCCGTACCCGATGATATTGCCTTGCTCCATAGTTGAAACCGATAATCGGCTGTGTCCCTTGCGAGATTCCTACAACAATCGCAAGGATTATGGCATTTGTTTTCATAACAATTCCGCAAGCTGCCAAGGGAATATCCGTTCCATATTTTGTTAATGCGCCGTAATAAGTCAACGAATTGTACTGAATGATTTGAATCACGGTAACTGCAATCTGGTTTGAGCTGCTGCTGATTCCCATGCTGCAAATTTTCATGCTTTCTTTGATGTCCAATAAAAACGACTCTTTTTCAAAATGGATTGTTTGGAAACGCCATAGATAACGGAGTGCGAGTATGAAGGAAAAAATTTGCCCAATAACTGTTGCCCAAGCTGCGCCGGCAATTCCCCAATCGCAAACAAAAATAAAAATGGGGTCAAGAATGGTATTGATAATAGCTCCCACAACCATGCAGACCATTGAATACTTTGGTTTTCCATCTGCTCGAATCAAATTGCTCATACCATTCGTTACAATGAGAAACGGCATTCCAATCAATGTTATGCTGGCATACTGCTTTGCATATGGAAATACATCTGTCGTTGCCCCAAATGCCTTTAGGAGCAAAGACAGAAAAGTTTCTCCAACCAGCAAATAAATAATTCCGAAAATTCCCATCAGAACAATACCATTTCCCGCTGCTTTGGCGGCAGCTTTCGGCTCTTTGCATCCAAGACAGAGGGAAACACGGGAAGCACTGCCAATTCCGACCAGTAGTGCAATGGCAAGGCAGATGGTAGAAAACGGGTAGGCAACATTGGTTGCTGCATTTCCCAAATAACCGACCCCTTGACCAATAAAAATCTGATCCACAATATTGTAGATTGAGCCGACAAGAGACGCCACAATACTGGGAACAGCAAAATTTTTCAACAGCTTTGGAATTTTTTCATAGCCCAGAGGATTTTCAGTCATTGAACTCCTCCCCCTTTTTCTCTATATGGAGTTCCGATGTGATATTTCTGCCCGCCTGTATTAAGAAATCCATAAAAAGGTTCTGCTCGGATTCGCTCATACCTTGCAATAAAAGAGCTTCTGTCTTTTCACATACCGTCTGCACCTCATCAATTACAGACAGCGCACGTTCCGTAGGATCCTCCTAAACATTTCATGCATAGGGACGCGAAAAGAAAGCTCGGCTGTGTGCTGCCCTCCATGAAGAGCAGCTCTGTATTCGTTTTGGTAAGCCCGCAAATAAGCTCTGACGCTCGCATCAAACGGCATTTATTTCTCACCAACTTTCCGATAGCATTCGATGATACCTATACTGAAAAACCCAAAGCGACAGCTACTCGTCAATCATTTCCATAATGTCGTCAACGGTGCAATTAAGAGCCTTGCACACTTTGCATAGGACATCAGTGGTGACGTTATCCCCATGTGTCAACTTGTTCATTACATAATGACTAACGCCAGCCATTTCCTCAAGATCCTTCTTCTTTAGATCTCGGTCTATTAAGAGCTTCCATAATTTTTTATAACTCACAGTCATATAGCAAACCTCATTTACTTTATTGCTTGTGCCAATAGTATTGGGAGTGCCGCTTTTCAACATATAAATCTGTATTTTGATAATTATATCACAGCCCGCACAAAAAGCCCACATATTTCAACAAATGTTTTCGTTCGAAAACTCAATCAAGGTATAACGTCATAAGGACATACAAACCCTTCAATTTGGCAAATATTAACCTGCGTTTCTGAGGGAGTTTCTATGATGTCAAATCTGCAAATCTGTTTTTCGCACATTGGGCTTTTCCTTCGGGTTGCGCCATCATGTGGATGATGATAGAAACCCGCACGGCGGGCGCAAAAGGAGGAAGAATATGTACAACAGATTCGCAGAAAAGCGCAGGCGGTATCTGCGCGAGTACAGAGACGGCATCTACACGGGGATGCTGCTGACCGGCAAGCTGGACGAGCATCTCGAGGAAATCGGCGACACGGCACAGGAGATGTTCGATCGGTTGGTCGCGCAGATGAAGAAAGCCGAAGGTGTCACTGAGCGGCTGAAAGCCGAGAATCAAATGGAATGGGTGGGACGGATGAACAGCATCCGCAGCCGCGCGGAGGAAGTTGTCCTTTCTGAGCTGGTTTATTGCTGAGGTGTGGTGATGTTCAAGTATAGAAGAAATCGAGTGTTAGCACTCTGCGCCGGCGAGCGACGGCTGCTGACAAAGGCCCTGTTGTCCTTTCGGAACAAGCTGGTAGCAAGCGGCAAGCCCACCGAGGATATCAATGAGCTGCTGATCCGGCTGCTACGGTAAAAAAGGAATACGAAAAACGAGCGTCTGCTTCTGAAAAGAGGCAGGCGCTTATTTTTATGGCATCAATTTTGCTGCCACACCGATGAAATCCGGAATGGACATGGCATCAATTTTGATGCCATAGACGAAAAATGCCTCCATTTCGGAGCCACGAGCAGTCCTGCACAGGAAAATGGCTCCAATTTGGAGCCAAAACAAAAGAATTTTTCAAGGGGGTTAATTTTTTGGCCTTCTCGCTGCCTACCAAGTGAGGGGAACTTTGAAAAAGCTCTGCACAAGCTCGGCTTTTTATAATTTACCAGCTCAAAAGAAAAAATTTTGAAAAGCAGCGGGAAAATCCGAAAAAAATTCGGCAAAGGGAAAGTGAGAGGAGCTTCTAAGCTTCCCCCGTGTACCTCGACAACTGAATAGCCGTTACCGAGACAGATATGACTGTGCGACGACCGCAAAAGAGCGAGCACGGCAACGCCGCGGAGACCCCGGGGCAGGCATATAAAAAACGATATCGGAAATACGGCGCCAAACCAAAAAACACAATTACCAGCGAAAGAAAGAAGGTGAAACACATGAACAAGCTACAACTGATCGATGCCGATACCCTGTATTACAAACCTCTTGCCCACCCCAAAATGCTCATCGACGGTGTTCTCTCCGACGGGCTCGCCATTTTAGCGGGTGACTCCAAGATCGGCAAGAGCTGGATGGTACTGTGGCTGTGCCTGCAAATCAGCCGCGGCGAGGCAGTGTGGGGGCTACCCACCAGAAAAACCGATGTGGTATATCTGGCCTTGGAGGACCGGGAATGGCGCGTTCAGCAGCGTATGCAGGAGCTGACGGATTCTCCGCCGGAGAATCTCCGCTTCGGCTTTTCCTGCGGGCAGCTGGGCGCGGAGCTGGAGGGGCAGATCGAGGAGGCTCTGCGGGAATTTCCCTCCACGGGCCTGATATTCATCGATACCCTCCAAATGGTGCGGGACAATGCTTCCGCAAAGGTCAATGCCTATGCCCAGGACTACAAGGATCTGTCCGGCCTGAAAAAGCTCGCCGATGACCACGGCATTTGCATCTTCGTTGTCCATCACACCCGAAAGGAGCGGGACAGCAGCAATATCTTCAACGACATGACCGGCTCCACAGGCATTTTGGGCGTGGCGGATACGGGGATGATTCTCCGCAAGGATGACCGCTTCGGCGATTGCGCCACCCTCTGCATTACAGGCCGGGATGTGGAGGAGAAAAAGCTGAAAATGCAGATGCGGGGCGTCCGATGGGAGATTACCGAGGCGCTCAGCGCCAAGGATTTGCGAAAGGAACGCATCCCGGACTTTGTTTTTCAGGTGGCGGATTTTCTCTTGGCGCATAGGCGGTTTCGGGGCACGGTGTCCCAGCTGCTTGCCGCCGTAGGTAATACGGAGCTGAAGCCCAACCTCGCCAGCAAGCATCTGACCCGCCATTACAGCGATGTGCTGCTGCCTCTGGGAATCACCTACGAGTATCGTAAAACGGCGGCTGCCCGGTTGGTGCTTTTGGAGCTGCATGACGGCGCTGACGGTCATGACGGTTCCTCCGGGAGCGAGAGACTTGCGTCACTGCGGAAACAGAATGACGGAACCTTCCGGCTTCCCCAAGCATCGTCACAAGCGTCATCTGTGTCATGGGAGGAGGCGGAGGACGATGAGGAATTGCCGCTTTAAGGGGTGCGGGGCTATACACCGCTTTTTTATCCGTAAGGATAACGAGCATGGGATTTGTGTAGCCCTGCGGCACCCAAATCCCCCGTATCTGCCGATACGAAAGGGGCGCGCCCCTGTAACCCCGCTGAAAGGATGTGATATCTATGCGGAATCGAACAGAGGAAATCAATGTGCGAGTCTATAAAACCGAGAAGAATACCATTCGCAGAAAGGCAAAGAAATGCGGCATGAATATGTCGGAATATCTCCGAAGCTTGGGAACCGGCGCAGCGGTAAGAGAGGCTCCGCGCCGGGAGCTGATGCTGGCGTATCAGAAGCTGACGACGCTCCACGATACCGTCCGCTACGAGCTTGCCATGAGGGACTTTGACGAGGCCCTGACCGAGATCGAGAGCCTGCTTCTGCGCGCCTATCACGGGAAGGAGGATGCCGATGGCGGTGACAAAGATCTGGGCGATCCATGACAGCGTCAGCCGTGTGGTGGACTACTGCACCAACCCCAGCAAGACCAAGCTGAGCGACCTGGAGCAGGTGCTGCTGTATGCTGCCGACAAAGAAAAAAACCTGGATGAGGGGGAGCAGCAATACGCCGTCACCGGAATTGGCTGCAGGGCGGAGTCTGCCGCAAGGGAGATGGCTGCCGTGCAGAGGCGCTTCGGCAAAGCCGGCGGCAATGTGGCCTACCACGCCTACCAGTCCTTCAAGACCGGTGAGGTTACGGCGGAGGAATGCCATCGCATCGGCGTGGAGACGGCGCGGCGGCTTTGGGGGAACGACCGGCAGGTGCTTGTTGCCACCCACTTCAACACCGGCACTTATCACAACCACTTTGTTGTGAATCCGGTGAATATGTGGACGGGCAAAAAGCTGGAGGCAAAATACGAGGTCTACTACAAGCTGCGGGATATGTCCGACCGTATCTGCAAGGAGCATGGCCTGTCGGTGGTGAAAAATCCCCAACGGCATAAAACGGCGCGGTCGGTCTACTTTGCCGAAAAGAACGACGAGCCCACCCGATACAACCTTATGCGGCGGGCGCTGGACGAGGCGCTGACGATGTCGAGCAGCTGGACGGAGCTGAGTGCCGTGCTGCGGAAGAAGGACTATGTGTTCGTGTGCGATCCCTACCGCAGGTACGCCACCATCCGCTCTCTAAGCGCTAAAAAGTGTATGCGCACCTTCCGGCTGGGAGCCGAATATGACAAGGAGGCGCTGCAGGACAGGCTGCTGGAGAACCAGCGGGACATCCGTGTGACCCGGCGCTATTTTGAATTCATGAGGCCCTACACACGGGAATATGCCAGAAAAAATCCGCCGACGGAAGAATATTACCGGCAGCGGGATTTCTATCTGCATTTGCCCCGCGTCACCGGGTATTTGAGCTTCTTCCGCTGTGTGGCAATCGTGCTGGGCGTTGCGCCGCTGTACGAAAAGGAGTATCGGCAGCCCTTGTCAGCGGAGTGCCGGGAGGCTTGCCGCAGGCTGGATCGCTTCACCGCTGAGATAACGCTGGTGTGTCGGGAGCATTTGGACACGCCGGAGGATGTGCAGAGGTTTCTTGCACGAATGGACAAGGAGATGGATGCAATATCCGCTGCACGCAGCAAAATCCGTAATAAGCAGCGAGGCTGCGCCGATCCTGCGGAGAGGGTCGAGCTGAAAAAGTCCTGCGCCGCCTGCACCGCAGAGCTTTCCCGGCTTCGGAAGCAAAAGCAAACCGCCTATAACATGATTGAGGATAACCCAAAGCTGAAAGCCCTCTTGGCGTGTGAATTGGATGCGTGGGTGGAAAACGACCCCTACCTATCCCCGCGGGAAAAGCAGGTGCTGCGAAATCAGCAACCGTCCCAAGAGGACAAGACGATTATACGATGAAAGGAAGGATTCGATGAAGAACGACCGATCGATTGATTTGGGGCTGACCGGGTATGAGGAGCTTTTTATGAGCACGGAGGAACGGCTTGATGCGAAAAAGCCAAAGGTAGAGGCAATCCCGCTGGCTGACCTCACACCCTTTCGAAATCACCCCTTTAAGGTGAAGGAGGACGAGGAAATGGCGCAGCTCATGCGGAGCATTGCCGATGCCGGCGTGCTCTCTCCGGCACTGGCAAGGCCGCTGCCTGACGGCGGCTATGAGCTGATCTCAGGCCACCGGCGGCTGGCAGCGTGCAAGGCACTGGGGATGGACACCATGCCGGTGATTATCCGTGACCTGACAGACGAGGAGGCTGTTATCACCATGGTGGACAGCAACCTGCAAAGGGAGCATATTTTGCCGTCGGAGAAGGCCTTTGCGTACAAGATGAAAATGGATGCGATGAAACGGAAGGCGGGTCGCCTTGAAAAGAATTCGTCGCAAGTTGCGACGAATTTCGACACAGCGACGGAAATCGGCAAATGTGCCGGTGAAAGCCGAGATCAAGTGTTCCGATACATCCGACTCACCCACCTAATCCCCGACATCCTGAAGCTGGTGGACGAGGGCAAGATCGCCCTGACTCCGGCGGTGGAGCTGTCCTATTTGCAGCCGTCCGAGCAGGAGATGCTCTTCTCCGTGATGGACAGCGATGAGGTAACGCCGTCCTTGTCTCAGGCCCGGCGGCTGCGGCGCATGAGCGAGGCGCAGACTCTCACGGATGACGCGGTGCTGCAGCTTCTGTCCGAGGTTAAGGGCAATCAGGTGGAATATGTGAAGGTGCCGGTAGACAAGCTTCGCAGCTTTTTCCGCCCGGACACCTCCGTGAAGCAGATGACCGAGACACTTGTCAAGGCCATGGACTTTTATAACAAACACTTGGCGCGGCAGCACAAAGACCGGGACGCTCGGTGAAAGGAGATTAAATTATGAAAGCTAATTTTGATTTTAACCGTTTGAGCGAAAGCAGAAAACAGGAGCTTGACCGTATGGTCGCAGATTTTTCCGAGGCGGGTTGCCTCTTTGTTGAGGATCTTTTCCTTGAATTCCTCATCGATGCTGATAACGGTATTGACCGCAGCGACGATAAGCTTGTGGCAACCTTTGATGATGAGTGCGGACACGAGCTTGTGTTTATTCTCTCTCAGGAAGAGGTTCACTATGTAATCCATGCTATTTCGGAAAAACTGGATAATATCGTATGCGAAGGCGGCACTCCCTTCGGTGAGGATGAAAACGAAGAGGGTATTGTCAGCCTCTCGCCGGTGAACACAGAAGAAGAGCTTGATATGCTTCTCGCACATGTGCTTGGTGACGATGGAGGTGGTGCCGATGACTAAAATCGAAATTCAGACCCTATACGAGGTGATGTTCACGGACTACCCCGACATTGTAAATGTGGCGCAGGTGCAGGCGATGCTGGGCATCAGCCGTCATCTGGCCTATGCGCTGATCGGCGACGGCGACATCCCCGGTATGAAAATCGGCAATGCATACCGCGTACCGAAAATCAATGTGATCCGCTACGCACTCTCGGCGGGAAATCCGCAGCCGGCGGCGTAGCCGGGATTTGAACCTGTATGGCACATTGGACGGGCATTCCCGCCGGGCGTATAATAAAAACGGTCCGAAAGGGTGCCCGTTCATGTGCTATCCGCAAAGGAGGTAGAGTTTATGATAGCAGGACACCTGCAAATAAAAAACGACAATTACTACATGGTGCTGAATTACACGGACGCCAACGGCAAACGCAGGCAGCCGTGGATTCCCACAGGACTTCCCGCAAAGGGAAACAAGCGCCGCGCCGAGAAGCTGCTGCTGGACACCCGCAAGAGCTTTGTCCCGCCGGTTGTGAGCAAGGAGAACGAGGACATCTCCTCTGATATGCTGTTTGCCGACTACATGGAGCTGTGGCTGGAGATTATCCGCAGCTCGGTGGAAAAGACCACCTTTTCCTCTTACACGCAGATGGTAAAGGGAAAGATCGCACCGTATTTCCGAAACACCGGACTGACGCTGGACGGAATCCAAGCCAAGCACATTCAGAGCTTTTATCTGCATGAGCTGAAAACCGTGTCGCCCGGTACGGTGATCCACTATCACGCCAATATCCACAAGGCGCTGAAATACGCCGTCAAAATGGACCTGATTCCCTTCAACCCCGCCGACAAGGTGGAGCGCCCCAAGAAGCAGCGGTACATTGCGGACTATTACCGGCAGGAGGAGCTGGAGAGGCTGCTGGAAGCGTCCAAGGATCATCCGTACTCCCTGCTGATTCAGATGACCGCCTTTTACGGCCTGCGCCGCAGCGAGGCACTGGGGCTGAAATGGGACGCCATCGACTTTGAGCGGGACACCATCACCATTAAGCACATCGTAACCAACGCAAAGATAGACGGCAAAAGTGAAATCGTCTGCGCAGACCGCGCCAAGACGAAATCCAGCCTGCGCTCCCTGCCGCTGGTCAGCAATATCCGGGAAAAGCTGCTGGCGCTGAGGGAGCAGCAAAAGGAAAATCGGCGGGTATGCGGAAATTGCTACAGCAAAAAGTATGACGGTTATGTTTTTGTGGATGCCATGGGCAATATCTTCAACCCCAGAAGCGTTACCGCCAATTTCAGCAAGCTGCTGGAGCAGAACGGTCTGCGGCACATTCGCTTTCACGACCTTAGACACAGCTGTGCCTCACTGCTTTTGGCGAACGATGTGCCTCTGAAGCAAATCCAGGAGTGGCTGGGTCACAGCGATATTGGCACGACGGCGAATATTTACAGCCATTTGGATTACAAGTCCAAGATCACCTCGGCAAATGTGATGGACAATATCCTGACCCTGCCGGACACAAGGCAAACCGGCTGGCACACCTGAGCTCTTGCCGAAAATCATGTACGCCGATGTGACCTTGAGAGAAAAGAAAAGCCCAGTCATATGGGCAAAAGCCTTGATATGACTGGGTTTTTGGCGGAGAGTTAGGGATTCGAACCCTAGGTTCCTTTTGGGAACACGACATTTCGAGTGTCGCACCTTCGACCTCTCGGACAACTCTCCGTATACCTCAAGTGTAATCCCTGCTCCGGAAGAATGCAAGAAAAACACGCAAGAACGATATGAAATTGTGAAATCCGAACCCGCGCAAAGCCCTGTGCGGCGGACATTTTCAGCGGACGAAACGGCCGGAGCTTCCAAAAATTTCGAGTCAGCCCCGTTATGACCACTTCGATACCTCTCCGTGTATGTCAAACACGGTCAGAACACCTTGAACCTCAAAAAAGAGGGAAAACCAAAATGTTAGAACGGCGTGTTAGAACAGCGAAATATTTAGTTTTTAGAACCCGCGAAAACCCTTGAAAACAAAGGGAAACGGGTGGACGAAAAAGCCTAAGCCGCGGAGGATTTCGAGTCTTTTATGCAACTGTGACGGGGGTGCCTGTTTTGGGGGCGTTTCTGTAAGCCCCGTACCCGCCGAAAGCCGCTTGAAATCAGGCTTTTTCGCTCGGAAAGCCTTGCGGGACAGGCTTTTTTGAAAGTGGGTTCAAATCGGCATTTTCTCCGATTTTGGAGAGAAATGCGGGAAGATAGGAGAGAAAAATCGGGAGACGGCCATACACCGCAGAATAGAGCTTCCAACCGACGAAAATCTATTTTTGAGGTGTTACAAATGGATGTATTCCCCGTTAACTGGGACAGCGTTCCCGAGGTGATGAACAAGGAGCAATTTTTCCGAATCTGCCACATCAGCAAGTCCACGGCGCTGCACCTGCTCAAAAGCGGCAAGGTGCCCTGCGAGTGGTCGGGTAAGAAAACCCGGTGCTATAAAATTCGCAAAGAGGATGTGAAAGCATATTTGGAGGAGCGGGCGATCTTCCCCGAACTCTATTCTGCGCCGAAGGGCTGGTACGGCACCCACTATGTGGCAAGGCTCTCCAAGGAGCTGCCGGAGGACACGCTGCGGCAGATGCACGGCTACTATGAAAAGCTGCTGCGCAAATACCCGGATGTGGTCACGGTAAAGGATGTGGTAACCCTGACCGGCTACACCCTGACCACCGTCCACAACTGGTGCAGCCGCGGGTCGCTGAAAGCCTTCCAGAAGGGGCTGAAGTTCTGCATTCCAAAGATCTTTCTCGTTGACTTCTTCTGCTCCCTTACATTTCGCTCCATTACCCGTAAAAGCCTTTGGCATATCCAGACACTGAACGAATTCAGCAGGAAGATGAAGAAATAATGTGCGATTCAGAAATTCGCACACTCGCACCTGCCTTTCGGTTTTGGTAGACTGTAACCGAAAGGCGGGTGCATTTTGCATTGCAGACCTGCCGGGGAAATTTTGAATGGGAGGATCACATATGGAATCGCTATTTGAGCAGCTGGGCGGCACTTACACAAGGCAGGGCGACTACTGCCTGCCGGATGTTTGCTTACCGCCCGAAGAAGAACGGCCTATCGGCATTTACGGCCAGCGGCGGCGCACCTTTCTGAGGGAGCACCACCGGGTGCTGTATTATAACCTGCTGACCGCCGGGGTGCTGGATGGGCACCTCGCAGACATCGAGGAGCAGGCGCAGGAACTCTTTCTTCGGTTGGTAGAACAATACGCAGATGCCGAGGGTGTGACGGAGGAGGTAAAGGCCAATGACCCGCAGGCGTGGGTGCGGAAGATGAACGGCATCCGACATCGGGCAAACGAGGTCGTGATGCAGGAAATTGTATATAGGTAGCGAGCAAGCGGGGGTCGATGACCTCCGCTTGTTTTGTGTGCAGAAAAGAACCATGCCGTTTTTAAACGACATTGTTCCGAACTTTGTTGACATTGTTCTTTTATCCGGGTATAATGTACTTGTGATTTTATGCGTGGAGGTATCCCCTATGGCTGAAATGATCTCGGTAAGAGAGGCAGCAGTGCGCTGGAATATAACGGAGCGGAGAGTTGCGACACTCTGCAAGAATGGGAGAATCGCCGGTGCGAAAAAGCAGGGCAATCGTTGGCTGATCCCCGCTGATACGCAGAAGCCGGCGGATCAGCGGCTCAAGACGGGCGCTTTCCGCAAGACGGAGCGCGCGCCGAAGCTGCCCCTGCCCATCGGCGTGTCCAACTACTGCCTTGCCTCGTCGGAATACTACTACATCGATAAGACGATGATGATCAAGGACTTTATCGACGAGCGTCCGATGGTGACGCTGTTCACCCGCCCCCGGCGCTTCGGCAAGACGCTGAATATGGATATGCTGCGCACTTACTTTGAAAAGAGCGACAAGGATACCTCCGTCTACTTCCGGGATAAGAAGATCTGGGCCTGCGGCCAGAAGTACCGGGATTATCAGGGCAAGTACCCTGTGATCTTCCTGACCTTCAAGGATGTGAAGTTCGACACTTGGGAGGAGACCTTTGCGGCCATTCGGGATATTTTCGCAAAGGAGACCCGGCGGCACAAAGAGCTGCTGACCAGTGAAAAGTGCGACGAGTACAGCAAAAAGGCCTATGAAAAGCTGGCAGACGGCAAGGTCAACGAGGTAGAGTTGGCTTCTGCACTGCTGGACCTGTCCGCTATGCTGCACAAGCACTATGCCGTTGCGCCCATTATCATCATCGACGAGTACGACACCCCCATCCAGCAGGGCTATCAGAAGGACTATTACGACAAGGTCATCCGGTTTATGCGGAACCTGTTTTCCGGCGGGTTCAAGGATAATCAGCACCTGTCCTTCGGCTTCCTCACCGGCATTCTGCGGGTGGCCAAGGAGAGCATCTTCAGCGGGATGAACAACCTGTCCATCAACTCCGTGCTGGACAACAAATACAGCGCCTACTTCGGCTTCACCGCCAACGAGGTGATGGAGATGGCGGAATACTACGGTGCTGCCGATAAGTATGACGAGATTTGCCAGTGGTACGACGGCTACCGCTTCGGCAAGACGGAGATTTTCAACCCGTGGTCGGTGGTCAACTACTTCAGCAACGAGTGCGAGCCGAGACCCTTCTGGGTCTCCACCGGCAGCAACGATATTATCGGGGAAGTGCTTGCCCAGGCGGATGAGGAGATTTATAACCGTCTGACCTCCCTGGTCAACGGCGAGACCTTCACCACCTTCATCGACACCGGCGTGATCTATCCGCAGATCAAGAGCAATCCCTCCACCATTTACAGCTTCCTGCTGGTGACCGGCTATCTGAAGGCACTGAAAACCACGCCCTCCTTCAGTGGCGATTTTATGTGTGAGGTCTCCCTGCCCAACCGGGAGATTTCTCTGGTGTATAACAAGGAGATTTTGCAGCGGCTGGAGAATCTGATCCCGCCGTCCACGGCGATTTCCGTTCAGGAGGCCATCTTCTCCGGCGATAACGCACGGCTGAAAGCGCAGATACAGACGCTGCTGACCCAGTCGGTCAGCTCCTTCGATACCGCCGGGGAGAACTTCTACCACGGCTTTATGCTGGGACTGTGCGCCCTGCTGGGCGGCGCTTTCGTGACTTCCAACCGGGAATCGGGCGACGGGCGCTATGACATTCAGCTGAAGCCCACGCAAAAGGGTCTTCCGGGCATCCTGATCGAGCTGAAAGCGGAGAAAAATTGCAGCGACGAAAAGCTGAAAAAGCTGTCCGAGACGGCCTTGCAGCAGATCAACGACAAGAAATACGAAACCGAGCTGACGACCGCCGGGGTCAGAACGATTTATAAATACGGCGTGGCCTTCAGCGGTAAAAAGGTCGAAGTGGCAGTCGGATGAGAATGGAAAATAAATTGGGGCTGGAAACGCTACTGTAAACAAGAAGAAAGATGATTTGAAGATTTGAATCAGGTGAATTTCTATGAATAAAATCTTAGAATTTATTCGCAAGCATAGTAAGATAACTGTTATCTTGATAATTTTATGTTCTTTACTACCCTTAATTATTGTTCATATACTATTTAAGTGGAAAAGTGGCATTGCCTTTCTTGTCGCTGAGTGGAGTGCAGGAGAGTTACTGGGATATATAGGAACACTTTTAAGTTTTTGGGGAACTATAATCCTTGGCTGGCTCGCATTACAAGCGTCAAATAAAGCAAATGAACTGTCTAGGAGAGTAATTGAACTTGAACAAGATCATTACCGCTTAGAAATGAGGCCTTTTGTACTCGTGAGCAATTGGAAGGCATATGAAGTCGATAGCCGGGAACTGGTGAATGACCCTAAGAAAAAGTTTATCCAGATTGGATCACATAAAGGAGAAAAAGTATTAGGATTGTCAATAGAACTGACTAATACGACAGAATCTGTCATTACTGTTCAATATAATTGCGGAACAGCAAGGACTCGCGACTTGTGTTGGGGAAACGCTGCAGTTAATCAAGAAAATCTAAAGATGACACTGTCACCTGGGGAAAAAGATGAATTTGTCTTTTATGCTTCTTCAAATTTTATGGAGAAACAAGTAGGACAGCGTATTTCAATTGAGTTGATACTGGAGAATCGCTTTTCAAAACGCTATAAAGAGTCATTTACAATCATCATTACCTCGTTATCAGACAAAGTGTCACAACAGCCCGGTAAATGGCATTGTCACCTGTTCGCACAAGAGTATTCGATAGGGCGGTTTGAAAAAAACGAAGATGGTGAGCCAATTTGTGTTACCGAAGAGCTATAAGAAAGTGAGAATATGCAATGAGCACCAATATTTCGAAAAAGAAGCGGGACGATCTGCTGGACAAAATCAAGCAGATTCGTGCCTTTATCGCCGCAGCACCGCAGGATGAGAATACGGGCAACCTGCTCTCCTACCTGTCCGAACTCGAAAAAGATGTGAACGGGAAAAAGTACGGTCTCGTGTTCGAGGAGCATCGGGAGGAAATTGATGAGGTGTTGGATACCCATACGCCGGTGCTGACCGAGGATGCAGATCTGTTTATTGACCACGGCGGGCAGATGAATTTCCTGCTTGAAGGGGACAACCTTGCCGCACTGAAACTGTTGGAAAAGACGCATCGTGGTAAGATTGACCTCATCTATATTGATCCTCCGTATAACCGTGGAAAAACGGATTTTGTCTATGACGATGACTTTGTTGTTAATGAAGATACTTTTCGCCATAGCAAATGGATTTCTTTTATGAAATCGCGTTTAGAGGCAGCAAAACGCCTTTTGACTGAAGCAGGCTTAGTTTTCATTTCTATTGATGATAACGAAGTTGCGGCACTAAAATTACTTTGCGATGAGGTGTTCGGTGCAGATTTTTTCATCAACCTTTTTGTATGGAAAAGAAATTCAAGCGCAAAAACTGAAAAAGGTAAATTCACAGTAAATACAGAATATGTTTTACTATACGCTAAAAGCGGAGCATACACACTCAATTCTGCCTATAAACCACTTTCGGACGCGTCTCAAAAATTATTCAAATTTGATGATAACGATGGTAGAGGAAAATATCAAACTGTGAGTTTGCAAAAACCACGTGATCCAGGCCCTGAAACAACATACGACTATGCTGATAACACGGGCAAAGTATGGCCGTGCCCACCAAAGGGCTGGCGTATGAAATACGAAAAAATCAAAGCTTTAGAAAATGACAATCGCTTGGTCTTAAGCGGGAAAAGTTTGCGTGTAAAAGACTATTGGAACGAACGAGAAAACGAAGGTAAAAGAGTTGACACCTTGTGGAGCGATTTGCCACAAAATACCGCAGGTAGTGGTGAGTTAGAAGCCATAATGGGCAAGGCTAACACTTTCGATAATCCAAAACCTACTGAGCTTATCAAACGTTGTCTTGAGATTGGGTGTAAAAATGCGCGTGTTCTCGATTTCTTTGCAGGCTCTGGTACAACAGGTCACGCTGTTATGAAGCTAAACGCAGAGGATGGCGGCTCTCGCCGCTTTATCCTCTGTACCAACAACGAAAACGGCATTTGTCGGGATGTGACCTACGAACGCATCCGCCGTGTCATTGATAAAGAAGACTATGCCGCCAGCCTGAAATACTATAAAGTTGACTATGTACCTATTTCGGATCGTATGTACTACGAGTACGCCGATGAACTGCTCCGCCATACCCGGGAGCTGGTGGAGCTGGAAAACGGCATCAATTTTACGGGCAACGAGGAAATTGCCATCGTGCTGACCGAGGATGAATTAGCCGCATTTATTGCCGACAAAGACCGCTTTGCGAAATGCCGTCGGCTCTATATGGGACACGACCTCCTGCCCGACGAAGCACAGGAAACGGCACTTTTCAAAAACAAGATTGAGATTAGTATTATTCCGGATTACTACTACCGAGATTTGCAGGAGGGCTAAAATGGTAGAATTCTTAAAAACACTTGCGATAGCTTGTATTCCAGCCATTATAACAGGAATTGTGACATATATTGTTGCTCGCAAAAATGCTGCTTCGCAAATCAGTATAATTAAAGAACAAAACAAGCACGATTTAGAAAAGCTTATGGAGCAGCACAAGATTGATATTGATTCACTCGGAAAGCAGCACCAACAAGAACTTGAAAAAATGGAACTTGAGCACAAACACAAGTTAGAATTAATTGCTAAAGAAAGCGAAAATAACCTTAGTCAAAATTTAATGACAGGCTTGGTGGGTGAAATAATGAAAATGCCTGAAGCAAAAGCCGAAATAGCAAAGGGCATTAGGCAATCCTCCAACAAAAAAGGAGGCAAACGATAATGGAATTAAAAGAATTTCAGTTAAATGCGGTAAAAAAGTTGTTTGAAGCGATGGAAACTCCTGCACGTGATATTATTCTCAAGAGTCCTACAGGCAGCGGAAAGACCATTATTCTGACCTACTTTATGCACCAATACATACAGTCTTTCCCAAAAACCGTCTTTGTATGGCTTACGCCCGGTAAAGGTAATCTTGAGGAACAGAGCAAGGCAAAAATGGATAAGTATATCCACGCTTCGCAGACAAAGCTGCTTTCCGATGTGATGACGGCGGGATTTGAAGAAAATGACAGTTGCTTTATTAACTGGGAGAAACTCACGAAGAAAGGCAACAATGCTCTCAAAGACAGCGAACGGACAAACTTTCTGGAACATATCGAGCACGCACTGAACGACGGCCTGCGCTTTATCATCATTGTGGATGAGAGCCATCAGAACAACACAATCAAAGCAGATGAAATTATCCAGTATTTCCGCACGGAGAAGATTATTCGCTGTTCTGCTACGCCTAAGGGCATTGCCAAAGCTGAAGTGATCGAGATTCCTGAGGAAGAAGTTATTGCAGCTGGTCTTATCAAGAAGATGCTGGTTATCAATCAGGATTTTCCGCAGCAGGTGGAAATGGAGAATGCAACCAACTATCTGCTAGAGCAGGCCTATGCCAAGCAGCGTGAAATTCGTGCAGAATTTCTTTCCGCCGGGAAGGACATTAACCCTTTGATCGTAGTACAGATTCCAAATAAATCGGAGAAATTGCAGGATGATGTGGAACGCTGGTTTGAAACGCAAGGCGTAACCTATGAGAATGGCCAGCTTGCAGTATGGCTCTCTGATATGCACGAAAACTTGGATGGCATTGAAGAAACCAATGCTCCTTCTGTTGCTGTTATCATCAAGCAAGCTGTTGCCACGGGCTGGGACTGCCCGAGAGCTGCTATCTTGGTAAAACTTCGTGACAATATGGATGAAACCTTCGAAATTCAAACCATCGGGCGTATTCGTCGTATGCCTGAGGCGCACCATTATGGCAAGGATTTGCTGGATAGCTGTTATCTCTATACTTTCGATGAAAAATTCACTGCCGGTGTCAAATTGAGCCTTGGCAAAGGGGCTTTGGAAGCAGTTACCTTGTTCCTCAAAAATGAGTATAAGAACTTCACATTGACATCTGAGCAGAGAACGATGGTAACGGATCACCGCAATCCGAAGAAGGCCCTACTTTCCGTCGCAAAGTATTTTGAAGAAACATTCAAGACTGGCACGAATAAAGCAGAGAACCAGGCACGATTACAGGCGGCAGGATTTGAATTTAGTGCTGATATTTTGCGCCATACCTTTTCGGGTGAAACTGCAACCTTAGACTTTGCTTCGGCAGATATGAACACAATCGTCATTACCGAAAAGCTGAACACCCACGACCACGGACATATGTATCATCAGAAGGTGGGTAAGATTGGTATGGAGATCGGAATGGAATATAGCTATATGAACACGATCATTCGTAAACTGTTCGATCGTAATTTTACATATAGCCGCAAGATCCTCGCAATGGAGCCGAGAGAGGTTTATGCCTTTGTTATCAACAATGCCGATTTACTACGCCACACCGTGCGTGAAGCGATGGCAGCTGAACTTCGGCAGCTTACCCTCGATATCAGTCAGGTATCCAAGGTGCCGTTTCATATTCCACAATCCTGCCTCTTCACCTATGATGGTACGGCAAAGACACAGTTGGAAATGAAGAAAAATGTATATCAGGGTTACCTTTCTTCAGCGGAAGTCCGCTCCTCTTCGGAACGCAAATTCGAAAAATTCTGCGAAAAGTGCGACACCGTGAACTGGGTATATAAAAACGGTGACAAAGGTAATGAGTATTTATCTATTGTTTATGCGGATAATTCCGACAAGCAAAAGAATTTCTATCCTGACTATATAATTGGCGTAAACGACGAGGTTTGGATTGTGGAAACCAAGGGTGGGTTTGACCGTAGCGGCAACAGTCAAGATATTGACATTTTTACGCCGAAAAAGTTTGCTGTTCTGAAAGATTATTTGGACCGCTACAGATTAAAGGGCGGTATTGTCCGCTACGATGAGAAAAGCGAAGAGCTGTGTATTTGTATGGACAACTATTCTGAGGATATTAACAGTGACAGTTGGGTCGTATTGAGCGATATTTTGAAATGAGGTGAAAGTCTTGAAGATAACTGACCATAAAGTGCTAATTGAGTTTTCTCCAGCAAAAGTTCAGTTTTTTAGAATAGATCCCGAAGATATCTCGGTCACTTTAAAAAGTATTTTGCGTGTGCTCATGGATCTCTCTTGGCTCAGTAAATTCGATCAAGACTTTGAACAAAAAGCGTTTGAATCTCGGGCAACTAAAACCATAGAAGATATAAAAGCGAAGTTCGATCAATGTGTCGATGACGGTATCACCAAAGATGCTGGCGAGTATGTAGTATCTGAATTGGCCAGAGAAACTATGATCTCTAAACTGGATTATTTGGACATTCCTCTTGCTGAACTTGTTGGGAAAAAGCGGTCAGGTAACCCTGGATTCGATTTCCATTCGCAGAATAAAACCACGGACACGGTTATATTTGGGGAAGCAAAGTATGTTACTGCTACAACAGCGTATTCATCAGCATTACCACAAATTGTGGATTTTATCGGGGATGAAAAAGATGTTGAGGATCTTCCGGAATTAAAGCCTTTCTGCACAACATCAGCTTTACAAAGAGCAGCCAATGGCATCAAAGGATTTTCTGCGGCATTTTCGGCGAAAACTACCAGCACAGATAGAATAATTGCTAATATCAAAAAACGCTCTGACTTTCAAGCTCTACTTCAATATGAAGAACTCATTTTGGTGGCGGTGGACTTATGAATACTGTTTTGGAAAAGGGCAATATCATTGCAAAAATTCGAAGAGGCGAAGATTTGAATCAGATTATCGACTATGTCAAATCTGAAATCTATCAAAATGGGCCCCGTAGCTCGGTTGTTTTAGAAATAGCGTCATACTTCAAATTATTTCAGCCAGAGTATTTTAAAAAGTATGAGCAAGAGATCATTACCACGATGGGTCTGTTTTTCAAACACCCTCAAATTGAAAACCTTGCAGGATCAGTATTCGAAATGTATCATCAAGAACTCAAGGGTGAGTTTGGCAGTGATTATACGCCGATGCAGGCGGATATTCTTAAAAAGATAAGAGATTTGCAGTACTTCAGTTTTTCAGCGCCAACAAGTACAGGAAAATCTTTTGTGTTTCGACATCTTATTTCTGAATGTTCCAATGATGTGGTTGTTATTGTTCCATCAAGGGCTCTTATTAACGAATATTATGACCGATTGAATCGCCTCGTAGATAGAAAGAGTGTAAATGTTTTAACATTTGTTGACAGGATAAACACCAAACACGTTCACCGAAATATTTTTATATTGACACCTGAGCGTGCGAAAGAGCTGTTTAAAAACAAGGATTGGCTAAAAATTGATCTGATACTATTTGATGAAGCCCAACTCAGTGATGAGCATTCGGTCCGTGGACTTTACTTTGATAGTATTGTGAGACGGGCACTTAAGTATTTTCCGAATTCGAAATTCGTTTTTGCCCATCCGTTTATTGAAAACCCTGAGGCGCAATTGCAGAAAAATGATATTGAAATCATCAATACAACTGCAACATACAGCAATTATGAATTAAAAAATGTTGGACAAATATTTTATACCCACGACATCACAAGCCAGAAATTCTATCATTTTGGAAGTGATCCTACAACATTAGGAAAGCGCAAGTTAGAAGCAGACTTTGATCCAATTGAATCGGCGTTGAAAAAAGGCGGCAGCGTGCTGATCTATGTTCCAAAGTCCCATATTTACAGCAAACAGATATATGGTCAATTTCAAAAGTATATTTCTATGTGCCAACCCATTGATGATCCAATTGCAATAAAAATGATAGATGAGCTAAAGGATTACATAGGTGCTTCAACAACAGATAAGCTGTTTTATAACTCGGATATGCTTGAAAAACTGAGGTGCGGCATTGTAGTTCATCATGGCTCAATGCCCTTGACAGCTCGTTTGATATTAGAGCATTTTACGCAACAAGGCTTCTGTAAAATCTGTTTTGCAACTTCTACGCTGGAGCAAGGTATCAATATGCCATTCGATGTAGTCTATCTTGACCGCTTTGAAGAAAGCAAAACGCTTTCTGTAAAAAACCTGATAGGCAGAGCTGGCCGATCTACAGCCAAGCCCATATTTGACTTTGGAAGTGTCATTTTGCGACCGAATGCAATGAGCAGATTCCGAAAAGTGTATCAAAAGAAGAACATTCTCTCGTCAAAATCTCGATTGGATATCACAGATGATAAAATGGATGAGAAATATGAGGAATACAAAGAAGCAATTAAAACCGGAGAATTCTCAGATGAGTATAACCTTACGAATAAAGATCTTGAGAAACTAAAGTCCGACAGCGTTACTACTGTTGTCCCCACATTGCTGGATATGATGTTTACCGGGGCAGATTTTGTATTGCCTAATGCGGTGGCAAAAGAAGTATATGAAGATTTTCAATGCTTATATAAGCAGTATCTGGGACGAGAGCTAACTGCGGCAGAGAAGTATGTTTTTGATTCAGCAATTAAAATAATGATTTGGAAAGTGCATGGCAAAACGTTTAGCAAAATCTGTCAAGAACGATATGCTTATGTTTCTAATGTTGCCCAGCGGCGATTTTTAGCAAAAGCGGGTCAGCAAAATCGTGCGGATAATCTACCAGTTCGGTACATTGCGGGTTATAGCGATATCCCGGATAAAGAATTACGTGCTTATCCTCTGTTTCCGGTTGGGACAAAGGGGAAGGATGTTGATTACGACCGTATTGTCTACGATACATATGATTTTCTTGATAAACTTATAGGATTTAAATTGAGCGATTTGTTCTATGCGATTTTTCATCAGTACTATCTTGCATATCAAGACAATCGGGCTGAAAGGTTGGCAAAATATATCAAGTATGGAACAGAGGATTCAACCGAGATATGGATGCTTCGATATGGATTTTCGTTTGAAGAAATTGAGTGGCTGAAGCCTTGTGTCGAAAGCATTGATCAGACGGAAATTCGTTTTAATGGGGAAATTGAGAGCCTAGATGATTTCCAGAGAAGCAGTATAGCCCAATACTTGTTTTAGCTTTTCAAATAATAATTTCCGTTCTTAAGATACTTACAGCAAATATATAATAGCGGCAGGGATATATGTTCCTGCCGCTATTATCTTTATATGGGTATACTAGCAACTGCAATATAAAACTGAATATCCAAGTGAGCGTCTGCTTCTGCAAAGAGGCAGGCGCTCACTTTTTTGCCTGTCTGCAAAAAATTTTGAAAATCAGTGGGAAGATTCGAAAAAAATTCGGCAAAGAGAAAGTGAAAGGAGAAATCTTCAAAGCCGAAGAAAAATTATCGGAAACACCCCCTCAAACGCCACCCCTTTTTTGAGAGTAAGTGAAGGGCGTTTTGAAGTTATTCAATTCACTTTGCCAAAGCCGCAAATAGTTCTCGTTGATTTGTGAGAAGATCATTTCAAAATTTCTTCAAAATCCTATTTGTTATTTGCCAGAAAAGTTCCCAGTTGATTAGTGGGAGG
>OHAN01000828.1_pt1 | contig 28770 bp, 30 predicted proteins | sample 1577121 | NCBI WGS metagenome assembly OHAN01 (sample SAMEA3541554, study PRJEB24748) | human gut metagenome | biome: human gut; feature: human-associated habitat; material: faeces | place: China | collected 2012 | reverse complement strand
CCGCTCCCATCAAGCCCGAGTTCACCAAGAAGATCCTGGGCGACGAGCAGCCCATTACCTGCCGCTTTGCTGATACTCTGGCTCCTGAGATGGACAAGCTGAAGGCAGAAGCTGCCAAGTGGGCAACGCAGGAAGAGGATGTGCTGACCTACGCAATGTTCCCGCAGGTGGCACCCAAGTTCTTTGAAAAGCGCAATGCCAAGAAGCAGGGCGTGGACGGCGACCATGTGGACTACACCAATCAGTCTCATCCCGTCTGATCTTTCATAACGGATTCCGGAGCTTCTCGCTTTTGCGGCGGGAGGCTCCTTTTTGTGTTTTGCACCGGATCTGGCCCCAAAAATGGGCGGCGGCTCATTGACATGAAAATCCATCCATTTTATAATGAATCAAAATGGATGCAGCCGACACCCGGGCATCCCCGGAAAAAGAAGAGGTGATCTGCATGAGAAGCATCACGGTACAGCGCCTTGCGGAATTTACAGAGCAGGATTATGAATTTACCTTCGGCATCACCCGGAAGGAATTTGCCCAGATGCTGGAAGCACTGAATGCGGCTTATTGCAAGGAGCACCGGCGCAGGCCGCATTTTACCAAGATCACAATGCAGGATAAGCTGGTGCTGACTTTGCTCTATCGCCGCGAGTACCGCAGCATGGAGAACATTGCGGCAGAATACGGTGTCTCCCGCGATACCATTGCGGACAATATCCACTGGGTGGAGCGCGCACTGCTGAACGCAAATCTGCTGCAGAACAGCGTGACCTGCGTATATAAAACCAACTGAAACAGGCTCTGATACAGGATCGGAAGATTTTGTATCAGAGCTTTTTTGCTTTGCACCGTGTATTGCGGCCGGTTTTGGCGGCGGCATGCAACAGTGCACCTTGAATTTTGGGCCGAAGAATAGTAAAATGAAACTATATGTATCGTAACATGGGTTTGTGTACCCAAAGGCGGATACGTATACCGAAACTTGTAAGCTGAAACACTGAAAATGTAAGAACAGGAGAGCGTTATGATCTTAAGCATGACCGGCTTTGGCCGGGGGACTGCTGTGCGCAATGGCCGTGAGATCACGGTGGAGCTGCGCAGCGTGAATTCCCGCTACTTTGAGTATTCTTCGCGCATCCCGCGCACCTGCAGCTATCTGGACAGCCGCTTGAAAAAGCAGCTCAACGAGCGCATTTCCCGCGGCAAGGTGGAGCTGAGCATGACCGTGCAGAATGTGGACGCTGCCGATACGGTGGTGGCCGTCAACATGGAGCTGGCACGCAGCTACCAGCAGGCCATGCGGGATATTTCGGAACAGCTGGGTGTCAAGAACGATATCTCTGCGGGCGTGCTGACCCGCTTCCCGGATGTGCTCACCACCCGCCACGCGGATGTGGACGAGGAACAGCTGTGGGAAGATGTTTCTGCCGTTACCGCACAGGCGCTGGACCGCTTTGTGGAGATGCGCGCCGCCGAGGGTGCCAAGATGAAGGCAGACGTGGAAAACCGTCTGAACTTCCTCGAGGAGTGCGTGGGCAGGGTGGAGACTTTGAGCGCAGGCCGCGTGGAAGCCTACACCAACCGCCTGTACGAGAAGCTCAAGGTCATTCTGGAGGACCGCGATATCGACGATGCCCGCGTGCTGACCGAGGCCGCTATTTTTGGCGATAAGACCGCTGTGGATGAAGAGACGGTGCGCCTGCGCAGCCACATTGCACAGTACCGCGATATCCTCAAGCTGGACGAGCCGGTGGGCCGCAAGTTGGACTTTTTGACGCAGGAGCTGAACCGCGAGACCAATACCATCGGCTCCAAGTGTCAGGATCTGGATATCACCCGCATCGTGGTGGATATGAAGGCGGAGATCGAAAAGATCCGCGAACAGATCCAGAATCTGGAGTGATACAGAAAATTCGGAGGGGTTTATGAAGCTCATCAACATCGGGTTTGGCAATATGGTCAGTGCAGGCCGTGTGGTGGCAGTGGTCAGCCCGGATTCCGCCCCGGTCAAGCGCCTTGTAAAGGAAGCGCGGGAGCGCGGAATGCTGATCGATGCATCCTATGGCCGCAGCACCCGTGCAGTGCTTATCATGGACTCCGATCATGTGGTGCTCTCGGCGCTTCAGCCGGAAACGGTGGCCAACCGTGCGGCAGGGCAGGAGGGCAAAACACCAGCAGAGGAGGAACAGACCCATGGCGAACGATAAATATTTGTTTGTGGTCTCCGGCGCGGCCGGTACCGGCAAGGACAGCGTGGTGAAGGCACTGCGCGAAGCACACCCGGAGATCGAAAAGACTGTTTCCGCCACCACCCGCGCACCGCGTCCCGGTGAGCAGGAGGGCGTGGATTATTATTACCGCACCCGGGAGCAGTTCCAGCAGCTGATCGAGAACGATCAGGTGGTGGAGCATAACTTCTACAACGGCAACTACTACGGTACCCTGCGCGAGGAAGTGGACAAGCGCCTTGCAGCCCGGAAGGTGGTCGTTCTGGTCATCGATGTGCACGGCGCAGCGAACATCCGCCGCATGTTCCCGGGCGCGACCACCGTGTTCCTGCTGCCGCCGTCGGTGGAGGAGCTGGAGCGCCGTCTGCGCGGCCGCGGCACCGAGACTGAGGACAGCATTCAGGAGCGTCTTGCCACCGCCCGGCAGGAGCTGGCCCAGCAGGATAAATTCACCCTGAAGCTGGTCAACGACCGGGTCGATACCTGCGCCGATGCACTGTATCAGGCCATCTGCCAGCGCATTGGTGCCGCAGAATAACATTTTGAAGGAGCTGGACGAATGCCCAAAACGGTAGGCGTTGCCGTCAGCAATGCGACCTTCCACTTTGATAAGCTTTATACCTATGCCGTCATGCCGGATCAGCAGAATGCGGTAAAACTTGGCAGCATGGTGCTGGTGCCCTTTGGCCGCGGCAGCCGCGCCCGCATGGGCGTGGTGCTGGCCTGCGATGCCGAACCGGAAAGTGCAAAGCTGAAATATCTTTTCGACGTGGCCCCGGCATCCGCCTGCCTGACCCCGGAACTGCTGCGGCTGGTGCACTTTCTGAAGGAGCGCACCTTCTGCACCTATTATGAAGCGGTCAAGGCGGTCATTCCCTATGGTGCACAGTACAAGCCTGCCGTGGCGGCGGACGGTGTAACGCCGGTGCTGCAAAAGCAGCTCACCCGCCACACAGAGAACAGCTATAAGCTGGTGGGGGCTTTGCAGCAAAAGCCCAAGCCCACGGCCAAGCAATTGGCGGCAGTGGCGCTGCTGAGCGGCGGGCCGCGCACCCTGAACGAGCTGGAAGACAAGGGCATCAGCCGTGCCGTGCTGGATAACCTGTGCGCCAAAGGCGTGCTGGAATGCAGCAAGGTGAATAAATCCATCGACCTGTATTCGTCCATTCCGCTGAAAAACGAGCCGATCACCCTCACGCAGGAGCAGCAGGCGGCTTACGATGCTCTGCTGCCAAAGCTGGAAGACGATGCACCCCACTCGGCGCTGCTCTACGGCGTGACCGGCAGCGGCAAAACGCTGGTGTTCTTAAAGCTCATTGCCCGCTGTCTGGAGCAGGGCAGGCGTGCGCTGGTGCTGGTGCCGGAGATCAGCCTGACCCCGCAGATGATCCTGCGGCTCAAGAGCCAGTTTGGCCGTCGGGTGGCGGTGCAGCACTCTGCCCTCAACCACACCGAACGCCTTTTGCAGTGGCAGATGATCCAGGACGGCGGCGCAGACATCGTGGTGGGCACCCGCAGCGCCATCTTTTCGCCGCTGGAAAACATCGGGCTCATCATCATCGATGAGGAGCAGGAACACACCTACCGCTCGGAATCCGCGCCCCGCTATTCTGCCCACGAGGTGGCCCGGCAGCGCGCGGCGGAAAACGGTGCATTGCTGCTGCTGGCAAGCGCCACCCCCAGCACCGAGAGCTTTTACGCGGCCCAGCATGGCCGCACCCAGCTGGTGCGGCTGACCCAGCGCTACGGCGGCAACCCGCTGCCCACGGTGCAGATCGTGGATATGCGCGCAGAGCTGGCGGCAGGCAACCCGCGGGAGATCAGTCTGTCGCTGGAAGATGCCATCCGCCGCAATCTGGATGCAGGCAAGCAGACCATTTTGCTGCTGAACCGCCGGGGCTACCAGACCATGGCCCAGTGCGAGGACTGCCGCGAGGTGCTCAAGTGCACAAAGTGCAGCGTGCCGATGGTGTACCACAAAGCGGCGCACAAGGTATTGTGCCACTACTGCGGCAGCCAGATGGAACCGCCCACTGTGTGCCCCGCCTGCGGCGGCAAGCTGCAGTATCGGGGCTTCGGCACCCAGAAAGCCGAGGAAGAGCTGGCAAAGCTGTTCCCGGATGCGCGGGTGCTGCGCATGGATCAGGATTCCACTGCCGCAAAGGATGCCCACGAAAAGCTGCTGGCAAGGTTTGCAAACCACGAATATGACATCATGGTGGGCACCCAGATGGTGGCCAAGGGACTGGATTTTGAGGATGTGACCCTTGTGGGCGTGCTGGGCATCGACTCGCTGCTGTTTGCGCAGGGCTTCCGCGCGTATGAGAACGTGTTCAGCCTCATCACGCAGGTGGTAGGCCGCAGCGGCCGGGCCAAAGACCCGGGCTTTGCCATCATCCAGACCACCGACCCCGATAACCCGGTGCTGAACCTTGCCGCCGCGCAGGACTACGATGCCTTTTTTGAGCAGGAGATCGCCTACCGCAAGCTGGGCCTGTACCCGCCCTTCTGCGGGCTGTGCGTCATTGGCTTTGCAGGCGCAAAGGAGATCGAGGTGGCACGGGCGGCGGCGCGCTTTGCGGCCCTGCTGGGCCAGCAGGCGGCAAAACAGCCGGACCTGCCGCTGCGGGTGCTTGGCCCCACGCCCGGCAGTATTGAGAAGATCAACGACACTTATCGCTATAAGCTTACCATCAAGTGCCGCAACGACCGCCGCTTCCGCGACCTCGTGCGCAGCACACTGGAAAGATACGAACAGGAAAAACTTCCGTCCAAGGCCACCGTTGCGGTGGACCTGCACTCGGACGGTGACATCTGATTTGGAGGTACCATAAATGGCTATCCGTAACATTGTAAAAGAGGGCGATCCCATCCTGAACAAGGTCTGCCGCCCCGTCACCACCTTTGATGACCGTCTGGCTACCCTGCTGGACGACATGCACGAGACTATGATCGCCGCCGACGGCGTGGGTCTGGCCGGCCCGCAGGTGGGCATGCTGCGCCGTCTGTTCGTGGTGTGGGACACCACCGATGCGCCCGAGGAGATCCCGGAGGATTACGAGTACAAGTTTATCGACTTTGTGAACCCGGAAATTCTGGCCGTATCCGAGGAAGAGGAGACCGCCTATGAGGGCTGTCTGTCCTTTCCGGGCCATAACGGCGCTGTGACCCGCCCCGTCGCGGTCAAGGTGCGCGCACAGGACCGCCACGGTGAGTGGTTCGAGCTGGAAGCTGGGGATCTGCTGGGCCGCTGCATCCAGCATGAGAACGACCATCTGGACGGCATTACCATCATGCAGTCCAGCGAGTATTTCTATGAGGATACCGAAGAGGGCAAAAAAGCTGCCCGCGAAGCGAAAGGAAACAAGTAATGCGCATTTTGTTCATGGGCACGCCGGATATTGCCGCAGAGTGCCTCAAAGCCCTGTATGCCGCCGGGCATGACATCTGCGCGGTGTACACCCGGCGGGACAAGCCGGTTGGCCGCAAGCAGGTGCTTACCGCACCCCCGGTCAAGGAAGTGGCCCTTGCCCACGGCACGCCGGTGTTCCAGCCCCGCACCCTGCGGGACGGCAGCGAGGACGAGAACATCCGCGCACTGGCCCCGGAGCTGATCGTGGTGGTGGCTTACGGCTGCATCCTGCCGAAGTCTGTGCTGGAAGCGCCGAAGTACGGCTGCATCAACCTGCATGTCTCCCTGCTGCCCAAGTACCGCGGCAGCGCCCCGGTGCAGTGGGCCGTGCTGAACGGCGATGCCGAGACCGGCGTTTCCATCATGCAGATGGACGAGGGCCTTGACACCGGCGATGTGCTCTGCTGCGAGAAGATCGCCATTGACCCGGAGGAGACCAGCGGCCAGCTGTTTGATCGCGTGACTGCCGTGGGTGCACGGGTGCTGTGCGAGGTGGTGCCCGCCATCGCCGCCGGAACGCTGAAGCCCCAGCCGCAGGATCATGAGAACGCCTGCCTTGCGCCTATGCTGAACAAGGAGATGGCAGAGTTCCGCCTGACCGAATCGGCTGCCCACATCCACAACTGGGTGCGCGGCATGAACCCGTGGCCCGGTGCATGGTTCGTCACCTCCGGCGGCAAAAAGCTCAAGGTGATGGAGTGCCGTGCCGTGGAAGCTCACGGCGAAGCGCCCGGCACCGTGCTGGCCACAAAGCCGCTCACGGTGGCTTGCGGTGAAGGGGCCGTCCAGCTGCTGAATGTGGTGCCGGAGGGCAAAAAGCCCATGGACGGCACCGCCTTTGCGGCCGGTCAGCGCCTGAAAACGGGGGATATCCTCTGATGGCGGCGAATCCCCGCGCGGCGGCAGTGGCGGCGCTGGTGCGGCAGGAGCAGGATGGTTTTTCCAACCTTGTTCTGGATGCCGAACTCAAGCGCCAGCAGCTGGAAGGCCGCGATAAAGCTTTTGCCAGCGCCATCTTTTACACGGTGCTGGAACACCGGGGCACGCTGGACTACATCCTGTGCCAGTTCCTGCCCAAGGGCCTTGCCAAACTGGATGCACCGGTGCGCGAAATATTGCGCGCGGCGCTGGCGCAGGCCCGCTATATGCAGGTGCCGGTGTCCGCTGCGGTGAACGAAGCCGTCAAGCTGACCCGTGCCTTCAAAAAATCCAGCGCATCCGGTCTGGTCAACGCCGTGCTGCGCAAGGCGTGCAGCTACGACCTGAGCACCGCAAGCTTCAAAAACGAAGTGGAGCGGCTCATGGTGCTTGGCTCTGCCGGGCGGGATGTGGCGGAATTTCTGCATAAAAACTACCCGGATGAAGCACTGGATATCCTTACCTACAAGGCCGACGGCGGCATGACCAGCCTGCGGGCGAACCCGCTGAAAGGCAGTGCCGATGAGCTTTGTGCAAAGCTGCTGGCTTCCGGCGCAAAGGAAGCAAAGCCCGGCGTTGTGCCCGGCAGTGTGCTGGCCCGCTTCGAGGGAAGCCCGGCAGAAAACGAGCTGTTCCGGCAGGGATACTTCCATGTGGAAGGGCAGGCCAGCCAGCTGGCGGCGCTCTGCGTGGACGCACAGCCCGGAGAAACAGTCATCGACCTGTGCGCCGCGCCCGGCGGCAAGACCATCCTGCTGGCCGAGCAGATGCACAGCACCGGCAGGCTTTACAGCTGCGATGCCGCCGAGAACCGCGTGGGCCTGATCCGCACGGCAGTGCAGCGCATGGGCCTTGCCAATGTGGAAGCCCTGTGCAACGATGCCACAAAGGTGAACCCGGCCCTGCCGCAGGCCGACCGCATTTTAGCGGATGTGCCCTGCAGCGGCCTTGGCATTCTGGCAAAAAAGCCGGATCTGCGCTACAAAAAGCTGGAACCGGCCCGCGAAGCTGAATTATTGGCCACGCAGTCGGCCATCCTCGATACGGCGGCACAGCTGCTGAAAGCGGGCGGCAGGCTGGTGTACTCCACCTGCACCATCGACCCGGCAGAAAACCAGCAGCAGATCGCGGCATTTCTGGCCTGCCACCCGGAGTTTACGGTGGTGGAGCCTGCCGCAGCGCTGCCCGCCGGGATGGCGGCAGGGGAGCACGGCGCGCTTTCGGTGCCCACCCGTACCGGCATGGACGGTTTTTTCCTGTGTGCCATGCAGAAAAACGGGGAAAAGCTGCAATGAAACAGGTGGCTTGTTCGTAAAAAACAATAGGAGAACACAATGGAACAAAAACGCTGTATCTCTTCCTTTACGCTGGCAGAGCTGACCGCTGAACTGAAAGCGATGGGTCAGCCGGGCTTCCGGGCAAAGCAGATCTTCCACTGGGTGCACCAGAAGCTGGTCACCGAGTTTTCTGCCATGACCGACCAGCCCAAGACCCTGCTGGCAAAGCTGGAAGAAAGCTTCTACATTGCCGCGCCCAAGATCGAGCGCAGGCAGGAAGCAAAGGACGGCACGGTAAAATATCTGCTGCGCATGGCAGACGGCAACTGCATCGAGACCGTCGTGATGCGCTACCACTACGGCAACACGGTGTGTGTGTCCACGCAGGTGGGCTGCCGCATGGGCTGCCGCTTCTGCGCGTCCACCCAGGCGGGCCGCGTGCGCGATCTGGAAGCAGGCGAGATCTGCTCTGAGATCTACACCGCCCAGAAGGATATCGGGGAGCGCATTTCCCACATCGTGCTCATGGGCATTGGCGAACCGCTGGATAACTTTGACGAAGTGATGAAGTTTCTGGAGAACATCACCTCGCCCGAGGGCGTGAACATCGGGATGCGCAACATCAGCCTTTCTACCTGCGGTCTGGTGCCCAAGATCGACCAGCTGGCCGAGAAAAAGCTGCAGCTGACCCTCTCGGTGTCGCTGCACGCACCCAACAATGAAATTCGCAGCGGCATGATGCCGGTGAACGATGCCTATCCCGTGGAAGTGCTGATGCAGGCCGTGCGCCGCTATCAGGACACCACCGGCCGCCGCGTGAGCTTTGAATATTCCATGGTGCGCGGTGTCAATGATTCCGATGCCTGCGCCAGACAGCTGGCAAACCTGATCCGGGGCATGGGTGCCCATGTGAACCTGATCCCCATCAACCCGGTGGACGGCAGCCCGTACTCGGCCACCGATGCAGCCAACGTGCACCGCTTCCAGCAGAAGCTGGAGAGCCTTGGCGTGAACGCTACGGTGCGCCGCCGCCTTGGCAGCGAGATCAGCGCCGCATGCGGCCAGCTGCGCCGTGACGAAATGAACGGGAAAGCGTAAATATTAAAGGGAGAAGCCTATGAAACTTGCAGGAAAAACGGATGTCGGCAGGGTCCGGCAGGATAATCAGGACGATTATCGCGCAGGAGAACTGCCCGGCGATGCCGCATGGCTGCTGGTATGCGACGGCATGGGCGGTGCACGCGGCGGCAGGGAAGCCAGCCAGAGCGCGTGCGATGTGATCGAGCGCTGCTTTCAGGAGCAGTATGCTTCCAAGTGCCTGCCCGGCGAAGAGGAGACTTTTTTGAAAAAGAGCCTGCTCAGCGCCAACCGCTTTGTGTTCCAGAAGGCCCTGCGTGAGGAATCGCTGGCGGGCATGGGCACCACGGCTGTGTGCGCACTGGTGCGTGGCGGCAAGGTGTTCCTGTGTCATGCAGGCGACTCGCGGGCGTACCTGTACCGGGACGGCAGGCTTGCCCAGCTCACCCACGACCACTCCTATGTGCAGGAGCTGGTGGACTGCGGCACCATTACCGTGGAGGAAGCCGAGCACCACCCCCAGAAGAACATCATCACCAAGGCGCTGGGCGTGGACTACCGGCTGGACTCGGAGTTCACCACCGCACCGCTGCAGAAAGGGGATATCCTGCTGCTGTGCTCGGACGGCCTGACCAATGCCGTGCCCAGAGAACAGCTGGAACAGCTGCTGCGCACCGGCGGGTTCTACGACCTGCCGGACCTTCTGATCCGCACGGCCAACGAGAACGGCGGCCCGGATAACATCACCGCGCTGCTGTTGTGTGTGGAGGAGGTGCGCTGATGGACAACCTGATCGGCAAAAAGCTGGACGGCCTGTATGAGGTGCGGGAGCTGATCGGTTCCGGCGGCATGGCAAACGTCTACAAGGCGGTCATGCTGGGGCACAACGGCCCGGTGCCTGCCGGTACCGTGGTGGCGGTAAAGGTGCTGCGGCAGGAGTATATGCACGACCCGGACCTTGTGCGCCGCTTTAAAAATGAATCCAAGGCCATCTCGCTGCTGAACCACCCGAACATCGTAAAAGTGTACGATGTATCGGTGAATGATGATCTGCAGTATATCGTGATGGAATATGTGGACGGCATGACATTGCGCGAGTACCTTAACCAGCGCGGCGGCAGGCTGACCAACCGGGAGACCGTGCATTTCATCTCCCAGATCTTAAAGGCGCTGGAACATGCCCACGCCAACGGTGTGGTGCACCGGGACATCAAGCCCCAGAATATCATGCTTTTGGACAACGGCCAGCTGCGCATGATGGATTTTGGCATTGCGCGCATCTCCCGTGCCGAGAACCAGCTGCTGAGCGGCAAGGCCATGGGCAGCGTGCACTATATCAGCCCGGAGCAGGCCAAGGGTGATGAGACCGACTGCACCAGCGATATCTACTCGGTGGGCGTGATGATGTACGAGATGCTCAGCGGTCATCTGCCCTTTGATGCAGACGACATGGTGGAAGTTGCCATCAAGCAGATCTCCGATCAGCCGAAGTCTTTGCACGAGATCGCGCCGGAGGTGCCGAATGCACTGGTGGAGATCACCGAAAAGGCCATGGCAAAGCTGCCGCAGAACCGCTACGCATCCGCCCGCGAAATGCTGGATGCGCTGGATACCTACGTGCACAACCCCTCCGTGATGTTCGAGTACAAGTATATTACAGAAGATGCTCCCGAAAAGGTGGTGAAACGTACCATGAACCAGAACCGTGCAAACCGTCAGTCCGAAAAGCCTGCGCCCCGCGGCAAAAAGGCCGCACCGCGCAAGAAAAAGCGCACCATCTTCCTGCCGGCACTGTTCGGCATTACCATTGCATTTGCACTGGCGTGCCTTGCGCTGTGCTGGATGATCCTGAACGATTCCTCCAACCTGATGAACAACAAGGCCGATATCACGCTGGGCGATTATATCGGCATGACGCAGGACGAGGCTGCTGCCACTGAGCAGGTGGTCTCCGGCCAGATCAGCGTTACCTGGGAGCAGGAGTACAACAGTAACTATGCGGCGGGCTATATCTATAAGCAGTCGCCGGTGTCCGGCCGCACGGTGCGCGAGGGCCAGAATGTGACCCTGACTGTGAGCCTTGGCACCCAGTACGTTACCGTGCCGGACCTGACCAACTATGTGCAGGCCGATGCAGAGCAGCAGCTCAAGGAGCTGGGTGTCTCGGTGCTGGTAACGCAGGCTGTGGATACCTCTGTGGCATCCGGCGCGGTGATCCGCACCGACCCGGCGGCGGGCAGTCAGGTGGCTGCAGGCAGCACTGTGGTGATGTATATCAGCCGCCCGCAGGTGGCAACCACCACCAAGGTGCCCTCGCTGACCGGCATGAGCACCGCTGATGCCCGCACCCTGCTGGTGCAGAACCATCTGGGCCTTGGCAGCCAGACCGAGCAGTACAGCGACCAGCCGGTGGGCACTGTCATCAGTCAGAACCCGGCGGCAGGCTCTACCACAAAGCTGAACGGCCGCGTGAACATTGTGGTAAGCGCAGGGCCGGAGCCTGCACCGGAACCGGAAGCACCCAGCGACAGCACCACCGGCGGCGACTGGTGGAGCGGCCTGTTTGGCAGCGGCTCCTCTTCTTCCAGCACCGAGACCGGCACCGAACAGGGCACAGCGGGCAGCGGCGACCCTTCGCAGAAACCGCTGACCGACTGGTGGTCCTCGCTGCTGAGCTGACGGAGGCGTGCATGAAGGGATATATCACAAAGGGCATCGGCGGCTTTTACTATGTAAAAACGCCGGAGGGCATTGTGGAGTGCAAGCCCCGCGGCATTTTCCGCAAGCAGAAGATCACGCCGGTGGCGGGCGATGAGGTGACGCTGGAGACCGAGAACGGTGCAGCCGTCATTGCCGAGATCGCACCGCGCAAAAATGTGTTCGTGCGGCCTCCGATGGCAAATCTGGATGTGCTGTTCCTTGTGGCCAGCACCACCCAGCCCACGCCCAGCACGCTGGTGCTGGATAAGCTTGCCGCCATTGCGGTGGACAAGGGCGTGCAGCCGGTGATCGTGTGCACCAAGGGCGACTTGGCCGAGGCGGAATTCCTGCGTAAGGCCTACGAAAAATCGACCCTGCCGTTCATCCGCATCGATTACGAGACCGGCGGCGGGCTGGACGAGGTGAAGCAGTGGATCAGCGGCAGGCTGTGTGCGTTCTGCGGCAACTCCGGCGTGGGAAAATCCACCCTTTTGAACCATCTGCTGCCGGAAGCAGAGCGCGAGACCAGTGCCATCAGCCAGAAGCTGGGCCGCGGCCGCCACACCACCCGTGAGGTGACGATCTTTGAAGCCTTTGGCGGGCGCATTGCGGATACGCCGGGCTTTGCCAGTCTGGAAGCGAACCGCGCCGGGTTCATCCCCAAGGAAAATCTGGAGCATGCGTTCCCGGAGTTCGGGCCTTATCTGGGCCAGTGCCAGTTCACCGGCTGCTCCCACCGCAGCGAAAAAGGCTGTGCCGTGCGCGCCGCACTGGCCGAGGGCAGGCTCTCCCAGACCCGGTACGACAGCTACTGCGCCATGTACGAGGAAGTCAAGGACGTGAAGGATTGGCAGCGCCCGAAAGTATAAAGGATAAGGAAGAGATTCATGTCACGCTGTGTGATCATTTCGGCCTGCCCGGTTTCTCCGGAGCTGGCAGAGGCCCTGCGGCCGGACGACTTTATCATTGCCTGTGATGCAGGCTACCGCAACTGCGCACCTCTGGGGCGTAGACCCAACATCATCGTGGGCGACTTTGACACCGCCCCCTGCCCGGAACAGCAGGACGACGATATCATCGTGCTGCCCCATGTGAAGGACGATACCGACACCGAGTATGCCGCAAAGCTGGTCTCGGAAAAGGGCTTTGACGAGGTGCTGCTGCTGGGCGGCCTTGGCGGCAGACGGATGGAACACACCCTTGCAAACCTGTGCACCGGCCTTGGGCTGGAACAGCGCGGTGTGCGCACCACCCTGCTGGATGAGCGCAGCCGCATCACCTACGTGATGCCCGGCGAGACCCGCCGCTACCCGAAGGAGAAGTACTTCTTCTTCTCGGCCTTCCCGATGGAGGGCAGGGCGCAGGGCGTGTACGAGCGCGGCTCCTACTATGAGCTGACCGATGCGGAGCTGACCGCCAGCTACCCGCTGGGCGTCAGCAACGAGTACGCTGCCGGGTCGGACTGCATCACCATCTCCACCCGCAGCGGTGCGCTGGTGGTGGTGGAGACCATCGCAGACTGAGCGCTGCTGCCCTTGCCGGAACGTTCCGGCCCCTGCCTGCATAGGATGGGCCAGAAAACGGAAAGGCGGGGAGCATATGCAGGTAGTTGTGATCCGAAGCCCCAAGGCGCTGCGCGGCATTCTGCGCAGACTGTTCGGCATTCAAAAACAGTAAAAAAGATCCCCTCGCTGCTGGTCGGCGGGGGGATCTTGCTTCATAATACTCCTTTTTATTGCGTCAGGGCGTTGTAACAGGCATCGAACGCCTGCATAAAATCAGTGATCTCCTGTTCCGTGGTCAGGTGGCTCAGGCTGATGCGCCACGAGGACAGCGCGTTGCGCCGGTCATGGCTCACGGCAAACACGGCGCGGGAGGGCAGGCCGTCCGAAGAGCAGGCCGATTTGACCGAGACGCATACGCCCTTGGCATCCAGCTCCCGCTGGAACACGGTGCCCTTCACGTTCTGTACGCTCAGGTTTAAAATCTGCGGCACGGCGGTGTCCGGGCTGTTGATGCGCACCTTGGGGTATTGGGCAAGCCCGGTGCGCAGGCGGGCGTTCAGGGCGCGGATGTGCTCCACCCGGGCGGGCAGCTCGCTCACTGCCTTTTCCAGTGCCAGCGCCAGCGAACAGGCCAGCGCCACGGTGGGGGTGCCGCTGCGGTAGAGGGTGGTGCTCTCGCCGCCATGGATGAGCGGCTCCAGCGCAAGGCCGCGCCGCTTGACCAGCACACCGATGCCGTTCAGCCCGTAGAACTTGTGGGCGGTCAGGCTCATGGTGTCGATGCCCGCAAAGCTGACCAGCAGCTTGCCCACGGCCTGTGTGGCATCCACATGGAAGTGGCAGTGGGGGCAGGCCTTCAACATTTCCGCGATCTCGGCCACCGGCTGCACCACGCCCAGCTCACTGTCCACGGCAGTAACGGCCACCAGAATGGTGTCCGGGCGCAGCAGTTCTTTCAGGTGGGCAAGGTCCACCGTGCCGTCCTGCCGGATGTCCACAAGGTCGATCTCGTATCCCTGCTCCTGCAGGGCGGTCAGGCTGCCGCTCACCGAGGAGTGCTCCAGCGGGGTGGAAATGATGTGTCTGCCATGGTGGCGCTCCAGCCGGGCGATGCTCTTGATGGCAAAGTTGTTGGCCTCGCTGGCACCGGATGTATAGATGATCTCGGCGGGCTGCACATTCAGACTGCGGGCAATGCTCTGGGTGGCGGCATCGATGGCAGCCTTTGCGGCAGTGCCTGCTGCGTGGCGGGAATTGGCATTGCCCGGGCAATTGCGCTCCACCTCGCAAAAGCGCTGTAAAACCGCTTCGTCTACCGGGGTATTGGCGGAATAATCCAGATAGATCATAAACTCTCCTGATAATTCTCTTATAATACAGATTGCAATGGTAGGTTATATTATAGTGCGCTTTGGGCCGGATTGCAAGAGAAGCGGCGCAAACTTCCGGGCTGGAAATACAGGAGAATTAAGCAAAATAGTTGCGCGGCGGCAAAAAGTCTGCTATAATCTCTGGAAGGACTGCCCGCTGCGGCCTTTTGCGGGGCTTTTGGCGGCGGTTTGGAAAGAGCCTGAATGAAAGGGGGAGCGCACCATGCTGCACAAGAATCATCGACTGCGCTGCATTGCACTTCTCATTTCCGGGCGGGATCATTGTTCCCAAATTTCAGGGGCATTGCCGTTTTGCTGACGGCGGTGCCTCTTTTTTTGGGGCTGCGAGTTCTGTAGGAGGCAGAAAAACTTCATGAGCGAAAAGATCGATTACTCCAAAGGCATTTACGACGCGCGCCAGCTGGGCGCAGGCCGCATGTTCATTCTGGGCGTGCAGCACATGTTTGCCATGTTCGGCGCAACGGTGCTGGTGCCGCTGCTCACCGGCCTGAGCGTTTCCACCACCCTGCTGTGCGCAGGTCTGGGCACCCTGCTGTTCCACCTCATTACCAAAAAGAAGGTGCCTGCATTCCTCGGCTCCTCCTTTGCGTATCTGGGCGGCTTCTCCATCGTGGCCCCCATGCTGGCAGATGCAGACGGCAACCTGACCGTGGCCAATACCAAGATGCTGCCCTACGCCTGTGCAGCCGTCGCATTTTCCGGTCTGGTGTATCTGGTGGCCAGCCTGCTGATCTCCACCTTCGGCATCCGCCGCATCATGCGGTTCTTCCCGCCGGTGGTCACTGGCCCCATTATCATTTCCATCGGCCTGATCCTGGCCCCCTCTGCTATCAAAAACTGCCAGTCCAACTGGATCCTGGCCTTTGTGGCACTGGGTGTCGTGATCGTGTGCAACATCTGGGGCAAAGGCATGGTCAAGATCCTGCCCATCCTCATCGGTGTTCTGGTGTCCTACGCAGTGGCACTGGTGACCGGTGCAGTGGACTTCCAGCGCATTTCTGAGGCTGCATGGGTGGGCATCCCTCTGCACAAGGAGGCCATGGGCCTGTTTGCCATCGACGGCAGCCCGGAGTTCATCAGCGCACTGTTCACCATCATCCCCATTGCACTGGCAACCATGATGGAGCATGTGGGCGATATCGCCGCCATCAGCGCAACCGTGGGCCACAACTATATCAACGACCCCGGCCTGAACCGTACCCTGCTGGGTGACGGTCTGGCAACCACCATGGCCGGCCTGCTGGGCGGCCCGGCCAACACCACCTACGGCGAGAACACCGGTGTGCTGGCTCTGAGCAAGATCTACGATCCGCTGGTCATCCGCATTGCGGCTGTGCTGGCCATCATCCTGAGCTTCAGCCCCAAGTTTGAGGCTGTCATCAACACCATCCCCACCGGCATCATCGGCGGCATCAGCTTTGTGCTGTATGGCATGATCTCCGCCATCGGTGTGCGCAATGTGGTGGAGAACCGCGTGGACTTTACCAACAGCCGCAACCTGATCGTGGCTGCTGTCATTCTGGTGTGCGCACTGGGCTTCAACTCTGTGGGCGGTGTCAGCTTTGCCGTTGCAGGTGTTACCATCAACCTGTCCGGTCTGGCTGTGGCCGCGATCGCAGGCATCCTGCTGAACGCTATCCTGCCCGGCAACGACTACGAGTTTGATGCTGCCGACGGCTCCGAAGCCGCTACCAGCAGCAACCTGCAGGTCTGATCTCCCATAGAAGAAGGAAGAACAAGGCAGAAGCCGTCCTGTGTGTGCAGGGCGGCTTTGCTTTTTTTAAGGTGCACAGGGCAAAGCACACAGTTTTTGAGGATGGTTTTTAGTGACCCTGCCGGAATTTATCTGTAAGGCAAAATAAATAGGAATTATTCTTAAAATTATCCTTGACTAACTAGGAATAATTCGCTATAATAGAGCCATGACAAGGGCCGGTGAGTACCAACACCGCCCAGCCTGTTTTCTAACTGATATAAAAAGAATGATGGAGGTCTATTCTTATGAAGAAGTACGTTTGCACCGTTTGTGGTTATATTGCTGAAGGCGAGATCCCGGCACAGTGCCCCGTCTGCAAGGCTCCTGCTTCCGCTTTTGTGGAAAAGACCGGCAACACCTACGTCACCGAGCATGTTGTGGGCATCGGCAAGGCCGAGGGCGTGCCGCAGGAGATCGTGGACGGCCTGCGCGCAAACTTTGAGGGTGAGTGCAGCGAGGTCGGCATGTATCTGGCAATGGCTCGTGTGGCTGAGCGCGAGGGCTACCCCGAGATCGCTGAGGCTTACAAGCGCTATGCCTACGAGGAAGCAGACCACGCATCCCGCTTTGCAGAGCTGCTGGGCGAAGTTGTCACCGACAGCACCAAGAAGAACCTGATGATGCGTGCCGAGGCCGAGTGCGGCGCATGTGCAGGCAAGATGGATCTGGCCAAGAAGGCAAAGGCCCTGAATCTGGATGCCATCCACGACACCGTTCACGAGATGGCAAAGGACGAGGCCCGTCACGGCCGCGGCTTTGAGGGCCTGCTGAAGCGCTACTTCAACACCGAAGTCTGATAAGGTTTCCCCGGTTATCCATTCTGACCGCTGCATGGCTTTGCCGCTGTGCAGCGGTTTTTTGCTGCCTTCAACCCCCTGAGATGTCTGGTTGACAGGTGCCGCAGTGCGGTTTATAATTTGTCATATCGTATTGCGAAACACAGCAAAGGGGAATATGGATAATGGAAAACGAACGACGAGTGCAGCAAAAGGCCCCGGCGAGCCGCTACGCCCTGCTGGACGAACTGCGCGGACTGGATCTGGTCAGCATGATGCTGTACCATGCCTGCTGGGACATGATGTTCCTGTTCGGCATCTGGATGGACTGGTATATCGGCTGGCCGGGGCGGCTGTGGCAGCAGAGCATCTGCTGGGTGTTCATCCTGCTGTCCGGCTTCTGCGTGCCGCTGGGACACCGCACCCTGAAGCGCGGCGCACAGGTGTTTGCTGCCGGGGCACTGGTCACGGTGGTGACGCTGGTCTTCATGCCGGAGGACCGGGTGGTGTTCGGTGTGCTGACCTTTCTGGGCAGCGCCATGCTGCTCACCGGTGTGCTGGAACCGCTGCTGAAAAAGATCCCGCCCGCCGCAGGGCTGGCGGTTTCGGCGGTGCTGTTTGCACTGACTTATCATCTGGACGAGCGTTGGCTCGGCTTCGGCGGGCTGCGCCTTGCGTTGCCGGATGCATGGTACGCGAATTACTTTACAGCGTTTTTCGGCTTTCTGCCCTTCGATTTTTATTCCACCGATTATTTTGCCCTGCTGCCGTGGCTGTTTCTGTTCTGGGCAGGGTACTTTCTGCACGGCGTGGTGGGCCGGGCGCGGATGGAACCGTTGCGCCGTTCGGTCTGCCCGGCGCTGGGCTGGATGGGCCGGCACTCGCTTTTGCTGTATCTGCTGCACCAGCCGGTGATCTACGGCGTACTTTCAGCCGCGGCAGTTCTTTTTGCATAAAAGGCTTGACACAGCCGGGAAGCTGTGGTATTCTATCGGTGGTTAGAAGATACTAACCAAATGGGGATGCGTCTGCGTGGTTGGACGCATTTTCACGGAACATAAAGTTAGATATATCTAACTAATATTGATTTGAGAGAGGACGATCTTTATGAGCAAAGTAGCAGTCGTATTCTGGAGCGCAACCGGCAACACTGAGACCATGGCAAACTGCGTGGCAGAGGGTGCAAACGGCACCATCGTGCCCTGCAGCGAGATGAACGCCGCAAAGCTGGCTGAGTTTGATGCAGTGGCTTTTGGCTGCCCCGCAATGGGCGCGGAGCAGCTGGAGGAGAGCGAGTTCGAGCCGATGTTCTCTGATCTGGAGGGTTCTCTGAACGGCAAGAAGATCGCCCTGTTCGGCTCCTACGGCTGGGGCGACGGCCAGTGGATGCGTGACTGGGTGGAGCGTGCTCAGGGCGACGGCGCACAGGTGCTCAACGGTGAGGGCCTGATCTGCAACGAGGCCCCGGACGATGATGTTCAGGCTGCATGCCGCAAGCTGGGTGCAGATCTGGCTGCATGGTAAACAGGAGAAGCTTCTCTTGACAAACAGAGACAGCTGCGATAAACTATGAGAACACCGAAAAACGGTGTTTTTGCAGAGTTGAAAGTTAGTAAATACTAACTTTCACGCAAAAGCAGCAACCTCTGTACAGAATGCATCAAAACTGCGGCAGGGGACAGCAGACGGAAAGATCTGCGCTCCTGCCGCTTTGGTTTCAGAAGGCGGTGTATATGGCAGTGGCTGCAGCAATTGGTGTTACGGTAGGCTTTGCATTTTTGCGCCGTGCGGTGCGCCGCGCTGCAATGCGGTCGGACCGTAGAAAAAAATAAGACAGCAGGAGGCCCCGTCCCATGCAGGATACCCCAAAGAACTTGGATCAGAAGCGCGCAGATGAAAAGATGCTGGTGAGCGAGATGATCGCTCTTTACTGCCGCAGGCAGCACAAAACACCCAAAGGCAGCCTGTGCCCGGAGTGCCGGCAGCTGCATGATTACGCCCTGACCCGCATTGACAAATGCCCGTTCATGGAGACCAAGACCTTCTGCTCGGCCTGCAAAGTGCACTGCTACAAGCCGGAAATGCGGGAGAAGATCCGCGCGGTGATGCGCTGGGCAGGCCCGCGGATGCTGCCGGTGCACCCGGTGCTTTCCATCCGGCATGCGGCAGTCACACTCCGGTCCAAGAGCGAAGCGAAAAAGACTGGCTGAGTTTTCCAGAATAAACACCCTGCCTGCAGGCCATACTGTGGACAGAGAGGTGATAAATATGGAAAACATCGGCGTTACCTGTGATGTCTGCGAGTGCAGCCACAATGTGAGCGGCTGCAAGTGCGACCTGCCCCAGATCAAAGTGACCGAGCAGTGCACCTGCGATACGCAGCAGGTGGAGACCCCGCACTACTGCCAGAGCTACGAGAAAAAGTAATTCCTAAAGCAGCAAAACAGCTCCTGCCAGAGCATTTCCGGCAGGAGCTGTTTTGGGTCACGGAGGTCAGCGCAGGGCCACATTGCAGGTGGCAAGGCTGCGGATCAGGGTGCCCACGCTCTCCTTCATCCGGATGCCCACGAAGCCCAGCGTGAATGCGGCCTGCACATTGGCCAGATTGTCGTCGATGAACACGCACTCGCTGGCCTTCAGACCGTATTGATCCAGCAGGGCCTGATAGATGCGGGGGTCGGGCTTGTTGATGTGCACCTCGCAGGAGGCTACGCCGCCGTCAAAGCGGTCCAGCACGCCGCGCTCCTTGAGCAGGGCCAGCACGTCCTCCGGGATGTTGCTGAGATAGTACACGCTGTAGCCATGGTTCTTCAGGCGGCGCACCAGCTCCTGCATCCGGCGGCGCGGGCGCAGGATGTGCAGCCAGTCGTCCAGCACGCCCTGCACCTCAAACTCGCGCCCGGCGGCCTTGGCGTTGCGCAGCATGGCCTGATTGCCGTCAAAGCGGGAGACAAGCCCGGCATCCAGCTGCTTCCACTCCTCGCTGCCAAAGGTCAGGTCGTACACCTGCTCCTCGATCTCTGCATTGCAAATGCGGTCTACCAGATAGGCGCGGGGGGCAAAATCCACCATGACACCGCCCAGATCAAACACGATGCTTTTATACATTTAAAATTTCCTCTGTTTCTCATGGAATGCTCTGCCCACAGTATACCACAATCTGCCATGCGGTTTCCACTGCTTTTTGCATGATGTGCCCGGCGGCTGCATAAGCTGTGGCAGAAAGGGGAGAAGGGCATTGACCATCCGGGAACTGTGTGAAAAAGAGGTGGTGCAGCTGGAGCAGGGGGTCTGCCTTGGCCGGGCCGACGACCTGACCTTTGACCCTGCCACCGCCCGGCTGCAGAGCCTGATCCTGCTGGGGCGGCCAAGGCTGTTCGGATTGCTTGGCCGGGACGATAGCCTGACCATTCCATGGCAGGAGATCGAGACCATTGGCACGGATGCGGTGCTGGTGCACACGGCCCTGCCGGAAACACCGCCGCAGCCGGAACAGCTCAAATGGTGGCAAAAGCTGCGCGTGAAGCTGGGTTTGTAAATTTTTTGCAAAAACAGGGTGGACTTTTTTGTGGAAGTGACTATAATAATCGCAGAAGCTTTGTGCAAAAAGCGTAAAGAAATGTGCTTTTGCGTATGATCTGAGGTTTCACGGATGAGGAAAGGAACAGGAATTATGAAAACTCCCAAACCGCTTTTGGCGCTGCGGATGGTATTCCCGCTGGCGGCATCGCTGATCGTGCTGCTGCTGGGCGAGGGGATCGCCCGCGGGAGCCTGAGCGCAGACGTTTTTGCAAGTTTTATCTTCCCGCACATCGGGGCTTATCTGCTGGCGTGGCTGCTGCTGTTTCTGGTGTGGCTGCTGCTGGACTGGGTGTTCCGCTGCCCGCCGCTGTCCACGCTGGGCATGGCGGTGCTGGGCTGTGCGCCCTGCGCGGTGAACTTTTACACCCTGCAGCTGCGCGGCGAGCCGTTCCTGCCATGGGATCTGACACAGGTGTCGGAGGCTGCCGGTGTGGCATCCGCTGCGGGCCTCAAGATCCAGCCCAGCATGGTGGTGACCATCATCGTGGTGCTGGCACTGACGGTGGGCAGCTTTTTCCTGTACCGCGGCCGTCACAAACAGCGCTGGCTGCCCCGGCTGGCGGGCAGTGCCGCCACCGCAGCGGCCCTCTGCCTGCTGGTGTTCGGCGTGTACCTGCAGCCCGCGGTCACGCAGGTGCTGGGCATTACGCCGGATGCATGGATGCAGGACCGCTACTACCGCTACTACGGCGTGATCACCGGCTTTATGACCAACCTCACCAATCTGGAGATCTCGAAGCCCGAGGAATACTCGCAGGAAGCGGTGGATGCCCTGCTGGACAATGCGGACGAGAGCCAGAAGTTTGCCACCAGCCCGCTGTACTCCACCAGCTACAGCGCCGTGACCCCCAAGGACGAGCAGGTGAAGCAGCCCACCATCATCTATGTGATGGACGAGTCCTACTGGGATGTTTCGGAGCTGGAACAGTACGGCATCACCTTTGATACCGATGTCTCCAAGAACCTGCACGCCTTGCAGCAGACCAGCGCCTATGGCCGGGCCTACAGCCCCAGCTTTGGCGGCGGCACCTGCGATGTGGAGTTTGAAGCCCTTACCGGCTACTCGGTATCCTTCCTGCCCAGCGGCAGCAAGCCCTACCAGCAGCATGTGACCAAGCCCATGTTCGCCATGCCCAATTACCTCAAGCTCAAGGGCTACCAGACCGCAGCCGTGCACTGCTTCTGGGCAAAATACTGGAGCCGCGACAAGGCTTACCCCAACCTCGGCTTTGACGATTTTATCAGCCTTGAGGATATGCATGGCGTGACCAAGGTGCGCAAGCACTACTGGACCAGCGGCCTTGTCACCGATGATTCCATGGCCGACCAGATCATCCAGCAGTACCAGAGCATGAAGTCCAGCTCGGACAAGCCCATCTTCCTGCACGCTGTCACCATGCAGAACCATACCAATTATAACAAGGACAACTACCCGGACGACGAGCGCGTAAAGGTGCTGTCCCACCCGGCGGGCCTCAAGCCCAGCACCGTGGGCGCGCTGGAAGATTTTGCTACCGGCATCCGGGATGCAGATGCCATGCTTGGCAAACTGACCGAATACTTCTCGCAGGTGGACGAGCCGGTCATTCTGGTGTTCTGGGGCGACCACTATAACCCCATCGATTCCAATTACGATGTCTACACCACTACCGGCTATGCCAGCGATTCCAGCGCAGACCCCCGCCTGCACCAGACCACGCTGCTGATGTGGTCCAACTACAGCCAGCAGCAGGTGGACCTTGGCACCATTGCCGCTTACGATATCTCGCCGGTGATGATGGATATTTACGGTCTGGAAGAGCCGCTCTACTTCCAGTTCCTGAACCGTCAGCTGCGCGTGGCCAGCCGCACCAATACCCGCGGAACCACCATGAATCTGGACGGCACCACCACGCAGGAGCCTACCGAGTTCCAGCAGCGGTGGAGCGCAGAGCACTGGCTTTTGCAGTACGACCTGATGTTCGGCAGGGGATACGCCCTGCAGCGCATGGGCCTTGCGGGCCTGAGCGGCGTGGACACAGGCAAATGAGCGAAAAACAGACGATTTCTTTGTAAAAAACAGAGAAAAACTCTTGCAACCGGCGTTTGTTTGTGATATTATAACAAGGCATTACACACGCATCACTATGCCCTTTTGTGCCCAAATGGGTGGAGGGCAGTCCCGAACCGTCCGATACGGCCCGGGATCACGGTGTGCGGAGGCAAAACAATATCTGGAGGTATTTTTACTATGGCAGTCGTTTCTATGAAGCAGCTTCTCGAAGCAGGTGTGCACTTCGGTCACCAGACCCGCCGCTGGAACCCCAAGATGGCAAAGTACATCTTCACCGAGCGCAACGGCATCTACATCATTGACCTGCAGAAGACCGTAAAGAAACTCGATGAGGCTTACAACTTTGTCCGCGATGTTGCTGCTGACGGCGGCGAGATCCTGTTTGTTGGCACCAAGAAACAGGCTCAGGAGTCCATCCGTGACGAGGCTACCCGCTGCGGCATGCACTATGTCAACGCTCGTTGGCTGGGCGGCATGATGACCAACTTCCGCACCATCCGTAAGCGCATCGACCGTATGGAGCAGCTGAAGACCATGCAGGAAGACGGCACTTTCGACCTGCTGCCGAAGAAGGAAGTTGTTAAGCTGGAGCTGGAGATGGCTAAGCTGGACAAGTACCTGGGCGGCGTTAAGAACATGAAGACCCTGCCGAAGGCTATGTTCATTGTTGACCCGCACAAGGAGCGCATCGCTGTTTCCGAAGCTCGCAAGCTGAACATCCCCATTGTTGCTATCGTTGATACCAACTGCGATCCCGATGAGATCGATTACGTCATCCCCGGCAACGACGACGCTATCCGCGCTGTCAAGCTGATCTCCGGCGCTATGGCTGATGCTGTGCTGGAAGGCAAGCAGGGTAAGCAGGATGCTCCCGCTGCCGAAGAGGCCGCCAAGGCTGAATAAGCCCGATCCCGCCCGAAACTGTTTGTACACCTAAATTCAGAAAGGACGAATGAACATGGCTGTTTCTGCAAAGGACGTTATGGAACTGCGCCGCCAGACTGACTGCGGCATGATGGAATGCAAGAAGGCTCTGGTTAAGGCTGACGGCGACATCAACAAGGCTATTGAGATCCTGCGTGAAGAGGGTCTGGCTACTGCCGCTAAGAAGGCTGGCCGTATCGCTGCTGAAGGCATGGTTTACGCTGTTGCCACCGCTAACGGTGCTGTTGTTGTTGAAGTTAACGCTGAGACCGACTTTGTTGCCAAGAACGATAAGTTCGTTGAGTTCACCAAAGATCTGGCCAATGTTGTTGCTGAGCAGAAGCCCGCTGATGTTGAGGCTCTGATGGGCTGCAAGATGGGCGAAGGCACTGTTGACGAAGCTCTGAAGGCTCTGATTCTGGTCATCAAGGAGAACATCAAGGTTCGCCGTTTTGCTTCCTATGAGGGCCATTGCGCCGCTTACGTTCACGGCGGCGGCACCCACGGCGTTATCGTTAAGTTCGATACCACCGATGAAGTTGCTGCTAAGCCGGAGTTCGTTGAGTTTGGCAAGGATATTGCAATGCAGATCGCTGCTGCAAACCCGAGCTACCTGAACCGTGAGGCTGTGCCTGCTGAGGCTATCGAGAACGAGAAGAAGATTATCATCGCTCAGATGGCTAACGATCCGAAGGCCGCCAACAAGCCCGACGCTATCAAAGAGAAGATGGCTACCGGCCGTTTGGGCAAGTTCTACAAGGAAAACTGCCTGGTCGATCAGGCTTTCATCAAGGATGGCAACATGGACGTGAACGCCTATGTGAACGCTACCGCTAAGAAGCTGGGCGGCGATATCAAGATCGTCGAGTACACCCACTTCATCAAGGGCGAAGGCCTGGAAAAGCGCATTGACGACTTCGCTGCTGAAGTTGCCGCCGCTGTTAAGGGTTAATTAGCTGATTGCTTTCTGAAAGAGCACTTTGAGAGTTTACCTCTTAGGGTGCTCTTTTTTGTTTGCTTTTGAGTGGTAAAATTTGGAACGCTATCTCCAGAAAAGCCACCTGCCTTTGTTCAGCTAATCCGATTTTTGTGTCTCTTTCACGCATGTGATTATCCTCAATTTCTGCTAGTATCCTATCCGAAACTCTACCATGACCAATGGCATCGTCCTTGAAATAAAGACCATTGGATTGATACAAAGATACGATACGCACAGACAACAGAATATGCTAAAAATCGCTTGATATAAGGCTTTTTGAAATGCTTGATTTCTGAAGCCTTCTTTTTTTTGCCTTTTTTGCAGTGCTTGATGAGCAGCAGATAGCAGTTGGGAGAATGAGTGGGTGCAAACAACGAACGATAGCAGAAAGAGGTATCGTTCAAAGTGAGCTATCGTGTAGAGGGTGTTGGTTATCGTTCGGTGTGTGCAATCAAGTAAGTATCAGCAAATATAATGAAATAACAGATAAAATGATAAAATATCAGAAAACTACTTGAAACTTGATTCAGAAAGAGATATAATATAATCTGTATTTTTGCGTTTGTTTCACAAACCGCAGAGGTGATTACATGATTGATAATAATTTAATGGATGACAATTACATAAGTATTGATGATGCTGCGGCGTATTTAGGAATAAAGACAGTCACTTTGCGCAACTGGATAAAGAAAAAACCAGACATTCCGGCACATCGTGTGGGGAAACTCTGGAAGTTTAAGCGTTCTGAACTTGATGAATGGATAGCCAGTGGAAAAAGCGCAGAGTAATCATCAATACATTGAAAGACTGAAAAAATTGGATACAGATGGAGAGAATGTCGTTGCAAAGTAGCAGGAGGAAGCTGTGAAAAATCTACCCAAAAGATATGTGAGCGAAGATGCAGTTAAGCATGCTTTAAAGATTGATTCGTTTCGCAACCTATCAAAAGATAAGGTGATGCAATTTGCATCAATGATACCTTATATGGATAAAGAAGTTGCGATAGCGATTATAAATCAATTTCCTGTATATGCGGATTTTGGAAAGGCAGCAATAGAACAGTATACGCAGACTTGTACTAGTATTTTAGAGAAAAATAAAGAAAGCCAAGATGCCGTTATAAATGGGTATCAGACAATCCTTAATGCTCTTTCAAAACGTTTGGAGAAAGAGAATATTTCAGAGGAAGAGCGTAAATCTATAACAAATGACATGATTGCTGTTGCAGACAAGATTGCTGATGCGGATTTGAATAATAAAAAGTTTCTGGACAGAATTGGCAGCAAGTTTCTATTTGGCACGCTAGCTGTTGCTGCTGTAGTAGGAGCGGCTATAGGAATTAATTCTTCATTTGGTAATGGAAATTTGCCGGAGATCAACGATGGAGAAGATGAGAAGAACGCATAAAGCACGCTGAATTTCTAAGAAGGGAGGTGCCGCCGATGTACGCACAAAAGCTATCGTTCGATTATGCACACACCTTGCACACAGTGTGCATCGTTCACAAGTGCCAAATAGACAATCGTGTGATTGTATCAATTTTGTAAGGGCAACCGATCCGTTCCTTGGCAGCGGCTCTACGCTGATTGCCGGTGAGAAAACAGACCATGTGTGCCGAGGCATTGAGTTTGACCCGAAGTTCGTGGATGTCATCGTGAAGCGGTACATCGTAAATATAAAGTGGCTTTTTTGTGCTGAAGTTTTTTCTTGTCCAATCCTCCCTAAAGGAATATAATAAAAAAGACAAAATTCAAAAGGAGCTACCGACATGAATTCCACGCAAGACAGCACAGCAACCCAAAAGTCACTCTTTGCACGGTATCAGGAGCACATCACCAGCGCAATTTTTATCGGCCTGGTGCTTGGTATCCTGACCGGGCTTTTCCTGGCAAGCCGCTTTGATGTGGTCCTGACCGTTACCACATTGCTTGGCAGCATTTACATGAATGCGCTGAACATGATGATCTTTCCGCTGGTGTTCTGCTCCATCGTGGTGGGCATTACCAGCATCGGCAACGCCAAAACCACCGGAAAAATCACCGGCGGTGCCATGATATTCTTCCTGTTCACTACAGCGTTGGCAAGCTTTGTGGGGCTGATTATCCCCAGAGCCATCAATCTTGGAAAAGGCGTCCGGTTTGAAATGGCAACCTCCGATATCGAGGCCAGCAAAATGACCAGCATTCTTGACACCGTCAAAAACCTGATTCCCGCCAATCCGGTGGCTGCTTTTGCCAACGGCAATATGCTGCAGGTGCTGACTTTTGCGGTTATCATCGGCTTTACCCTTGTTGCAATCGGCGAAAAAGGCGAGCCGCTGCTGAAAGTGATTGAATCCGGCAACGAGGTTTGCCTGAAAATCATCAGCACCGTGATGTACTTTACCCCCATCGGCGTTTTCTGCACCATTGTTCCGGTGGTGGAAGCCAACGGCACGGAAACTATTCTTTCCCTCGCAACCCTGCTGGTCGTTCTTTATGTTACCTTCTTCTCATTTGCCGCTATCGTGTATGGCAGTTCCGTCAAGTTCCTTGGCAAGGCAAGCCCGGCAAAGTTTGTTAAAGCCTGCCTGCCGGCAGCTCTGAACGCCTTTGGCACCTGTTCCAGTTCGGCCACCATCCCCCTCAGCAAGCAGTGCATGGAGGACAAGATGGGCGTATCCGATAAAATCACCAGTATCGCTATCCCTCTGGGCGCAACGGTCAACATGGATGCTGTTTCCATCGTGTTGTCGTTCATGATCGTGTTTTTCGCCAACGCCTGCGGCGTTGAGGTCAGTACCTCCATGATGATTGTGATCCTGCTGGCAAATGTGATCTTGTCCGTGGGCACCCCCGGCATCCCCGGTGGTGCAATCGCTTCGTTCGCCGCGCTGGCTACCATGGCGGGTCTCCCGGCTGGCGTGATGGGCGTTTATATCAGCATCAATACCCTATGCGATATGGGCGCTACCTGCGTGAACGTTATTGGCGATATGGCAGGCTGCGTGGTGCTGAAAGAGAAAATTAAGCTGGATGACTGACACAGTTCCCACAAAACAAAATAACAAGTTACATTTGGGCGGGCAGCGACGAAAAACAACTGCCCGCCTTTTTGCTGCCTGCTTTGCTTTCAGCGGAAAAAGATGCTAAAATAAAGCAGTTGAAAAATCACACCGGAAGGGGAGCACACAAAAACGCAAGATGGACGATAAAATAAAGAATACCTCAAAGCCCGGCGTGGCATATTATCATCTGCCGGGGCTGTTTGAATTTTATGGGCTGTACCGCATGTTCCTGCCGCTGTTCTATCATCACAGAGAATATTTTTACAACTGGTGCGCCATCGGCTCCATTTATGGGGCCCTGGGCGACTGCATCTGGGGTGGCGGCCGCACAAGTTTTGGCGTGCAGAACCCCGAAGATGTTATGGATCTGATGCGCGAATATGGGATATCCGCCCGGCTGACATTCAGTAACTCACTGCTGCGTGAAGAACACCTGGCGGACATAAAGTGCAACGCCCTGTGTAAGCTGTTTGAAAATAGCGGCGGCGCACAAAACGGCGTTATTGTCCATTCGGACTTGCTGCTCAGATATCTGGAAAGCCGTTATCCGGGGCTTTACTTTGTTTCATCTACAACCAAGGTGCTCACGGAATTCCCGCAGTTACAGGCGGAATTGAATCGGGATGACTTCCGCTATGTTGTGCCGGATTTCCGGTTAAATAAAGAATTTGAACAGCTGAACAACCTGCCCCAGCCCCAGAAAGATAAAGTGGAATTCCTTTGCAATGAATGCTGCTGGTTTGGCTGCAAGGACAGAAAGCGCTGCTATGAAAATGTAAGCCGTAAAAACCTTGGCGAAACCTGTCCCGACCACCGCTGCGCAGCCCCTGGCGCACAGGAAGGGTATCGCTTTTCAAAAGCAATGGACAACCCCGGTTTTATTGGCATCCAGGATATTCAAAATATCTATCTGCCCATGGGCTTTTCCAACTTCAAAATTGAGGGCCGCGGGCTTGGCAGTGCCTTAATTTTGGAGTTTCTACTTTACTATATGACAAAGCCGGAATACCAGCTGCGCGTCCGCGAAGAAATTTATCTCAATAATATGCTAGACCTGTTCTGAATGGGGAAACGGCGCAATCGCTTTATTCAATATTTAAGGCAATACCGCACAATTCCCGCCTTGCGGCTTAAGCACCGCTCCGGCAGCTG
>OHAN01000820.1_pt1 | contig 28875 bp, 28 predicted proteins | sample 1577121 | NCBI WGS metagenome assembly OHAN01 (sample SAMEA3541554, study PRJEB24748) | human gut metagenome | biome: human gut; feature: human-associated habitat; material: faeces | place: China | collected 2012 | reverse complement strand
TGTGGCACCAGATGAGATTGGATTTTGAACTAAGAAATAATGGAGTGAAGCATCCCCCGCGACGACCCGTCCCTGCTGTTCACCAACGCGGGCATGGTGCAGTTCAAGAAAATTTTCTGCGGACAGGAAAAACGCGACTACGTGCGTGCCACCACGTCCCAGAAGTGCCTGCGCGTGGGCGGCAAGCACAACGACCTCGACAACGTGGGCCGCACCGCGCGCCACCACACTTTCTTCGAAATGCTCGGCAACTTCTCCTTCGGGGACTACTTCAAGGAAGACGCCATCCGTTTCGCGTGGACCTTCATCACCGAAGACCTGAAACTGCCCAAGGATCGGCTCTACATCACCGTCTACAAGGACGATGACGAAGCCTTCGAACTCTGGCAGAAAGTGGCTGGCGTCGCGCCCGAGCGCATCTTCCGCCTCGGCGAAAAGGACAACTTCTGGAGCATGGGCGATACCGGCCCCTGCGGACCCTGTTCGGAAATCCACTTCGATCAGGGGGCGGACATGGCCTGCGGCCCGGACTGCGGCATCGGCAAGTGCGACTGCGACCGTTTCCTTGAAATCTGGAATCTGGTATTTACCCAGTATGACCAGCATGAAGACGGCACTTACACCCCGCTTGCCAATAAAAACATTGATACAGGCGCAGGCCTTGAACGCCTTGCTTCCGTATTGCAGGGCAAGCCTTCCAACTTTGAAACCGACCTTATCTTCCCGATTATTGAATACGCCGCTAAGGTTGCCGGCGTAGAATACGGCAAGGATAAAAAGACCGACGTATCCTTAAAGGTTATTGCCGACCATGTCCGCAGCATTACCTTTATGATTGCCGACGGTGTGCTTCCTTCCAACGAAGGCCGCGGCTATGTACTGCGCCGCGTTCTGCGCCGTGCCGTACGCCATGCGCGCTTAATCGGCATTGAAGACAAGTTCCTTAACGGTGCGGTTGATGTTGTTATTGACATGTTTAAAGAACCGTATCCGTACCTTGTTGAAAAAACAAGCTTTATCCATAAAGTTATCGAAATGGAAGAAACCAGCTTCCTGCGCACTCTGCGCCAGGGCTGCGACCTTTTATACACCGAAATCGAAAGCCTCAAAAAAGAAAACAAAACCGTGCTGGACGGCGCAACTGCTTTCCGTCTGAGCGATACTTTCGGTTTCCCGCGTGAACTGACTGCCGAGATTCTGGAAGAAGAAGGCATGACGATGGACGATAAGGCCTTTAATGAGGCATTGGAAGTTCAGCGCAAAATGGCACGCGACGCTCGCGACGACAAAACCGGACGCCCGGTAATTTACAACACCCGCAGCATTGACCTTGCTTCCTTAAAGGTTGATGAAGGCGCACAGGGCGGCAAAATCGCTGCCATGTATCCTGCTCATGACGCACAGCCGGTTGAGAGCATGGAGGACGGAAAAAAAGCCGCTGTTATTACCGACGTTACCGCATTCCACGCTGAAGGGGGCGGACAGCTTGGCGATACCGGCCGCATTATTGCCCCTGCCGGCGTAATGCAGGTTGAAATTACCAAAAAACTGCCGGACGGCGCAACCATTATGATTGGCACCGTAACCGAAGGCACCGTTGCCGTTGGCGACGAAGTTAAGTTTGAAATTGAACGCGGGCGCAAAAACGATATTGCCCGCAACCATACAGCAACCCACCTGCTGCATGCAGCTTTAAAACAGGTTTTGGGCGACCATGTTAACCAGGCAGGCAGCTATGTTGGACCTGACCGTCTGCGTTTCGACTTCTCGCATTTCTCTCCCGTAACGGAAGAAGAACTGCGCAGGGTTGAAGAAATTGTAAACGACCAGATTCTGGCAGCAAAAGATGTAACCATTGAAGAACTGCCGATTGACGAAGCCAAAAAACGCGGTGCAGTTGCACTGTTCGGCGAAAAATACGGCAGCATTGTACGCGTTGTTACCGTACCGGGCTTTTCCATGGAATTCTGCGGCGGCGTGCATGTTGGCAACACCGCGCAGATTGGCATGTTTAAAATCCTGTCCGAATCGAGCACAGGCGCAGGCGTACGCCGTATTGAAGCCGTAACCGGCCACGGCGCGCTGAACTATGTACGCGAGATGGAAGACATGGTTAAAACCGCAGCAACCGGCCTTAAATGCCGCAGTAATGACCTTTGCGCACGTATCTGCGCATTGCAGTCCGATTATAAAGCAGCGGAACAGAAAATCAGCGAGCTGGAAGGCCAGATTGCCAAAGCGCAGGTAAGCGATGCTGCCTCCAGCGTTTGCGATATTAAAGGCGTTCCCGTACTTGTACAGAAAGTAAGTGCCGGTGACGTTGAAGCACTGCGCAGCCTCGGCGACCAGATGCGCGATAAAGTTGGCGGCGTTGTAGTGCTGGCTGACGTTATTGACAGCGGCAAAATCAACATTCTTGCCATGGCAACCAAAGACGCTGTTGCCAAAGGCATCCATGCCGGGCAGATTGTTAAGGAAGTTGCCAGGGTTTGCGGCGGCGGCGGCGGTGGACGCCCCGATATGGCGCAGGCCGGCGGCAAAGATGCTTCCAAACTTGATGAAGCGCTGAAAACCGCACTGACTGTTATAGAAGGACAGATTAAATAATTTCACAAAATAGTAACGGCTGGGTTTAAAGCTCAGCCGTTTCTTTCTATTATTTTGCGTTAAGGTATGTTAAAATAAATAAAAAGCCTTTTATTTTTAAAGGAGGAATAGTTATGAGCATTTCAAGCGAAACCATGATGTTTAAACGCACTGAAGATAAAAAAGACGTAGCCCAGACTATACGCGAGGTTTATGCCGCGCTGGAGGAAAAAGGCTACAACCCGGTAGACCAGCTTGTTGGCTATCTTTTAAGCGGCGACCCCACTTACATTACCAGCCATAAAGATTCCCGCACCAAGCTGCGCCGTTTTGAACGCTATGAGCTTTTGGAAGAGCTTGTAAAAAGTTATCTTTCCGCATCGGCTAAAAAGTAGGGCGGCGCTATGAAAAGAAGCATGGGGCTTGATATCGGCACGCGTACAATAGGCGTGGCAACGAGCGATTTATTGGGCATGATTGCCGGCGGCGTGGAAACCATACGCCGCACAACGGAAGAACGCGATTTTGAGCGCATAGGCGAGCTGATTAAAGAGCATGAAGTGGATACGGTTGTTTTGGGCTACCCCAAAAATATGAACGGCACAATAGGCGAACGCGCGCATGTAAGCGAGGCTTTTGCCGAAGAACTGAAAAAACGCTTTGAAGGCATTAAAGTTGTGCTGTGGGATGAAAGGCTTTCGACAGTAGCGGCGGAAAATGTGCTGATAGACGCGGATTTGAAGCGCAAAAAACGCCGTAAAATTATTGACATGATGGCGGCTGTGGTTATTTTGCAGAACTATTTGGACAGCCGGCGCTAAACAAACGGCAGCGGGGTGATTTTAATGTTACAGAGAAAACATAAAATAGCCGGCGGCGTAATAGCGGTGCTGATAATTCTCGGCACGCTGGCGGTGCATGTGGCAGGCAATAAAGCAGCGGGCTTTGTAAACGAAATGGCCGACAGGCAGACGGTGCTGCAGGGCAAGCTGCAAATAGGGCATTTCAGCGCCAGTGTATCGGGCAATGTTGTGTTTGAAAACGTAGTGTGGACTGCGCCTGACGGCAAAAAACTGGCCGAAGTACCGGAAATGAACGTTTCTGCCAACCTTTTTGATATCCTTAAGGGTTCTTTCGGCATTAACTCCATTAACAGCATCTCTATCGAAAAGCCGCAGTTTGCGGTAAATTACACCGATAAAGACGGGCTTGACATTATTAACTACATCAATTTTTCCGATAAAGATGATGAAACGCCGACAGAATTCCGCGGCATGGTGGAAATTACCGACGGCGCTCTGGCTCTTGACATGAACGGGCAGAAGCTTGATTTCAGCAATGTGGAAATGCAGGCTAATTTAAAAGAGTTCCCGGATATTAAATTTACTTTGCAGGGTAAAAACGGCGATGCTGATTTAATTGGCAGCATTGACAAGGTTTATGACGATGTAACAATCGGCGCCGAAGTTAAAAACCTGCAAATTACTGAGCTTATGAAAGTTCTGCCTTCGTTTGGCGAACTGAGCATTACCGGCGGCGTTATTAACGGTGCCAAGCTTGCAGCTGGGCTGCACGGCGCGCAGTGGAACCTGAACCTTGACGGCAGCCTGAGCGGCGTGGCAGGCAAGGCTTTGGGCTATAACATTACCGATGGCGGCGGCAGCTTTGCCATTGACAACAATGCAGCTTCGTTTACCGCTGTTAAAGGCAAAGTGGAGGGGCAGGACGTTAACATGGACGGCAAAATCCTGTTCCAGAAACAGGGTATGCCTACTTATGATTTGAACGTGGCAGCGCCTTCCTTCCGCGTGGACGCTGTAAGCCCCGGCATGGGCATTACCGACAGCGTTAACATTAACGGCAAGGTAACCGGCCCGATTGACGCGCCTGTAATTAACGGCAGCTTTACCATGGATAAGCTGGAAGTTGCTCCGCTTGTGGCAACGGGCATTAACGGCAATTACAACTATACCAACGGGCTGGTAACGTTAAGCAACACTTACGCCAATGTTTACAGCGGTACTTTGGGCGTAAGCGGCACGGTAGAAGCAGCAACCAAAAACTTTGCGCTGCATCTTTCCGGCAGCGGCATGGACAGCACCGCGGTAACGGAAACGCAAATCAGCGGCCCGCTGAGCTTTGAAGCAGACGCCAGCGGCACCGGCAGTGCAGACAGCGCCGTTGCTGGCGGTACGTTTGTTATTGCGCCCGGCAATTTTGCAGGCGTTCCGTTTAACTCGCTTTCAGGCAATTTCAGCCGCGCAAACGGGCAGATGACCTTTTCCGGCATTACCATTGGCACACCGCTTGGCAGCTTTACCTCTAATGCCGTAATGAACAGCAATGGCAAAATTACTTTTGATAAAATGAGCGAATCAGGCTTTACCGCGCCTAGCAAAGAAGAAGTGCGCGAAAACGTGCGCCAGCAGGTTGGCGGGGCAGTAAAACAGGGCCTCGGCAAACTTTTCGGCAAATAAAAATTAACGCAGCAGCGTCCGTATTTTCAGCGGGCGCTGTTTTTGTTTAAGTAAATTTCACTTATCCTTTTATTGACAGTTAGCGGTATGATACGATAAAATAAACCTAATTATACTTATGCTTTAAGAAAGAGGTACAAAATGGACGATAACAAAGAATTTGAGCTTGAGCATGACCATATCGACGAAGAAGAAATCGTAGTTATTACCGACGAGGACGGCAACGAAATGTATTTCCGTGAGGAAATGGTTATCCCCGTTGGTGAAAAGAGCTTTGCGGTTCTTTCCGCTTTGGACGCTGACGACTGCGGCTGCGAAGATGAAGAATGCCACTGCCATGATGAAGAAGACGATGACGAGGACAATGTAATCATTGCCCGCATTGACTTTGACGAAGACGGCAACGAAATTTATCTTGGGCCTACCGACGAGGAGTTTGAAGAAGTTAAAGCGGCTTACGAAAAACTCGTTGCCGAATGGGACGAAGAATAATAAACTGCCTGCCGGACCTATGGTCCGGCATTTTTAAAGTACGAATGTTTAGGGGCGGCGTAGCATGAGAAAAATATTACCGTTTTTTATGAGCACTTTGCTGGTAATATTTGTAGCATCTTACTGGGTTTTAAATTATACGGGCAACAATGCCGATTTAGCCGACGGCAAAACCTACGTTATTACGGTAGAAAACGGCATGACGGCAGCAGACATTGCCAATATGCTGCACAGGCAGAAACTTATTAAACGCCCTGAAAGCTTCAGGCTGGAAGCGCGTTTTATGGGCCTGGAAGGCAAATTGCAGGCCGGAAGCTACGAAATTGAAGCAGGAAAATCAAACGGCGAAATTATAGATATTCTGGCGCGCGGGCAGGTTAAAACCGTAAGCTTTACCGTGCCTGAAGGCTACACGGTAGAAAAAACAGCAGCCAAACTGGCGGCGGAAGGGCTTGGCGATGCTGAAAAATTTAAAGAAGCCGCACGCAATTACACGCCGTATAAATATATGGAAACCAATAATGCCGATGTAAAATATAAGGCAGAAGGCTTTATTTTCCCTTCAACCTACCAGTTTAACGACAGCATGACGGAAAAAGACATGCTTGCCATGATGGTTAAGGAGTTTAACACGCAGATTAACCACGAAAAAATCGGCGAAGCGGCAGAAAAAACCAAAATGTCCATTCACGATATAGTAACCATTGCTTCAATGGTGGAGCTGGAAGCCGTTTTTAAAGAAGAACAGCCGCGCATTGCCGGTGTTTTTCTGCGCCGCTTGCAAATTTACATGCCCATTCAGTCGGATACAACCATTCAATATATACTGGGCGGAGAACAGAAGGCCGAAATCACTATTGCCGATACGCGCATTGAAAATCCGTACAACACGTATGTTAACTCCGGCCTGCCGCCGGGACCGGTTGGCAGCCCAGGCATGGACGCCATTAAAGCCGTGCTGAATCCGGAAAATACGGATTATTTATACTTTGTGGCCGAAAAAGACGGGCACCACCGTTTTACGCGCACTTACGAAGAACATTTACAGGCGATAGAAGATATTCACGGCCCGCAGTAAGGAAGGAACATGACAAGACAAATTGTTAAGCCGGAGCTTTTGGCGCCGGCAGGAAATATGGAAAAGTGCAAAATGGCGCTGCGCTACGGTGCGGATGCCGTTTACCTGGGCGGAAAAATGTTTGGCCTGCGCGCTTTTGCCAATAATTTTGAAATTGACGAAATCAAAGAAGCGGCAGACTTTGCCCATTCTTTATGCAAAAAAGTTTATTTAACCGTAAACATTTTTGCGCATAACAGCGATATTGAAAAACTGCCGGAATACCTGCTGGCACTGCAAAAAGCAGGTGCGGACGCGCTTTTGATAAGCGACCTTGGCGTATGGCAGACGGCGCGGCGCGTTGTGCCCGGCATGCCGCTGCACGTAAGCACGCAGGCTAACACCACCAACTGGGCAAGCGTGCAGGCGTGGCATGATTTGGGCGCGGAACGCGTAGTGCTGGCGCGCGAACTTTCGCTGGAAGAAATTGCACAAATCGGCGCTAAAACCACTGTGGAACTGGAAGCCTTTGTACACGGCGCAATGTGCATATCCTACAGCGGACGCTGCCTTTTAAGCAGCTACCTTACGGGGCGCGACGGCAACCGCGGCGCATGTGCGCAGGCCTGCCGCTGGGAATACACCCTGCACGAAAAGAACCGCCCCGGCGAAAGCTACGACATTGAAGAAGACGCGCACGGCACCTATGTAATGAACAGCAAGGATTTATGCCTTATCGCGCGCATACCGCAGCTTGTTAAAGCAGGTATTTGCAGCTTGAAAATAGAAGGCCGCATGAAAAGCGTGCATTATGTGGCAACCGTGGCCAGCGTGTATCGAAAAGCGATTGACGCTTATATGAAAGACCCGGACGGCTACAAAGTGCTGCCTGAGTGGATAGAAGAACTGAACAAGGTATCGCACCGCCCGTATACCGAAGGCTTTGCCTTTGGCACGCCCGGCGCGGATGCGCAGGTTTACACCACCAGCAGCTACGAACAGACGCACGATTTTGTGGGCATTGTTTTAAGTTACGATAAAGCAAATAAAAAAGCGCTGATTGAGCAGCGCAACAACGTAAAAAACGGCGAAAAGCTGGAACTTTTAATGACGGACGGCACCTTAATGCCGCTGGAACTTAAAAATATGCAGGACGAAGAAGGCACACCCATCGAATGTGCTCCGCACGCACGCCAGCACTTTTGGATTGACTGTGCTGCGGAGCTTCTGCCGGATTCGCTGCTGCGGAGGAAAATTATATGAGCGACGACCGAAGTATTATCTATCTGCGCGTGGCGCCGGAACGCATTGCCGATGTAAACTGGATTATGGAAGGCTACGAACACCTGGCGCTTGTTACAACCGAAGACCCGCGGGAAGGCGTGGTTAAGCTTTTAGGCACGCCTGATACCTACAACGACGTAATGGAAATAATTGAAAACATGCCCTTTACGGTAGAAATTCTGGAAGGCGAGCCGGTTTTATAGTGACAGCAGGCAGTATTTATGATAAAATATAATGGCATTATTGTTTAGGAAAGACTGGTGGAGTGGAAATGATGCAGCGTTTGGGCAGGTTTTTAAGCCTGATGGCCAAAAACGGGCTTGACTGCGTTATTGTGAAGGATATACCGACAATCCGCTATCTGTCAGGCTTCCGCGGCGACAGCAGCCTGCTTTATGTTGACGCCAAAAGCACGGTTTTAATAACCGACGGGCGCTACACCACGCAGGCAGAAGGCGAAGTGCAGCATTACTGCCGTGTATTTACCTACACCGGCGATATCTGGCAGGCAGCGGCGGATTTTGCCAAAGCGCATACCAAAATCGGTTTTGACGGCGCAGCTTACAGCTATAACGATTACCAGAGTCTTAAAGAGGCAGTAAGCGGAAAAGGGCTTTTAAACATTGATTTAAAGTATCTGCGCATGGTTAAAGACGAACGCGAACTGAACCTGATGTGGAAAGCCTTTAAAATTGCCGACCAGGCGTTTTTAAAACTGCTGCCGGAAATTAAACCCGGCATGACAGAAAAAGCGCTGGCTGCAAGGCTTGAATACTACATGAGCAGTATGGGCAGCGAAAAACCTTCGTTTGATACGATTATCGCCTCCGGCGCGCGCAGCGCTCTGCCGCACGGCATGGCAAGCGATAAACAGATTGAAATAGGCGATTTTATTACCTTCGACTTTGGCGCTGTGTACGACGGTTACCATTCCGACATGACAAGAACGGTTGTGCTCGGCATGGCCAATTCGTGGCACAAGGAAATTTACACCATAGTTGAAGAAGCCCAGTGGCGCGGTTTAAAAAGCGCAAAGCCCGGCATGACGGGCGCGGAGCTTGATGCGATTGTAAGAGAATACATTACCTCGCGCGGCTACGGCGAAAACTACGTGCACGGGCTGGGGCACGGCGTGGGCCTTGAAATTCACGAAATGCCCAATATCAACAAACGCGGTACTGATGTTGTGCTGGAGCCCGGCATGACATTCAGCATAGAACCAGGTATTTACATTCCCGGCAAGGGCGGTGTACGTATCGAAGACACGGTTGTATTGACGGATGACGGCGCTAAAGTGCTGTGCGGCGTTAAAAAGCAACTGATGGAAATTGTTTAATTTTAAATAAACAGGAGGAGCATTTATGATTTCAACCAACGAATTTAAAACCAACGTAACTGTTACCATCGATGGCGACGCATGGCAGGTTGTAGAATTCCAGCATGTAAAACCGGGCAAAGGCGCAGCTTTTGTACGTGCTAAAATGCGCAACATGTGCACCGGTGCCGTTGTAGAACGCACCTTCAACGCAGGCGAACGTCTGCCGAAAGCACATATCGACCGCCGCGCAATGCAGTATCTGTATGAATCCGACGGCAACTATGTATTCATGGACAACGAAACCTACGAACAGTCTGAACTTACCAAAGAACAGCTTGGCAATGCCATCAACTTCCTTAAAGAAAACATGGATGCCAAAATCATGATTTACAACGGCCGCGTTATCGGCGTTGACCTGCCGAACACCGTTGAACTGACTGTTGTTAAAACCGACCCGGGCATCCGCGGCGATACGGCTACCGGCGGCAGCAAACCCGCAACCATGGACACCGGCTATGTTGTTAAAGTACCTCTGTTCATTAACGAAGGCGACGTACTTAACATTGATACCCGTACCGGCGAATACATTTCCCGCGCTTAATATAACTGAGCGCCAATTATAAAATTTATAATTACGCAAAAGAGCTGAACTTTATGTTCGGCTCTTTTTTTGTACACACATGAAAACACTGTTTATATTCAGCTTGCCAAAACGTCGCTCCTAATTGCGTACGCAAACACGGCTGCGCAGCGGTTTGCGCATGGAGTATACAACAGTGATTTAGCCGTCGCGATTTTGTTCTGCGCTTCATCTAAACAGTGTTTTCATGTTCATAAAGCAAGTAAAAACAGCAAACTGTAAAATTGCTTATAAGTTATAGTAATAAATTGCCGCTTATGCTATGATTAAACTATAAAAGGTTCATTAAGCCATAATTAAACGGGTGGTGGCGTGTTATGGAAAAAATTAAAAGCATACTGCGTTTTTTGCCGGTGTTTATATTTATTGTTGCTGTAATTGCACTTTTTAACAGCTACGGAGATATGCAGAAGGTGCGCCCGGCTGATGAGTATAAGGATATGGGCGTTTACACGTTTTACCCGCAAAGGGTAATACCCATGCAAAAAGAAACCAATTTTAGCGGCAAAATGAAAAGAAGAAACCCAACAACTACCGTTTATGCCGTAGATTACTGGACGGAAGAAAACAGGAAAAATAAACTGGCGGCAGCAGCCGAAAAAACGCCGGAGCCTGAAAACTGGCGTGAAAAAATTGAACAGGGCAAAAGGTTGAGAGATAAGCTGCGTTTCGTGAACGAGTATAATTATATCCTTGAAAAAGGCGGCATTGAAAGCAGCGCCCAACAAATTGTTGATGAAGGAAAAACTGTTGAACGCCGCGTGCTTTATATACCGGAAGAAAAATCATATATTACTGTTGAAAAAGATATGACAGCAGAAGATTATGTAGACGAACAGATTAGTTTCAACAAAAAAGTTGCTATGGCGGCACTTACCTATATTGTGGCGTTTGCCGCATACTATGCCGTAAAATATTTTGCTAAGTCAAAATGACACCATTAAAACGTTTTATAACTGCCGTTAAAACATAATTTTTATAAAAAACAACCGGAAGCATTATACTGTGCCGCCGGTTGTTTTTGCTTATATGTTTGTTTTATAAAGTTAGAAAGTATACGTTGCCTGTACGTTAAAGCTGCCGCCCTGGCGTTCGCCGGTGTAGCCGCGCATGTTCAGTTCAAAATTCCACGGGCTGGTGGGCGTGGGCTGGTAGTTAAAGCCAACTTCTGCCATTACGCTGCTGCCCTGCAAGTTCTGCGTGGGCGCTTTAAGCCCCTGCGCCGTCATATCAGCGTCGCCGTTAAACTCGTACTCATACGCAAGCCCGTAATAAGTGCTGAACTTGTTTTCCTTATTGCTGGTAATGCGTGCGCCTATGCGCAGGCGGTCGCTGTTAATGCTGTCAAACTCAAATTCGTCACCCGCAACCTTAAAGCTGTCGCCTTCGGTGTAGGTGTGGAAGAATTTGCCATATATATCAAGGTCGCTGCTGTCACTCAAGCTGATAATTTTACCAACGCCAATGTGCGCGCCGTAGTAAGCACTTTTACTTTCGTAACCGTAAAAATTACCTGCACCGTCGCGCAAAGCGTTATCCATATCGCTTTTTAACATACCGGCACGGAGGCTGCCTTCCGTATAAATACCGTTTTTATTGGTGTAACGTGCCGCAATGCCGCCGCCGTTATAAACAAGGCTGCCGTCACCGCGGAAAAAGTCGTTGTTAAACTCATTGTAAGTACGGTAATTGCCGCTGCCGTTTTCGTAGAACACGCCCCAGCTGAACTCGCTGCCGTTATCGAACTTATCGGCATTACCAACACCGACAATCGTGCTCCAGCCGTTAATTTTAATGTCGCTGTTCACGTCATACTCGCTGCGGTTGCCGTGCACGGCGGCAAAGGTTTTAACGCCGTAATTATCGTCGCGGCTGATGGTGTCCAGGCTGTCGCTGATTAAATCCGTGCCCTGGTTTACAAATGCTGCCGCAACGGCGCGGTTTTCGGCGACAAGGTCGATTTGGTCAGTATGTTTAACTTTGGTTAAAGTGTATTTAACGCTGTTGCCGTCAGAAGCAACTTCTGCCATTCCCGTTCCTTCAATTGCCACGCCTGCTGTAAAATTACTTAAAGCGTCAACTTTGCCTGTACCTGTGCCGATACCTAAATCTTTGCCGTTTATAATATACATACTTTCACCGGCATTAATTTCCGCACCGCCTGCAAAATTAAGGCTGTTAAGGTTGATGTTGGTATCAGCAAGCGCGCCATTTTCTGTGTTACCAGTAATGTTTAAAACTGTACCGTCATTGACCCAGTTGATGTTGTTGAAATCAATATCGCTGAAGTTGTATGCGCCTTTAACATATTCTCCCGTCCAACCCTCAATAATGAGTTTATTTCCACTTATATTTGTTCCTGATGCGTTGTAACCACCAATTAACTCTGCTTGCGATAAATTTGCGTTATCTTTTAACGTTATACTATTGTTGCTTACTTCTACATTTTTATTACCCATATCATAAGTTAAACCACCAAAAATGCTGCCTTTAATTACAGTATTATCTCCACTTATAATTACTGCATTATCCTTTACTTCACCATAATAGGTATAACCACCTATAATGCCATCACCTGATGTAACATCGATTATAGAATCAATTATATTGACCACGTTATCATTAGCCAATTCATTTTCATGACCAAATGTAGCTCTGCCACCAGCAATTATTCCGGTTGTTCCTGTTATTGTAATATCAGAATTTTTAATAGTAATTTCATTATCATATACACTATTTCCATGCGCACCTATAATGTTGTTTATATCATTTGATGTTATGCCTTCTATATAAACACTGTTTTTATAAAGTTCTACCCATTTTGCATTAACTATATTTGCGTAAGCACCTCTTATATTATTAATACCATTTAAGAATGTACTACCATTGGGATTTTTAATCACAACTTTATTGCCATAAATTTTTATATTAGAAGGTCTTGGACCAGAACCATAATTAATTATTGCACCTTCAATCCCACCATTATTAAATACACCACTACTAATAGTTACTTGGTTTCCGGTATATTCAGCACCTTCTTGCGCCGCTGTTACAAAACGTCCTGCAATATTTTTATCATGAAACGCAGGATTATCTTCTGTAATTTCTAAAACACCATTCGTATCATTACCCGTATAATAGTTGTTAATTACCTCTGCTGCTGCTGCCGTATTTACAAAGCTGTACACGCTTATACTGCCAGCTGCCAGCAGGCTTAATAAAATTTTGTACTGCAAATTTTTACCCATAATAAAACCTCCCATAATAAAAATTACGGGAGGAGATTCACGAGAGAAAATTAGCGTACGTAATTCCCCCCCGCACGGACTCTTTTGCTTACTTTAATTATATCATTGACGGAGAAGTTTGTATATAAAACTGTTTGGTTTGTGTAAAGTTTGAGGGCAATTTAAGTGAATGTTTTGTTATTTTATTTGGATGCGTCTTTGAATTTACTTTTAATTTTTTTAATTTAGTTTTTTGCTCATGTTCATTCTTTGTAACCAAAGAACGAACCAAGAAAGTTTTGCGGCTGCGGATTTTTTAACGCAATATTTTGGTATAAAAACGGCAAAAATTGCGGAACTCGCTTCGCTCAAACAGCCTTATTTTTACCGTTTTTCTTATTAAATATTGCTAAAATCCAATGCCGCATTTTGCCGTAACTAGTACTTTTTAATTGCTTAATTTAGTGTATTGAATTTTCTTTTGTATTAAACTCTACAAGTGCCTTTTTATTTAAAGTTTTCGCCTGTTTTTTGAAAGTCGCGGCTTCGCCCAAATTCGTACTTTAATTATTTCTTTTAAAAAACAGCAATGTTGCCGCAGGTTTTAATAGTGCAAAATCATTAATTGCATATCTTTTGATAATAAGCAGGGGTAAAGTACGATAAAAGCAAAACATACTAAATTAAGTAGTAAAAAAGTACGGGTTAAATGTAATCGCGGCATTAAAAATTTAGCGGCATTTGCTAAAAAGCAATAAAAAATTCCCGGTGTTTGAGCATAGCGAGTTCCGTGGGAATTTTTATTGCTTGTAGCGTGCCGCGTGCAAATTTTTGTCAGCCGCGTGAGTTTTCTTTGGCTGAATCGCCAATTAGAAACGAGCTTTAAGCGAAGTTTATAATTGTGCCAGTGAAGCCAGGCAAATTTTACGACCGAACAAGAAGTAAAATTTACCATCCAAAATTTCTTTTGCTCAGTCAAAAGAATGAAGATGAATAATAAAAAGAAATAAAAAATAATTAAAGTATCATCAAAGACGAAAACAAAATTAAAAGTAACATAAATAAAAAAACTTAATTAAAATATTAAACCTAAATTCAAAGCCCCAAAACCATCTAAACAAACCAAACATAATCTCTTGACTTAATCGTTAACCTGTTTTATATTATAGTTAACCATAATAAGAAAGAAGGTTAACCATGCGTTTTTCCGTCAGTGATATGTGCCAGACTGCTTTGCTTGCCGCTTTTATAGCCATCAGCGGCAGTTTTAAAATTCCTTCATTAATTCCCGGCAGCGAATTTCAGCTTTCAGCGCCGGTTGCAGTTGCGGCCTGCGGTATTTTCGGCATAAAAAAATACCTTACGGCAGGTATCGCGGCTTCTGCCATCTGCCTTATTCTTGGCACGCAAAATGTTTTTAATGTGCTGATTGCGCTTTCTTTCCGCGCTGTAATTGCCGTAATGTTTGCATTTATGGGCAGCAGCAAAGCCTTTTACATAATTGCCGGGCCTGTTGCCAGTGCTTTAAGCCGCCTTGTGCTGGCAATTTTTGTCGATAAGGCTGTTTATGCCCTTATCGCCGCCGCGGTGCCGGGCATGATTTTTACTGCCTTTGCCGCGCCGCTTATTGCCGGTATTTTAACCCGCCTGCCTGTTTTAAAACGCGCGCGTATGCCAAAGCAAACTTAAAAGCCGCGGCAGAATATTATTACTTGCCCCGCTTGGCCTATAATGTTAAAATATTAGATAGAATATTTTAACTGCAGCACGGAGGTCTTGATTATGATTTTGCAGGAATCAGGCGAAATGTATTTGGAAACGATTCTGCAATTACAGCAGAAACAGGGTAAAGTGCGTGCCATTGATGTGGCAGAACAGATGAATTTTACTAAAGCCAGCGTCAGCCGTGCCATGAGTATTTTAAAACGCGAAAACTTTATTCTTGTGGAAGCAGGCGGCAATATTGTGCTTACCGATGCCGGGCTTGCCAAAGCACAGGAAGTGCTTGAACGCCATAAAGTGCTTACCCGTTTCTTTGCCGAACATATCGGCGTACCTGCTGACATTGCCGAACATGATGCCTGCCGCATTGAACATGTAATCAGCCCGGAAACTTTTGAAGGCATAAAAAAACATCTGGCTGAATGCAGCGTTAAAACCAAATAAAAAACACCATCAGGCGGATATCAGAACCTTTCTGTCGCGGCAGAAAGGTTTTTTTATAAAATTTAAAGGAGTGAATCTTTTGCAGAAAACATTTAACCCCCTTTTTGCTGCCGATACGGGAGCAGGCTACAAATTAAGCAACGAAGTAAAAACGGCAACCCATTCCCTTCTGGACGCCGCACAAATTGGCGTATGCGTTTACGAAAACCCCGAACTTTCAGCTTTGCCGGATAAAGAAGCCATTCTTGTTACAAGCTTTGGCACTACTTATAAAGACACGCGCCGCCGCACCATTGATGCGGTTTTTGAAGAAATAAAAGCCGCCTGCCCGGGCGTAAAAGCCAAACTTGCCTTTACCTCCCATATTGTTATTGAACGCATTAAAAAGAATGAAGGCATAACTTACCCGACGCCGGAAGAAGCGCTTGAAGCGCTGCATAAGGAAGGCTATACCCGCGTTGCCATCTGCTCGCTGGATATTATTCCCGGCATTGAATACGCTTATAAAACTTTTGTTTTTAACCGCTATAAAACCCTGTTTAAAAAAATGTCGCTCGGCACGCCGCTGATGTACTGGATGGGTCAGGAAGACCAGCGCGACGATATTAAAGACACCATGCAGGCTTTAAGCACACAGTTTCCGCAGCCTGCACCCGGCAGCGCAGTCCTTCTTCTGGCGCACGGCACGCCGCACCCGGCCAATGCCTATTATTCGGTAATGCAAAACCGCCTCAACGAACTTGGTTTTAACAACGCTTATATTTATTCCGTAGAAGGCTGGCCGCACCTTGATACCGTTATTCCGCTTTTAAAAGCGAAAGATATTAAGGAAATTACTATTATGCCCGCCATGATGGTTGCAGGTGACCATGCCAATAACGATATGGCCGGTGACGATGAAGATTCGCATAAAACCATTTTGGAAAACTGCGGCTTTAAAGTAACGCCTTATCTGCACGGCATGGGCGAAAACGAAAATATCCGCCGCCTGTTTGTTGCCCGCGCATTGGAAGTCTGGCAGAAATTAACTGCGGAATAAAGTTTTTGTTTTCAGCGTTTAATATATAAGCTGCACTTATAAACTTAACAATTTATTGATATTTTAAAAATTTTCTGTAAATTTATAGCTTTTTTGCTTGCCTTTGCCTGCGGTTTTAGCTTATACTGTAATTAGTTCTAACTATAAAACAGAGAGGATGATTAGATGGGTATTGTAATTTCCGCACTTGTAACATTTTGGGTAGGCTTTCTTATCTATAAAAAATATAAGCCGCAGCCCGTACTTTTTCTGGGCGGCATGATTTTGATGTACATTGCCGTGCTTTGCGGTTACGGCACAATCCTGCCGGAAAAAGCATCTACCGGTTCCTGGTTCTTCGACGCATTTGAATTTATGCGCAAAACCATGAGTTCCAACGCCGCAGGCCTCGGCCTTAACATTATGTCCGTAGGCGCGTTTGCACGTTATATGGACCGCATCGGCGCATCCCGCTCACTGGTACGCTTAACCATTAAACCGCTGCTGGCATTAAAATCCCCGTACCTTGTACTTTCCGGCACCTGGGTTGTCGGCATGTTAATCGGCCTCTGCATCAACAGTGCCTCCGGCCTTGCCATGCTTTTAATGGTAACCATGTTCCCGATTCTTATCGGCCTCGGCGTAAGCCGCCTTGCCGCTACGGCAGCAGTTGCCTCCACCCTGTGCTTCGACTGGAGCCCGAGTGATACCGGTACTATCCTTTCGGCAACCACCGCCGGCGTAGACCCCGTACTGTACTGGACCAACTATCAGGTTCCTATTGTTATGGTAGCCTTTGTAGTTGTAGGTGCGCTGCATTACTTTACCCAGAAATACATGGATAAACGCATGGGCCATGTTGTTAAACCGATGGAAGTTGAAAAAGCAGAAGAAAACCCTGCCGATTCCGCTCCGCTGTGGTATGCAGTTCTGCCTGTAATTCCTCTGAGCCTTATTCTTTCCTTCAGCTCCCTGTGGATTACCACCATTAAAATGAACATCGTTATGGCTATGTTCATCGGCCTGTTCATCGGTGCCTGCTGCGAATTTGCACGCTGGCGCGACGGCAAAAAAGTATTTGCCGATATCCAGACCTTCTTCGACGGCCTCGGCATGCAGATGGCCAACGTAATTACCCTTATTATTGCAGGCCAGACCTTCGCACAGGGCCTGCTCTCCATGGGCACTATCGACAGCCTTATCGAAGGCAGCAAAACCCTGGGCTTCGGCCCGATGGCAATGATGCTGGTAATGGTTGCCATTATCGTATTCAGCTCCATCGTTATGGGCAGCGGCAACGCTCCGTTCTTTGCCTTTGCGGCACTTACCCCTGCTGTTGCGGCGCATACGGGCCTGCATCCTGTGCTCATGCTTCTGCCGATGCACTTTGCAGCATCCATTGCACGTACCTGCTCCCCTATTACAGCAGTTATCGTTGTATCTTCCGGCATGGGCAACGTTTCGAGCTTCGACCTTGTTAAACGTACCTTCATTCCGATGTGCGGTGCTTTGGCTGTAACTCTCGGTATGACCTTCTACTATTACTACGCAGGAATTTAATAAGTTTAACTTCAATAGCTGCTGCTTCTGCGGCAGCTATTTGTTTTTAAGAAAGGACTGATACAATGTTTATTTGCGACTGCCACTGCGATACTTTAACCGAACTCTACAATAAAAACGCTTCGCTGTACGAAAACGAACAGCACTTTGATATTAAACGCCAGATTGCCCTTGGCGGCGGCCTGCAATTCTGCGCTATTTATGTACCTACCGAAGTCTTCCGCTATCAGGGCGGCCTGCGTTATACCATGTGCCTGCTTGATAAATACAACCAGGAAATAAAAAAACTGCATGAAAACGGCATTGATGTGCTGCAAGTGCGTACCGCCGAAGACGCAGGCAATGTACTGAAACACAAAGCTGCAACCCTGCTTGCCATTGAAGAAGGCGGCGCCATTGACGGCAGCCTGGAAGCGCTGCGCTGCCTGTACGAACTTGGCGTGCGTGCCATGACGCTTACCTGGAGCAACCGCAACGACATTGCCGACGGCATTAACGAAGAAGCCACCGGCAGCGGGCTGACTCTTTTCGGCAAACAGGTTGTAGCAGAAATGAACCGCCTGGGTATGCTGGTAGATGTTTCCCACATTTCCACAGCAGGTTTCTGGAGCGTTATTGAAACAAGTACCAAGCCGATTATCGCCACTCATTCCAATGCCAAAAGCCTTTGCTCCCACCCGCGCAACCTTAACGATGAACAGATTAAGGCCCTGGCACAAAACGGCGGCCTTGCCGGCATTACCTTTGCAGGGCAGTTTCTTGAAGAAGACTGGCGCAATGCCTGCATAGAAAGCGTGTATAAGCATATCGACTACATGCTGAACCTTATCGGCAATGATGACCATATTGGCTTTGGCAGCGATTTTGACGGCATCTCCCATCCGCCCTATAATATTCAGGGCGTACAGGATTACAAACCGCTTATAGACTATTTAAGCAAGTATTACAGCGACGAAACCATCAATAAAATTACCTACCAAAACGTAATTAACCTTCTGCAAAAGGTACTGTAAAACAAACGAGGCACGGCTTAAACCGTGCCTTTAATTTTGGTATTGACTAAAGTGAACTTTAATATGGTAATATATTATTACAGCAGTTATTTAATTACTTTTCAGGAGGTATTTTAAATGAAGGTTCTTTTAATAAACGGCAGCCCCAAAGCCGAACGCTGCACTTTTACCGCACTCAGCGAAGTTGCCAAAACCTTGGAAGCAGAAGGAATTGAAACGGAAATCGTCCATGTCGGCAATCAGGCAATCCGCGGCTGCATTGACTGCCGTGCCTGCAAAAAGAACGGCAAATGCGTTTTTAACGATATTGTAAATGAAGTTGCACCTAAATTTGCCGAATGTGACGGGCTGGTTGTCGGCACGCCTGTTTATTATGCTTCTGCCAACGGCAATTTAATCAGCTTTTTGGACAGGCTCTTTTTCAGCACCCCGTTTGATAAGAGCATGAAAGTAGGCGCTGCCGTTGTATCCGCACGCCGCGGCGGCTGCTCTGCCACCTTTGACGAACTCAACAAATACTTCACCATTGTCGGCATGCCGGTTGCCTCCAGCCAGTACTGGAACAGCGTACACGGCTTTACGCCGGAAGATGTGCACAAAGACGAAGAAGGCCTGCAAACCATGCGTACGCTTGGCAAAAACATGGCATTTTTAATTAAAAGCATTGCCCTGGGCAAAGAAAAATACGGCCTGCCTGAACGCGAGCCGCAGATTTTAACCAACTTTATTGATTAGTTTTGCTTATAAATTAAAACACTTATGAAAAAACGGCAGAGTTTTTAAACCCTGCCGTTCTTTTTATTTTTCAGCTGCCAGCCAGGCAATCTGCGCTGCCATTTCGCCGCATTTATAAAAATCTTCCAATTTCAGATATTCTTCGCCGGTATGGCAATTAAAATAACCAACAGCAATGCCTACGGTTTCAATGCCGTTAGCGTTAAAATGGTTAGCGTCCATACCGCCGCCGCTCTTTTCAAATTTAGGCTCAACGCCGCATTTTTGCAGGGCTTTGGCAGTAAGTGCCGCCGGTCTGCTGCTTTCATTCAGGCAGAAGGCTTTGTAAAGCACGTCAGAAGAATAATCTATTTTAACGCCGTATTCTTTTTCAATCACGGGCACTGCATCTGCATATTTTTTAAGCAGCGCTTCAAATTCACCGGCATCAGTACTGCGCATTTCGCCGTTTACTTCGGCATAATCGCATACAATGTTCAGAGCCGGGCCGCCTGCATGCACCGAAGCAATATTTGCAGTGGAGTTTGCGCTCTGCCTGTTATCCGGAATAGCCAGTATCAAAGCTGCGGCTGCGCGGATGGCGTTAATGCCCTTTTCCGGAGCTTCGCCTGCGTGGGAGGCTTTGCCGTGAATTTTATAGCAGTAGCTGCATTTGGCCGGAGCCTGAATGGCAATGCCGCCGATATCGCCTTCAGCGTCAAAAACATAGCCGCTTTTAGCGCGGAATTTGCTGAAATCAAAATGCCTGCCGCCTAAAATGCCAAATTCTTCGCATACAGAAAAGGCCACTTCAATATCGCCGTGAGGCTTATCAGATGCTTTTAATTTGCGGAGCGCCTCCAATATAATGCACAGTCCGGCAACGTCATCAGCAGCCAAAATCGTACTGCCGTCGGTATGCACAATGCCCTTTTCCTCATCAACAATCGGTTTAATTGCACCATTATTGGCTACACGGTCCATATGCGCGGAAAAAAGCAGCGGCTCACAATCTGCCGTGCCGCGTAGCACTGCCCTTATATTGCCGGCATTGCCGCCGATTTTGGCACCGGTGTCTTCTTCCGTAACCTCCAGCCCCAGCGCTTCCAGTTTGGCTTTAAGTACATCGGCAATCTGCCTTTCATTACGGGAGTTTACCGGAATCTGCACCAGCTCCAGAAATTCCTCCAGCATTTGTTTGTTTTCCATACAGCACCTCCAACAGATATTTATTTTAGTTTAAAACCCAAATTTTTACGCGCCAGCAGCCTTAAAAAGTAATGGTAGCTGGCAAACAAAAATATAGAAGACCCAACCCAGGCAATCGGGCTGGCATAGCATACGCCGGTATAACCGTAATCAATGGTTAAGTACGAGGCCGCCGCAGAACGCAGAAGCAGTTCCACCACGCCTGAAAGCATAGGAATCATTGAAATACCCATGCCCTGTACCGAGTTGCGGTAAATAAAAATCTGGCTTAAAAAGAAATAGAACGGCACGCTTAAATGCAGATACTGCTTGGCTTCTGCCATAACCTTCGGGCTTGGGTTATCCAGAAAAATGCCAATCATTTCCTGCCCGAAGAAATACATTATAACTGCTGCAAACAAGCTGAAAGCCAGCGATAACTGCGAGCATTTCTTTACGCCGCGGCTTATCCTGCCAAACTTGCGCGCGCCGAAGTTCTGCGCCGTATATACGGCCATGGCAAGCCCGAATGAAAGCATCGGCTGCAAGGCCAGCTGTTCAATGCGCATGGCGGATGTAAAAGCGGCAATGGTTTCGGAACCGAACTGATTGCAAATAGCCTGAATAATAATCATGCCAAGGCCAAGCACCGAAAACTGCACTGCCATCGGCAGGCCCATGCGGATATGTTCCCACGCAAAACGGCTGTCCCATTTAAAATCGCTTAAACGCACATGCAGCACCGGAAACTTTTTGGCAATATAAATTATGCACAGCAGCCCGGAAAAGCCCTGCGCCACTACAAGTGCCAGCGCGCTTCCCGGCACGCCCCAGCCAAAGTTGATAATGAATACCAGCGCCAGAACAATGTTGAGCAGCGTTGCTACAATTAAAAAGTACAGCGGTGTTTTGCTGTCTCCAAGCGAGCGCAGAATGTTGGAAAGCATGTTATAGGCCATCATAAAAATCAGGCCGTAAACAATAATCATAACATAGCTTTTGGCATCGGCATAAAGCTCCGGCGGTATGTTCATAAGCGCCAGCACGGGGTCAATAAACATTACCGCTGCGGCCATCATTATAATTACAAACATTGTGCAAAGCATGGTTGACATTGCTGCGCTCCGGCGCACGCCGTCCAAATCGCCAGCACCGAAAAGCTGCCCCGTAACGACACTGAAGCCGCCGCTCATGCCCAGCGTTAAAATTACCAGCATCATAAAAAGCGGTGCTGTTGCGCCGACAGCTGCCAGTGCGTTAACGCCTATGGTACGCCCAACTATAATTATATCGGCGATATTGTACAGCTGCTGAAAAACGTTGCCTATTAACAGCGGTATCATAAAAGGTATTATTAATTTCAGCGGTTCGCCTTCCGTCATATTTTTCATAAGTATCCCTGCCTGTATATTAATCAGTCAGACTTATTAGTCAGCATTTTCATTGTAACATCTTTTTAAATAATAAACAATCTATTTTATTATTCGCCTATAATCAGGCTTTTACCTTCCATTTGTCAAAAAAATGCAGGTAGGTTTCATATAAATAAATTATTCTGCCTGCCAAAACAGCAGCTGCCACCGTGCCAAGGCCAACGCCGTGCAAGCCGCCAAACTCCATAAAGGCAATAATAACGGCAAGCGTAACCAACGAAATATCGAAACAGTTTTTAATAAGGCTGAAACTTTTATGGCTCACAAATGCCAGTACATTTACCAGGCCTTCACCGGCTGCCAGAAAAATTTTAGCACGTACTTCCAAAAATACGCCGAAGGCGAGAATAACCACGCTTGTAAGACAGGCTATCCAGCGTTCAAGAAGCGTATCCGGGTTGTAATCCTGCAAAACCCACATAAAAAAATCTATGCTGTTGCCGAAAGGAATGGTAACTATTACCTGCCCCATCAGTTCGCGCCAGTAAAAAGCACGCAGTAAAAGCGGCTGTACGGCAACAAAAAGCAAATTCATTGCTATAGTTAAAAATCCCACGCTGAACGGCGTACAAAGGCTTAAAACCCAGGGTACGCTCGATATCGGCGATGTACCTAAATTAGCCTTACACGACAGTGCTATGCCGAAAGTCATTGCAGCAATGCCGCAGATAAACATAATAATCCTCGCTTTAAAATGCTGCTCTGTATTCAAAATATCCTCCCCCTTTAAAAAATACATTTGCAATTTTTTTTAGCTGCCCAAATAAAAAAAGACGATAGCTCGTCTTTTTTTACAGCCACATAATATTAGTCAGCTTTTTAATCAGCCTTTTACTACTGTATTCGTCAGTTTGCCGATGCCTTCAATTTCCACCGTAACCACATCGCCGGGTACCATCGGCCCGCAGCCCATCGGCGTGCCTGTCAGCACCAAATCACCGGCATCAAGCGTCATGCTCTCGGAGATATAACTTAAAATTTCATACGGATTATATACCATATCGCTTGTACGGCCGTTTTGTTTAAGTTCACCGTTCAAATATGTTTTAATGCTTAAGTCTGTCGGGTCAAGGTCTGTTTCAAGCCACGGGCCCAACGGGCAGAAAGTATCAAAGGATTTGCTGCGCAGCCACTGCACATCGTCAAGCTGCAAATCACGGGCGGTTACGTCGTTGGCGCAGGTATAACCCAAAATATAATCCTTTACATCTTCCGGTTTTACGTTGCGCATACGTTTTTTTATAACTACGCCCAGTTCGGCTTCATAAACCACTTCTTTACTCTGCCAGGGATATACTATCGCAGCGCCGTCACCGATAATTGTATGTGCCGCCTTGCTGAACAGCATCGGTTCTTTCGGTACTTCGGCATGAAACTCCTCAGCATGGCTGCGGTAGTTAAACCCAACGCAAATTATCTGTTTAGGCACACAGGGCGCTAAAAGCTTAACATCTTCCAAACGGAAAACTTCATCTGTTATACGCCAGAAAGTTTCCAGGCTGCCATAAACAGTTCTTACTACATCTCCGTCAATAAAACCTATTCTTTTGTTGCCATTCGCTTCAAAACGTATACATTTCATTTAAAAAATCATCCTTTGCATTTTTCGTTGTTCAAAATAAACCGGAACCAGCCCTGCCGCTTCCGCTATTTCCAGGGCAATATCAAGGCGCCTGCCTACATGCTCTTTATAATGGGCATCGCTGCCAAGGGTAACATACCTGCCGCCCAGTTCACGGAATCTTTTATATAAAACAAGCAAAGAATTAACCGCGTCAGAATTGTCAAGCCTGCGTGTATTAATTTCTATTGCCTTGTCCATTGTTATCAGCATTTTAAAAACTTCATCAAATAACTCCGGCGCTTCTGCGTAAACCAGTTCTTTATCGTCGTAAGGCATATAACGGCACATATAATCTATGTGGGCAAAGCTGTCAAAATTATCATGCAGCTTAAGGTTTGCAAGCGTCGCCAGCAGAAATTCCTCTACAGCTTCCTGTTTGGTTTTTCCGGCGTATGTTTTTTCTTCATATAAATCACGCCTGTTCACACAGTGCATAGAACCCAGAATAAAATCAAAAGGATATTTTCTGCCAAGAAGATTATCGTTAGCGGCAGTTTCTTCCTGCATACCCACCTCAATTCCCAGCAGCAGTTTTTTGCTGCGGTATGGGCCAAGCTGCTTAAAATAATCTTCAATATCAAAAACAAAAGCCTCCGGGTTGGTAGGATAATCCTCATCCCAGTGTTCGGTAATAATTATGCCAAGGTTTTGCTGTAAGGCAGCGGCTTTTGCTTCTTCAGCAGACATTTTGGAATCTATGGAATACTGGCAGTGCATATGTGTATCAAAAATCATTTTCAAACCTCGTGTTTACTATTATACCATATCTATATAAAATTTTTAAAATTACTCAACATTTTACCTAAATATAATATTTTGCCTTTTCGCCGTTATATCCATATAAATCGTTTATAACTGTATTTTTGCGTCAACGCTTATCAGAATATTAATTTTGCTTTTTATGTGCCTTAAAAGCGATTTAAACGCATGAAATTTTCAGAGCAAAATTTTACGGCAATACCTTTTTTTCTTCTTCGGAAAGATTATAAGTTGATTTGCCGTTTTCAATAGGTTTTGCGTAAGTGCGGTTGTCTTCCCTGCCGTAAATGCTTGAAAGCACCACGCCGTTATTATTTTCATCAAGCAAAGATAAGGAATAGCTTAAATCACTGCCTGTATCGGCAAAAGCATTATACCGCATAAGTTTTACTTTCTGAACGCAGCCTTTCATCTGTTCGCGCATTGCTTGCTGGTTTTCTTCAAGTGCCTGCATCTCTGCTTTGGCAGCACGCACTTCTGTTAAAGTTTTTGTTAAAAGTTCATCCCAGTTAACATTATCGCCCTGGGTAAAAAAGTCATATTTTTCTTTGAGTGCCTGCAATTCTTTTTTCTGGCCTTTATACATTACATATAACATTATCACCAATGCCAGTAAAACTATAATCACAAGCAGCAAGTAATTTTGCAGCACTAAATTGATATTCTCCAAAATATTACCTCCGTTTTAAATAAATATGTATGCCAGCAGCCAGGCAATAAATATTGCCGGCAGCTGATTCGAAATGCGTATTTCCAATATTTTCAGCATATTTATGCCGATGGCAGTTATTAAAACGCCGCCGCAGGCAGTTATTTCATTTAAAACCGCTCCCGTCATTACCGTCTGTAAAAAAGCAGCCAGCAAAGTTAAGCAGCCCTGATAAATAAATACGCTGAATGCAGAAAACGCTACGCCTATACCAAGATTTGCAGTTAAAATTACCGAAATAATACCGTCAAGCGTTGCTTTGGCATATAAAATTGTAGGGTCCTGCTTTAACCCGTCCTGCAAAGCTCCGACAACGGCCATTGCACCAATGCAGAAAATAAGCGTAGATGATATAAACCCGCGCGCAAGCTGCGCTGCAAAGCTGCCGTCCTTTCCGTGGTACACCTTGGAAGCTATCCAGCTGCCAAATTTCTGTAAATTGCCTTCAATATCAAAATATTCGCCAATAATTGAACCTATTACAAGGCTTACCACAACTATTACAATATTAGCTGTTTTAAAAGCCATTTGCAGCCCTATTACCACAATACACAGCGCAACACCCTGCATAATGGTCTGCTGCCATTTTTCAGGCAGGCCCCTGCGTAAAACTATCCCGGCCAGTGCTCCGCATATAATTGCTGCCGCATTGGCAATTGTACCCAGGCCGCTCATAATAAGTTCACGCCTTTTATTACCCCACTCATCTTTTCACCCTCATAAACATATTAAACTGTAAATTTTTCTCTTTTAATTTTGTTCTGCTTCGGCTGCTGCTCCAGCAGCTCATAAATTCTCTCCAAATCTTCGGCAGAATAATATTCAATTTCTATTTTGCCCTGTTTTTCGTTTTTAGGCACAATTTTTACTTTTGTTCCCAAAAGTTCAATCAAACGGTTCTGAAAATCTCTGCAATAAATGCTGATTTCCGTCTTTTTATTTTTGCGGGTTCCTTTTGCTTTTTTTGTTTGCTCCGCATCATTTTCAAAAGTAATTTCTTCACCGTTCTTTATTTTTTTAACAATTTCTTCCACCGCTCTTGCAGAAAGCCCCTGCTCAGCAATTATCTGAGCAAGTTTTTCCTGTTCCTGTGCGTTTTCCAACGACAACAGCGGTCTTACCTGCCCCATCGTTAACGTTTCACGTGAAACTGCTTCGCGCACAGACGCCGGTAAATTCAAAAGCCTTAAAATATTAGTAACTGCTGTACGGCTGCGGCCGATTTTTTTGGCCGCCTGCTCCTGATTAAAGCCAAATTCATTCATTAAGCGTTTAATGCCTTCAGCTTCTTCAATGGCATTCAGGTCATGGCGCTGAATGTTTTCAACAAGGGCAATTTCTGCCATCTTAGCGTTATTGTATTCGCGTACAATAACCGGTACAGTTTTTAATTTGGCAGTTTTAGCAGCACGCCAGCGTCTTTCACCGGCTACAATTTCATATTTGGCACCGTTTTTTCTAACTATTAACGGCTGAATTACGCCATGTTCTTTAATACTCTCTGTAAGCTCTGCAAGCTTATCGGCATCAAAAGTTTTGCGCGGCTGAAGCAGATTAGGAATTATATCACTTACAGCAATTTCTATTTCCTTTTCGTGAGGCTGTACTTCTTCAACCGGCGCAATGGTTTCATTATCCGTAAAAATTGCGCCAAGCCCCTTGCCTAAACCTTTTTTATTCATCGCCAAGTACCTCCGCGGCAAGTTCCATATATACCTGAGCACCTTTGGATTTAGGGTCATAAACTATAACAGGCTGCCCGTGGCTCGGCGCTTCGCTTAAACGTACATTACGGGGAATAATTGTATTATACATTTTGGTGTTAAAATATTTGCGTACTTCTCCAACAACATCGCTTGATAAATTAGTACGCTGGTCGAACATGGTCATCAAAACACCTTCCAGCTTTAATGCCGGGTTAAGGTTGCGCTGCACAAGTTTAATGGTATTCATTAACTGGCTTACACCTTCAAGGGCATAAAATTCACACTGAATAGGTACAAGCACAGAATTGGCAGCCGTTAAGGCATTAATAGTTAAAAGCCCCAAAGAAGGCGGGCAGTCAATTAAAACATAATCATAATCATGTTTTACGCGTTCCAGCGCATTTTTTAAGCGACCTTCCCTGTTCATAAGGCTTACAAGCTCAATTTCCGCACCGGCAAGCTGAATTGTTGCCGGAATTACATCCAGATTTTCATAATCGCTGTGCAGAAGTACATCTTTCATCATTACATCATTAATTAAGGTATCATATATACATTTTTTTATATCGCGCTTATCAAAACCAAGACCACTGGTGGCATTGCCCTGCGGGTCGGCATCAAGCATTAAAACTTTACGGCCTTTCTGCGCCAGGCAGGCTGCAAGGTTAACGGCAGTTGTTGTTTTGCCTACACCACCTTTTTGATTTGCGATTGCAATTACTTTTACCAAACTACTCACCTCATAAAAACTCACTAAAACTTTCTTAATAATTTTATCACATTTTCACAGCCAAACATATAGAAAAGCAAAAAGTTTTTTAGTTTCACGTGAAACATTTATTGCATTACTTGCCGTAAGAAAAAAATTAAAATATAATAGCAAAGAAAGGAGTTTAAAATGGATATAAAATTAGTTAACAAAGAGGATTACGATAAAATTTATACTTTTGTAGAAGAAGCCTTTAAAAGTGCGGAAGTAAGCGACGGAACCGAGCAGGATTTTGTTTTGGAACTGCGTAAAAGCAGCAATTACATACCGGAACTGGAATTTGCCGCTTATGATAAAAATATTCTTATCGGGCATATAATGCTTACTAAACAAAATTTAAAAAGCAACAAACCTGTTAAAGCCGTTCTTGTCGCGCCGCTCAGCGTAAAAAAAGAATACCGCAGACGCGGCACAGGTACATCATTAATGAAATACGCTTTAAACGAAGCCGTAAAACAGGGCTTTAATGCGGCTTTTTTAATAGGCAGCCCTTTATATTACAAGCGCTTTGGGTTTAATGAAACAAACTCTTATAATATAAAAAACATCAGCGAAGTTCCCGATGAATTTGTGCTGGCATGTGAACTTCTACCGGAAACTTTTAAAAATATTAAAGCTGAAATAAAAATCGTTTAATACAGAAAATAAAAAATGCGGCTTAGCCGCATTTTTTATTTTAACTTGCAAACATCAACCCATCCGGAAAAATGGTCGGTATTCTTTTCAAGTTCCGGTATCGTCAGCTTAATGGCACTGTTGGAACTTCCGCAAGCCGGATAAACAAATTCAAAACGTTTTAAAGATTCATCAAGAAAAACTTTTACACCCTCATTAACGGCAAAGGGGCAAACCCCACCAACCGCATGACCAATTAATTGTTCCGCCTCTACGGCAGGCAGCATCTTTGCTTTAACCCCAAAATGCATTTTATATTTATGATTGTCAATTTTAACGTCACCAGGCGCAACAATTAAAATTACATCATCATGAACCAAAAAAGAAAGTGTTTTGGCAATCAGGCAGCCGTCGCAGTTCAAAGCCTTGGCTGCAAGTTCAACCGTCGCACTGGAAACATCAAATTCCAAAATCTGGTCTTCCATGGTGCGCTCGTCCACACTCTTGGTCAGCTCCAGAA